>Ga0315273_10000478_pt1 | contig 42049 bp, 35 predicted proteins | sample YL17G02_0_MG_FD_205753 | JGI IMG/M metagenome (GOLD analysis project Ga0315273, IMG submission 205753) | Sediment microbial communities from Yellowstone Lake, YNP, Wyoming, USA - YL17G02_0 | ecosystem: Environmental > Aquatic > Freshwater > Lake > Sediment | place: USA: Wyoming | collected...
GCGCTCGACCAGGCGCAAAACGCGTGGCTCGTCGGCGAGGTTCCGGTCGGCGCGGTGATCATGCGCGAAACGCCGGCAGGCAGGCAGGTGCTGGCCACCGGCTACAACCGGCCGATCACGCAGCATGACCCGACGGCGCACGCCGAAATCGTGGCGCTGCGCCACGCCGCAGTTCTGCTGGGCAACTACCGTTTGCCGGAGTGCGAGCTGTACGTGACGCTTGAACCGTGCGCGATGTGCGCGATGGCGCTGATGCACGCGCGCTTCAAACGCGTCGTGTTCGGTGCGCGTGACGCCAAGACCGGGGCCGCCGGTTCGGTGCTGAACCTTTTCGAGGTGAAACAACTGAACCACCACACGAGCCTTGCGGGGGGTGTGCTGGAAGCCGAATGCAGCAGCATGTTGAGCACATTCTTCGAAGAAAAGCGCGAACGGTATCGCCAGCGCCGAGCCGTCGTCGTCGATGCGGCGCAGCCCGGCGAAGCTCTGATACCGATCGGCGAAGTGATCGAGATCGAGCAACCCAGCGACGAACGATGAACACGACAGCAACCTTGCTGACGCTGTTTACGCCCGCCGGCGTGCTGCTCAACGGCCAAGGCGTTGCCAGTGCCGCAAAGCGACTCAAGGCACTCGGCTTCGAGGTGTGCATCGACCCGTCCGCACTGCTCAAGCATCAGCGCTTCGGCGGCGACGATGCCGCGCGCCTGGCCGCATTGCACCGCGTTGCACGGCAGGCACCGAGCATTGCGATGGCGACGCGCGGCGGTTATGGCCTGACACGGCTGCTCGACAGCATCGACTGGAAAGCGATCGAGCGCAGCGTCGAGCGGGGTACGCGCTGGGTCGGCCACAGCGACATCACGACACTGCATTTGGGCCTGCTCGCAAACGCCAAAATGCGCCGTCCGGTGAGCTGGGCCGGGCCGTTGGCGGTGGACGATTTCGGCCGCGATGACGTTGACGACGTGACGCAGGCGTGTTTCCTCGAGGCGATGAGCGGCGAACTCGAAGCCGTGGGCTTTCGCACCGAAGCCGGCTTCGACGGCCTTGAAGTTGCCGGCACGCTGTGGGGCGGCAATCTGAGCATGGTGTGCTCGATGCTCGGCACGCGCCATTGGCCCAACGTCAAGGGCGGCGTGCTGTTCCTTGAAGACGTGAACGAGCACCCGTACCGCATCGAGCGCTGTCTGCTGCAGTTGCACCAGGCCGGCGTGCTGGGCGCGCAAAAGGCGGTTGTGCTTGGCGCGTTCAGCAACTACAAGAAGTCAGCGCTGGATCGCGGCTACAGCTTCAAGTCGGCGGTGCAGCATCTGCGCTCGGTGACCCAGGTTCCCATCCTCACCGGTCTGCCGTTCGGTCATGTACCCACCAAGGTGAGTTTGCCGGTCGGCGCGCGCGTGAAGCTGCTGGTTGACGAACGCAACGTGTTGATCGGCTGGTGATGCGAACTGCCCGCCCATGTGCCTGCACCAACGCAGTGGCCTGAGCGCCGAGCGGCTTTGTTGAAAATGAGTCCATGAACCTTCAACCCGGTTTGTTCGACCCGCCTCCGCCCGGCGATGACGCGGTGGCATTGGCGCACTACGCACAGCAGGCTTATCTCGAGTACGCGCTGAGCGTCGTCAAGGGCCGCGCGCTGCCCGACGTGTGCGATGGGCAGAAGCCCGTCCAGCGGCGCATCTTGTACGCGATGCAGCGCATGGGATTGAGCTTTGGCGCTGCGGGCGGGACACGCCCTGTGAAAAGTGCGCGCGTCGTCGGTGACGTGCTGGGCCGGTTTCACCCGCATGGCGACGTGGCGGCCTACGACGCCATGGTGCGCATGGCGCAGGACTTCTCGCAGCGCTACCCGCTCGTCGACGGCCACGGCAACTTCGGCTCGCGCGACGGCGACAACGCGGCGGCGATGCGCTACACCGAAGCGCGCCTGGCACCGATTGCGCGCCTGCTGCTCGACGAAATCGACGAGGGCACGGTTGACTTCATCCCCAACTATGACGGCTCGACGCAAGAGCCCAGGTTGCTTCCGGCGCGCCTGCCATTCGTGCTGCTGAACGGCGCGAGCGGCATTGCGGTTGGCCTGGCCACGGAAATCCCTTCGCACAACCTGCGCGAGATCGCTGCAGCGGCGGTGGCGTTATTGAAGAACGAGGGCATGACGGACCTCGATTTCGCTGAACTGATTCCCGGTCCCGACTACCCCGGTGGCGGGCAGATCATCAGCAGCGTCGCCGACATTCGTTCCGCCTACGCCACCGGGCGCGGCAGCCTGAAAGTGCGAGCCTGCTGGAAGGTCGAAGAACTCGCGCGCGGCCAGTGGCAGTTGATCGTCACGCATCTGCCGCCGGGAACGAGCGCGCAGAAGGTGCTTGAAGAAATCGAGGAGCTGACCAATCCCAAGGTCAAACTCGGCAAGAAGGCATTCTCGGTCGAGCAGCTACAACTCAAGACCACAGTGCTGGCCGTGCTCGACGCGGTGCGCGACGAGTCGAGCCGCGACGCGCCGGTGCGTCTGCTGTTCGAGCCGAAGACGAGCCGCATCCCGCAGCAGGAACTGATCAGCGTGCTGCTCGCGCACACGAGTCTGGAGAGTTCAGCGCCGATCAACTTGACGATGATCGGCGCCGACGGCCGACCCACCCAGAAGAGCCTGCGTCAGGTGATCGGCGAGTGGCTGCAGTTTCGCGTGCAGACGGTGCAGCGGCGCACGCAATTTCGGCTTGAGAAGGTCTTGGCGCGGGTCCACGTTCTCGAGGGGCGGCAACTCGTATTGCTCAACATCGACGAAGTGGTGCGCATCATCCGCGCTGCCGACGAACCCAAGCCGGCGCTGATCGCGCGCTTCAAGCTCAGCGATCGACAGGCCGAGGACATTCTGGAAATCCGCCTGCGCCAACTCGCGCGGCTCGAGGCGATTCGGATCGAACAGGAACTGAAAGAACTTCGCACCGACCAGGAAAAGCTCGAAGACATCTTGCGCACTCCAGCCACGCTGAAGCGAACCGTGGTCAAGGAAATCGAGGCTGATGCCAAACACCATGGCGACGAGCGCCGCACGTTGCTCCAGGAAGACAAGCGCGCCAGCGCGGAGGTCAAGGTCATCGACGAGCCGGTGACGCTGGTCGTGAGCATGAAGGGTTGGGTGCGTGCGCTCAAGGGGCATGAGGTTGAAGCCGGCGCGCTCGCGTTCAAGGCCGGCGACTCGATGTACGGCACGTTCGCCTGCCGCAGCGTCGACGCGTTGCTCGTGTTCGGCAGCGACGGACGCGTCTATTCGGTGAGCGTCAGCGTCTTGCCGGGCGGGCGCGGCGACGGGGTGGCCATCACATCGCTGATTGACCTGGAGTCCGGCACCTTGCCGGCACACTACTTTGCGGGTTCGGCACAGCAAAGCCTGCTGCTTGCGGGGACCGGTGGCTTCGGCTTGCTCGCGCATGCCGGCGATCTGGTATCGCGGCAAAAGGGCGGCAAAGCATTTCTAAGCCTCGAGCCCGAAGAAAAACCCCTGCCGCCGAGTGTTGTCGGCGCCGCGACGCACGTGGCGTGTCTCTCGCTTGAAGGGCGCCTGTTGGTTTTCGGGCTCGATGAAATCAAGCACCAGCCCAACGGTGGCCGAGGCCTGACTTTGATCGACCTGGATGCCGGAGATGCGCTCGTCAGCGTCGCGGCGTTCTCGCTCGGCTTGCAGGTTTTCGGTCACGGGCGCGCTGGAAAGCCCAAACAGGAGTCTCTGACAATGACTGGGCTCGAGGCTTATCTCGGCAAGCGCGCACGCAAGGGGCGCAAGCAGACAGTGATGCAGAAGGCCTTGCGCGTCGTCGCCGGGTAGGCGTCGCCAGGCTGACTTCACCGAAGTCGCGCATTTGCCCGATGCGGTGCGTTTCACTCCGAGTCTTGCCCCTTGCGCATTGTGAAACTGAGGCTTGCGGCGCTGCCGCAAACGTCACTCGTCGCCAGCGAGATGGTTTCGTATCATGAGAACAAGTTGTTAACGTATTGATTTATTTGTCTAAAATATTTAGTCTTCTATAAGACATAAGTCTTCCAAAATCAGCTTTCGAGGCTACCCTTGCGAGGCGAATTTCGATCGCCGCGACCGACCACTCATCCAAACAAGGCCCCACATGACCCAACAGACTCGCGAGCAGCAAGCGTCCGCGCTCGAAAAGGAGTGGACACTGAACCCACGCTGGAAGGGGGTCAGTCGGCCCTACAGCGCAGCCGACGTCGTGCGCTTGCGCGGCTCATTGCCGATTGAGCACACGCTTGCGCGGCGCGGCGCCGAAAAGCTCTGGAAGCTCGTCAACACCGAGCCGTTCGTGAATACGCTGGGTGCGCTAACAGGCAATCAGGCCTTGCAACAGGTGAAAGCTGGCCTCAAGGCCATCTACCTGTCGGGCTGGCAGGTCGCGGGCGACGCCAACTCCGCTGGCGAGATGTACCCCGATCAGTCGCTGTACCCCGTGAACTCGGTGCCGACAGTCGTCAAGCGAATCAACAACACGTTCCAGCGTGCGGATCAGATTCAATGGTCGGAAGGCAAAGACGAGATCGACTTCTTCGCGCCGATCGTCGCCGACGCGGAAGCCGGTTTCGGCGGAGTGCTCAACGCCTTCGAACTGATGAAGGCGATGATCGACGCTGGTGCTGCGGGGGTGCACTTCGAAGACCAGTTGGCGTCGGTGAAGAAGTGCGGTCACATGGGCGGCAAGGTCCTCGTTCCGACGCGCGAGGCTGTGGCCAAGCTGGTCGCGGCGCGTCTCGCCGCCGACGTCATGGGCACGCCGACTCTCGTGATCGCGCGCACCGATGCGGAGGCGGCGGATCTGGTGACGAGCGATGTCGACCCGATTGATCAGCCGTTCCTGACAGGCGAACGCACCATGGAAGGCTTTTACCGAAGCAAGCCGGGCCTGGCCCAGGCTGTGTCGCGTGGTCTCGCATATTCGGAGGTTGCCGACATGGTCTGGTGCGAAACCGGCAAGCCCGACCTTGTCTACGCCAAGGCTTTCGCCGACGCGATTCACAAGAAGTTTCCGGGCAAGCTGCTCGCCTACAACTGCAGCCCGAGTTTCAACTGGAAGAAGAACCTCGATGACGCGACGATCGCGAAGTTCCAGCGCGAACTCGGTGCGATGGGCTACAAGTTCCAGTTCATCACGTTGGCCGGTTTCCACAGCCTGAACTACAGCATGTTCAACCTGGCGCATGGTTATGCGCGCAACAACATGAGTGCCTTCGTTGAACTGCAAGAGGCCGAGTTTGCGGCAGCGGCGAGAGGCTTCACCGCGGTCAAGCACCAGCGCGAAGTGGGCACCGGTTACTTCGACGCCGTGACGACGACGATCGAGCGCGATGCGTCGACCGCGGCGCTCAAAGGCTCGACCGAAGACGAGCAGTTTTTCGAGCAGAAGCACGGCTGAGCCGAGCCCAACAATTGCACGCCGTGACCGGCCCGCATGGCATGTGCCGTGCGGGCCGGTTCATTTTCGACCGATTGCTCGTGTATCGTTGCGCCGAGGGCGAACACCAGCATGACCGACGACATTCCCACCTTGCGTCGCATCCTGCGCGACTGTCGAACCATCGCCGTGGTCGGCCTGTCGGCCGAATGGCACCGGCCGAGCAATTTCGTCGCCAAGTACCTGCGGCAGCATGGCTATCGGGTGATCGCGGTGAACCCACGCTACACCGAGGTGCTGGGCGAACGCTGCTATCAAAGCCTCGCCGATATCGCCGAGCCGGTGGACATGGTTGACGTCTTTCGCCGCAGCGAAGACGTGCTGCCGATTGCGCTGCAGGCGATTGCGATTGGCGCGAAGTGCCTGTGGCAGCAGATCGGCGTGATGAATCGGGAGGCCGACGCACGCGCCCGCTCCGCAGGGCTCGACTGCGTGATGGACCGCTGCGCCAAGATCGAGCACGCGCGCCTGTTCGGCGGCCTACACTGGGTCGGCGTCAACACCGGGGTGATCTCGGCGAAACGGCCGGTGGAGTTCCAGCACCATCATGGCCGACCGAATCTTCAAGCCTGAAACCCTGGCGATCCACGCCGGGCAGATTCCGGATTCAAGCACCGGCGCGCGCGCGTTGCCGATCTACCAGACGACGAGTTTCGTGTTTGACAGCGCCGAGCACGCGGCGTCGCTGTTCAATCTGCAAACCTTCGGCAACGTCTATTCGCGCCTGTCCAACCCGACCGTCGCTGCGCTTGAAGAACGGGTTGCCGCGCTCGAAGGCGGGCGTGCCGCAGTCGCATCGGCCAGCGGCATGGCCGCCGAAGCAATGGCGTTGTTGACGATTCTTCAGCAGGGCGACCATGTGGTAGCGGCCGGCGCGCTCTATGGTGGAACGGTGACGATGCTGTCGGTGAATCTGGAACGCTTTGGCATCGAGACGACCTACGTCGACGCGACCGTGCCCGATGCCTTTGCCGCCGCGATGCGGCCGAATACGCGTGTCGTATTCGCCGAGACGCTGGGCAACCCAAGCCTGAAAGTGCTCGACATCGGCGCGGTCGCCGAAGTGGCGCATTCGTTCGGCGTGCCACTCATCGTCGACAACACCGTGCCGTCTCCGATGCTTTGCAACCCGATCGCGCTCGGCGCCGACATCGTCGTGCACTCGGCGACCAAGTACCTCGGCGGTCACGGCACAACACTCGCCGGTGTGATGGTCGAGCACGGCAAGCCGCGCGGCGGGTTCGCCTGGGACAACGGCAAGTTTCCGGGCATGACGGAACCTTCGCCCGGCTACCACGGCGTGAAGTTCTACGAAACCTTCGGCGACTTTGGATTCACGATGCGCGCACGCATGGAAAACCTGCGTGTGCACGGCGCAGCGCTGTCACCGATGAGCGCGTGGCAGATCCTGCAAGGCATCGAAACCTTGCCGCTGCGCATGCAGCAGCATTGCAGCAATGCGCTGCGCGTCGCGTTATCCCTGCAGTCCGACCCGCGGGTGAGCTGGGTCAACTATCCCGGCCTGAGCGATCATCCGCAACATGCATTGTTGCAACGCCAGATGCGTGGCGCCTCCGGCCTGCTCGCCTTCGGTGTGAAGGGCGGCATCGGGCCTGGCGTGAAGTTCATCGAAGCGGCTCAGATGATGAGCCACCTCGTCAACATCGGCGACGCGCGCACGTTGATCAGCCACCCGGCCTCGACGACACACCGCCAACTCGACGCGGCGCAACAGATGGCCGCCGGCGTGTTGCCTGACATGATCCGCATCTCGGTGGGTCTGGAGCATATTGACGACATTCTTTGGGATATCGACCAGGCGCTCGCCGCGGCGCACCGGTAGATTGGATTTCACATCTCGTCGCACACGAGGTCCTGGATGATGACGCTGCGCACCGCGGTCCGGGTTTGCGCCGTCGCGGTGTGCTGCACATCCTGGGCCGGCCCGCTCGCTGCGCTGGAGCCCACGACAGGTGCCGCAGCAAGAGCAGCTGCGGCACCCCGCCCACGCGTTGGCCTTGCGCTGGGCGGTGGCGGTGCGCGCGCGGCAGCGCACATTGGCGTGCTCGAGGTGCTCGAACGCCTGCGCGTGCCGGTGGACTGCGTCGCCGGCACCAGCATGGGTGCGGTGGTGGCGGGGGCGTTTGCGGCGGGCGTTGCGCCGAAGGCGATGAGCGTCGAACTGGCACGCGCCGACTGGTCCGACATGTTTGTCGATGAACCTGACTGGGACGAGCGCAATTTTCGCAACAAGCGGCTGACGCAGCGCTTCTTGTCGGGCACTGAAATTGGCATCAACCCGCACGGGCTTCAATACCGGCCGGGGGTGCTCACCGGTCAGAAGATCAAGCTGTTTCTGAACCGGCTCGTGCACGGCGACCGCAGCGATCGAGAAATCCAGGATCTGCCACTGACGTTGTCGATCATCGCCACCGACATCGGCAACGGCGAACGGGTCGTGATTCGCGACGGCAGCCTGAGCAAAGCGATGCGCGCCAGCATGTCGATCCCGGGCCTGATGGCGCCGGTGGAGTACGACGGGCGCTTGCTCGTCGACGGCGGCCTGGTCGACAACGTTCCAATTCAGGAAGTGCGCGAACGCTGCAATGCCGATGTCGTGATCGCCGTCAACGTCGGCTCGCCACTGCTCGACGCGACAGACGTGACCTCGCTGTTCAGCGTGACGGCACAGATGGTGGGCATCCTGACGGAACAAAACGTCGGTCATTCGCTGGCGTCGCTGCGGCGCGGGGATGTCTTCATCAAGCCCGAGATGGGCGACATCACGGCGACCGATTTCGAACGCCACGGCCAGGCCGTGCAGCGCGGCCGCGACGCGGCCTTGGCCAGTGCAGCGCGACTGCGCGCCCTGGCCGTGGGTGAGCTCGAATACGCGGCCTGGTGGTCACGCATCACCGCTGGGCGGGGCGAGGCACCGCGCGTCGATCAAATTGAAGTCGCAGGCTCGCCGCAGCTTCATCCGCAGGCCGTGTTGCGCCACATCACTCAGGAGCTGGGCCAGACGCTGGACATCGATCGTCTGCATCGCGACCTGTTGCGGGCCTACGGCGACGCTCACTTCGAAAGTGCGGACTATGCCCTGTTGCCGATGGGCGAGCGCCATGTTCTGCGGGTGATGCCGCAGCCCAAACGCTGGGGGCCGGACTTCTTTCGCTTCGCAGCAGGCGTGAACAGCACGCTCAAACCTGGCTCGACCTACAGCCTGCGCGCTGCCTATCAAAAGACGTTGCTCAACCGCCTGGGTGGCGAATTCACGGCCACGGGTGAGGTCGGCACTACCAAGGCACTGGCCGTCGATGTGTATCAGCCACTCGATCCGGGGCAGCGAAGTTTCATTGAGGTGAGTGCTCGGGCGGCACGCGCCGCGGCGATAGTATTTGAGAACGATGACAAGCTCAGTGAATACGAGGTGAGCAGCCGAACTTACGGAATCGCTGTCGGCCTGAATCTGGGTCTGATCGGGCAGTTGCGCCTGGGCTGGATGAGCCAGGTCAAGCGCTACGATCTGGACATCGGGCCTCCAGTCTTTCCGCCGGGGCCGTTTCACACGCCGGGTTGGTTCACCGGCGTCGACTTCGACCAGATGAACCATCCGAGTTTCCCCTCCAAGGGATGGGCTGCGAGCGTTTCGTATTTCGCACCAAACGACGCTGCGTTCACGCGTTTGTCGGCGGAAGGCCGCGCCGCAATGCAGGCTGGCGCTTTCGTTGTTGCCGGGCGCATCGCCTATACCGATTCGCCGCACGGCGTGCTGCCCTTTCACGAGGCCGCATCGCTCGGCGGGCTGCTCAACTTGTCGGCCTACGCGACGGACCAATTCCTGGGCGACGAGGTGCAATACGCACAGGTTCGGATTGAGCGCGTCCTGCAGCGCCTGCCGATCGGGCTCAGCGGAGACCTGCGCGCGGGACTCGCGCTCGAAGCCGGCCGAATCGGGGTGCGTTACACCGAAACGTCGCGCGCCGGTTGGCAAGACTCGGTGTTCCTGTACCTCGGCGGGCCGACGCCCGTCGGCCCGCTGTACCTGGGTTACGCGCGTTCAAGCAGCGGCAGCGCGAACGCCTACCTGTTCATCGGCAGTCTCTGATGGCGCGGCATGAAGTGCTGGGCGCCAATCCCTGGCGAAGTACAGTTGCGCTTGCACGGAGAACGGCATGAACATCGACAGACATACCGAAAACGGCGCGGCCCATGAAGGCCAGCCCCTGGTGTTGCGCGAAGTGGATCAGCGCGGGGTGGTGACGCTCACGCTGAATCGGCCGAGGTCGTTCAATGCATTGTCACAAGCCATGCTCGCAGCGCTGCAAAGCGAGTTCGATGCGCTGATCGCCGATGAGTCTGTGCGCGTAGTCGTGCTGGCCGCCGCAGGCAAGGCGTTTTGTGCCGGACACGACTTGAAAGAGATGCGCAGCGACCCCTCGTTGCCCTACTACCGGAAGTTGTTCGATCAATGCACGGCGTTCATGCTCAGTGTGCAATCCGCACCGGTGCCGGTGATTGCCAAGGTGCAGGGCATGGCGACGGCGGCAGGCTGCCAGCTCGTCGCCATGTGCGACCTCGCAGTGGCGGCGAGCGACGCGCAATTCGCCGTGAGCGGCGTTCGCTACGGGTTGTTTTGCTCGACCCCGAGTGTGGCGCTGTCGCGCAACATCGGGCGCAAGGCGGCGTTCGAGATGCTCGTGACCGGAGAGTTCATCAGTGCCGAGCAGGCGCGCGACCGGGGCCTCATCAACCGCGTGGCGCCCGCGCTGGAACTCGATGCCGAAGTAGAGCGGCTCGTCGCTGCGATTCTTTCCAAACCGCGCGTGGCCATCGCAATGGGCAAGCACCTGTTCTATCGCCAGCTCGAGAAGAGCATATCGGCTGCGTACGAAGAAGCCGGTCAGACAATGGCGTGCAACATGATGGACGAAGCCGCGCTCGAAGGCGTGCAGGCCTTCATCGACAAACGCCCGCCGAGCTGGTCGACAAGCTGAGCCGCACAGCGTGCGGGCGCGGCGTGGCTTGGGACGGCCGCGCGGCGTGCCTTCGATACATGCAGGTGCATCTGTAGCGTCTGCTCACGCCGATCAGGGTGGTGCTGCTTCGAGGCGGGCAGACCATCACGGTCAAGTCGCTTCGATCGTGAATTCAATCCGCCAGACGCGTTCCCGCTCCACCCGAAGCGTTGCGATTCCAACCCGGATCGGCCGATGATTGGTGCATTGCGCCATGTGTTGCGCCGCCGTGGCGTCCTGGCTGAAGACCGTCTCGCCCATGAACCCAATCAAGTTCGCACTGCTCGGCCTGATCGGCGTCATCGGTCTGGTGATTTCGACTTTCGGGCCGTTCAAGATCCCCTATGCCGAAACGCTGGCCAAGACCTACTACCGTTACGCCATCGCCGGTCTGTTGGTGGTCGTGTGTGTGCTCGCCGGCCTCATCGCGCTGGTTGCGCATCTGTTGGACCCGAATCAGTTCAAGTCGCAAATCGTTCGCATGGTGAAGGAGCGTACCCAGCGCGAGTTGGTTCTGGACGGTGAGCTTGAACTGAGTTGGTTTCCCAAGCTCGGGTTTAAAGCGGGCAAGGCCACGCTCAGCCAGCGGCGCAGCGCGCGCGAGTTCGCGTCGATCGACAGCGCGCGCTTCACGATAGCCTGGCTGCCGCTATTGCGACGCCAGGTGCTGATCGACTGGGCCGAAGTCGATGGTCTGCGTGCGCAACTGGTGCGTTCCAAGGACGGCAGCACGAACGTGGATGATCTGTTGCATGACATCGCGACGATTTCGCCCGGCAACGTCGACGTCCATGGCCTGCTTCTCAAGCGTTCGAACTTGCAATGGGACGACGAGATCGGATTTCAGAGCGGCAGCTTGAACGATGTCAACGTCGAAATCGGCCGGCTCACTGATGCACTGTCCGCACCATTGACGGTGAGCGTGCGCGTTCATGCACCGCAGGCTGGAGTCGACGCGCGGGTTTCGCTGAAAGGGCGCCTGCTGTTTGATGCACAGGCCGGCCGAATCGAACTCGTGAAGCTCGACGCACAACTCGAAGGCAAAGCCCTTGGCGTTGCCAACCTCGCATTGGCGATCAAGGCCGAGGTGACTGGCCATCTCGGCCTGCATACCTTAAGCGTGGAAAACCTGGTCATCACTTCATCCAGCAAATCAGGCCTGAGCGTCGTCAACGCACGGCTGGTGGCCCCGGAGTTGAGGTTCATCGAACGGCGCTTTCAGGGAAGTCGGCTCAGCATGGACGTGAGCGTGGCCCACCCCGACCAGACTCTGACCGCGGCGCTCCAGGTGCCAAGTTTCGAGGCAACGGCGCGCTCGCTGCGCGGCGCAACGGCGAACGCGCAGGTGTCGATCCGCAGCGAGGATGCTCAGCTTCGGGTGCAGATGACAAGTCCCGTGTCGCTGGACCTCGAGGCCGGCGCTCGCATCGAGTTCGAAGCCGTGGACCTGACCGCTGAGGCTATCCATCCGGCACTCAGCGCGCAGGTGCCGCTGGCTGCGACCGGCAAACTCATGCTCGACCTGGCGCAAAGGAGCTTGCACCTCGCGTTGAGTGGAAAGTTCGCCGGCGATGAGTTGCGTGGCCAGGTTGCGCTGAGTGACTGGCACCGGCCGCACTGGAGTTTCGAGTTGGCCAGCGCCAGGCTCGACCTGGACGCATTGCTGGCGCAGCCCTGTCTGGCGCGCTGGCGCGACGATTCACAGCCCTTGGACCTGTCGTTTCTGAGCGACCTGACGCTGGCCGGGCATTTGCGCGCCGACAAGGTCAAACTCTGTGGCTTGACGACGACTGGAGTTTCTGCGCAGTTCGACGCCCAGCGCAAGGTGCTGCACATTGCCCCGATCACGGCGCAGGCCTATGGCGGCGTGGTTGAAGCAAGCATCGACCTCGACGCAACCGGTGCCCCGCGTCTGTCGAGCAAAGGAAGTCTGTCGGCCGTTAACTCGCGCGCCCTGCGCGCCGATGCTGTGCAACTGCCATGGATCGAAGGCACCGGCGAATTGGCCTGGGACCTGCAATCGCAAGGCAGGAGCCTCGGCACTTTGCGCGCAGGCTTGAACGGGCAGGTATCGCTTGCCGGGCGCGCAGGCAAGATCAAGGGCATCGATTTGCGCGCCGCGTTGCTTGAAGGTCCCGCCGGCAGCGGCAACCAAACACCTGTGCGCCAACAGGCATACAACGAGGGCGCAAACACGGCATTCAACGATCTGAAGGCACGCATCGAGTTGCGAGGTGGTCATGCACGGGCCCAGGAACTTGAACTCAACAGCGCAAGCGTGCGCACTGTGGGCAGTGGTGAACTGGCGCTCGATACCGGGCAGCTTGACTTGCGCCTGAACGCGAGCGTTGCGCAAGCGGCGAAGGAGTTCACGGCGCTCGCCGGGAAGAGCGTGCCGATTCGGCTCGACGGCCCGTGGCGCGTGCCGCAATTCACCCTTGACTTCAGCGCCGCCAGCGTCCCGATCGCGCGAAAAGTCGAAGCCGCGGCCGCGGCCTCGCCTCGCGTACCTACACGCACCAAGGTGCTGTCCGCCCGGGGGCCGCGTGTGCCGCCGCTGCGCACCACCCAGTAGCGTCGCTCAACCGTCGCCGGAGGGCGCCGACGCGATCAAGCGCTTCGCATCGGACGCCCGCAGCGGCCCGCAGTCTCGCAGGCGATGCCCGTGGCGTTGAGCACAGCCGATCAAAGCTCGCCGCAAGGTTGAACACGGCCTGGCGCCGGGCCGTTCGCGACAAGCCGTTGCCATGCACGCCAGCCGAGCACTGACATCGCGATGAAGATCGAGTAGAGAACGGTCGTGAGCCAAAGCCCCTTGTAAGCGAACAGGGCCACACTCACGACATTCACCACGACCCAGGTGAACCAGGTCTCTACGTATTTGCGCCCGAGCAGCCATTGCCCGATGACACTGGCCGCGGTCGGAAAGGCGTCCCACCAGGCAACGTCGGTGTCGGTGGCGCTGGCAAGGAAGATGCCTGTCGCGGGCCAGGCGATCGCCATCGCGATCAGGGCCCGGCAGCGGCCCTTTTTCCCGAGCGTTCTTACCCGCAATGCGCCGCCGTCGCCTTGTGTACCGTGCAGCCACTGCCACCAGCCCCAGGCGGCGATGAGGGCGAAGAAGACTTGCAGTCCTGCGTCGCCATACAGCAGGTTCTTCCAGAACAGGCCGAAGTAGAGCAACGAACTGACGATGGCGAGCGGCCAGCCCCAAGGGTTGACGCGGATATTGCACACCACCATCGCCAGCGCCAGGACGACGGCGACGAGTTCGAGGCGTGTGACGGCTGCACCCCAGACGGAGAAGGCTTCGGTGAAGATGGGTTGCAGAAAATGCGGAAGTGCAGTCACGGGTGTCGAGTGAAATTGTGATCCCGAGACGAGTCAGGATCCATGCATTGAAAGGCTGATGCGTCGGGAGGTCCTGTGCTCGCGGCCCGGCGGCTCCCGGCTTTCGCCGTGACGAGGTGAAGGGCCGGCGCTTCAGCGTTTGGGCACGCTGAGCTGTACCAGGATCTCGTCAGGCTTCAACATGCCGAGTTCGAAGCGCGCTTTTTCTTCCACCATCTCCAAGCCTTCCTTGAGGTCTCGCACCTCGGCTTGCAGTTGCTGATTGCGCGCGCGTGCTGCGTTGTTCGCTGCGAGCTGCTCGCGCAGCTTGCCGCTCAGCTCCAGGGTGCGCGGAACGCCCGACTTGCCGAACCACAGCTCGACGTGCACCAGCAGCAGCAGCGCGATCAGGGCAGTGGTCAACAAGCGCATCAGTATTGCCTCCCGCAGCGGACCTAGCGCAGCGAATAGAAAGCGGACCGGCCAGGGTAGCTCGCGACGTCACCCAGATCTTCTTCAATGCGCAGCAGCTGGTTGTACTTGGCCATGCGGTCGCTGCGGCTGAGTGAGCCGGTCTTGATTTGACCGGCGTTCGTGCCCACCGCGATGTCGGCGATCGTCGAGTCTTCCGTCTCGCCGGAGCGGTGGCTGATGACGGCCGTGTAGTTGGCGCGCTTGGCCATTTCGATGGCCGCAAAGGTCTCGGTGAGGGTGCCGATCTGGTTGACTTTGATGAGGATCGAGTTCGCAACCTTTCGGTCGATACCGTCGCGCAGGATTTTCGTATTGGTGACGAACAAATCGTCGCCGACGAGTTGCACCTTCGCTCCCAGCTGCTGGGTGAGGTGCTTCCAGCCGTCCCAGTCGCCTTCATGCATGCCGTCTTCGATGCTGATGATGGGGTATTTGTCGACCCATGTGGCGAGCATGTCGGTCCATTCGGACGCGCTGAGTTGCAGCGCCGAACCTTCGTCGATGCAGTACTTGCCGTCCTTGAAGAACTCGCTGGCGGCGCAATCCAGGCCGATGGCGATTTGCGTGCCTGCGGTGTAGCCGGCCTTGTCGATCGCTTCGAGGATCAGCTGAATCGCCGCCTCGTGGCTCGCCACGCTGGGCGCGAAACCGCCTTCGTCGCCCACCGCGGTGCTCATGCCTTTGGCGTCGATGATCTTCTTGAGTGCATGAAACACTTCGCAGCCATAGCGCATTGCTTCGCGAAAACTCGGCGCACCCACCGGAATGATCATCAACTCTTGCAAGTCGAGGTTGTTGTTTGCATGCGCGCCGCCGTTGATCACGTTCATCATCGGTACCGGCATCTGCATCGCACCCGAGCCGCCGAAGTAACGGTACAGCGGCAGGCCAGACTCTTCCGCCGCGGCGCGCGCCACTGCCATGCTCACGGCGAGTGTCGCGTTGGCGCCCAGGCGACTCTTGTTGTCGGTGCCGTCCAGATCGATCAGGGTGCGGTCCAGGAACGCCTGCTCGCTGGCGTCCAGCCCCATCACGGCTTCCGACATTTCGGTGTTGATGTGCTCCACCGCCTTCAACACCCCTTTGCCGCCGTAGCGCGCTTTGTCGCCGTCGCGCAACTCGATCGCCTCGCGCGAACCGGTCGATGCGCCCGAGGGCACGGCCGCTCGGCCCATGGTTCCGGATTCCAGCAAGACGTCGCACTCCACCGTGGGGTTGCCGCGGCTGTCGAGGATTTCGCGGCCGACGATGTCTACGATTGCGCTCATTCAATGCCTTGTGGGTTGTGCGTCATTCGATTCAGATGCCTTCGGCGACGATCATGCTCATCACCGCCGCGCCTGTGCGTGCCTTGCGCGCCTTGCCGTATTCGGCGGAGTGATAGTAGGCGCGGGCCTTTTCCATGGATGGAAATTTCAGCACGACCACGCGGTCGGGTTTCCAGTCGCCTTCCAGCACTTCGGTCGCGCCGCCGCGCACGCAGACCTGCGCGCCGTGAGCCAGCATCGCGGCCGATGAAAGTTTCTTGTATTCCTCGTATTGCAGGGGATTCGTGACGCGCACGTTGGCGATGATGTAGGCACTGCTCATGGTTCAGGGTTCCGTGGTTCAGCAGGAGAAGTCATTCTCCAGCAACGGCTGGCTCTTGACCACGCGGTCCAGCGCCAACAATTGTTCGAGCAAGGCGCGCATGTGTTTCAGCGGCACGGCGTTGGGTCCGTCGCTCAGGGCATGCGCCGGGTCGGGGTGGGTTTCCATGAACAGGCCCGCGATGCCCACTGCGACGGCCGCGCGCGCGAGCACGGGGACGAATTCGCGCTGACCACCGGAGGTCGTGCCCTGGCCGCCGGGCAATTGCACCGAATGGGTCGCGTCGAAGACGACCGGTGCCCCGGTTTCACGCATGATCGCAAGGCTGCGCATGTCCGAGACGAGGTTGTTGTAGCCGAAACTCGCGCCGCGTTCGCAGGCCATGAAGTTGTCTTGTGGCAACCCTTTGTCTCGTGCTGCGGCACGGGCCTTGGCGATCACGTTCTTCATGTCGTGCGGCGCGAGGAACTGGCCTTTCTTGATGTTGACCGGCTTGCCGCTTTGTGCCACGGCATGGATGAAGTCGGTCTGGCGACACAGGAACGCAGGCGTTTGCAAGACGTCGACAACTGCCGCAACCGTCGCGACCTGCGCTTCGTTGTGCACGTCGGTGAGCACCGGCACTCTCAGTTCGCGCTTCACCTTGGCCAGGATTTCCAGGCCTTTGTCCATGCCGGGGCCACGAAATGTCGTGCCGGCGGAACGGTTCGCCTTGTCGTAGCTCGACTTGAAGATGAATCCGATGCCGAGCGCGGTGGTGATGTCCTTCAACTGCCCCGCCACGTCCATCTGCAACTGTTCGGACTCGATGACGCAGGGGCCGGCGATCAAGAACAACGGTTGGGTCAGGCCAACTTCGAAGCCGCAAAGATTCATGGCTTGACAGCCAGCGCGGCATCCCGAAGTGCGCAGGGCTCCACCGGGTGCATGCCGCATTGGGTTCGAGCTCCCGTGTCAACGACGGGCCGGCACTTCGCTGGGATGGCCAGGCAAGGCAGGATCAAAGCCCGCGCCGCCATCAAGCCGCCACCTTTTCGGTCCGCTCGGCCTGGTGCCGCAACGCGGCCTGGATGAACGACTTGAACAGCGGGTGCCCGTCCCAGGGTGTCGACTTGAACTCCGGGTGGAACTGCACGCCCATGAACCAAGGGTGCACGCTTTTCGGCAGCTCGATGATCTCGGTCAGTTTTTCGCGCTGCGTCAAGGCCGAGATCACGAGGCCGGCGTCGGTGAGGCGATCCAGATAGTTGACGTTGGCCTCGAAGCGGTGGCGATGGCGTTCGTTTACCACGGCGCCATAGATCTCGTGCGCCAACGTGCCAGGTTTGACGTCCGATCCTTGCGCACCCAGGCGCATCGTGCCACCCAGATCGGACGACGCACTGCGCTTTTGCAGCGTACCGTCCGCGTCACGCCATTCTTCGATGAGCGCGATCACCGGGTGTTTGCAATCGGGTTCGAACTCGGTGCTGTTCGCGCCCGTGAGCCCGGCCTTGTGGCGTGCAAATTCGATCGTCGCCACCTGCATCCCCAGGCAAATTCCCAGGTAAGGGAGCTTCTGTTCGCGCGCGTACTGCGCGGCGAGAACCTTGCCCTCGACGCCGCGCTTGCCGAAACCGCCCGGCACGAGGACGGCGTCGAAGCGGCCGAGGTTGCCCACATTGCCCGGGTTCAGATCCTCGGAATCGACGTATTCGATTTTCACGCGCGCGTGGTTGTGAATGCCGGCGTGGCGCAGCGCTTCGTTGAGCGACTTGTAGGAGTCGGACAGTTCGACGTATTTGCCGCACATCGCGATCGTCACTTCGAACTGCGGGTGTTCGACCTCGTACACCAGGTTGTCCCAGCGTGTCAGGTTCGCGGGCTTGGTGTGCAGGTGCAGCTTGGCGCAGATCAGCTCATCGAGCCCTTGCGAGTGCAGCATGCGCGGCACCTTGTAGATGGTGTCGGCGTCCCACACCGAGATCACGCCGAACTCGGGAACGTTGGCGAAGAGCGAGATCTTGGCGCGCTCCTCGTCGGGGATCGGCCGGTCGGCACGGCACAGCAGCGCGTCGGGCATGATGCCGATCTCGCGCAGCTTTTGCACACTGTGCTGCGTCGGTTTGGTCTTGAGTTCACCGGCGGCGGCGATCCACGGCACGAGCGTCAGGTGCAGGAACGCAGCGTTCGTCGGTCCCATCTTCAAACTCATCTGGCGTACCGCTTCGAGGAAAGGCAGCGACTCGATGTCGCCCACGGTGCCGCCGATTTCGACAATCGCCACGTCCGGCTCGCGCTCGCGGCGCGACGGCGCTTCTTCGGCGCGCTCCGGGTTCAGGCTGGCGCCGCGCCGGATGAACTCCTGGATCTCGTTCGTGACATGCGGAATCACCTGCACCGTCTTGCCGAGATAGTCGCCGCGGCGCTCCTTTTCGAGCACGCTCTTGTAGATCTGGCCGGTGGTGAAGTTGTTCGCGCGGCGCATGCGCGTCGTGATGAAGCGCTCGTAATGGCCGAGGTCGAGGTCGGTCTCCGCGCCGTCTTCGGTGACGAACACCTCGCCATGCTGGAACGGCGACATCGTTCCCGGATCGACGTTGAGGTACGGGTCGAGCTTGATCAGGGTGACTTTCAGGCCGCGCGATTCGAGAATCGCCGCGAGCGACGCCGACGCGATGCCCTTGCCCAACGAGGACACCACACCGCCGGTGACGAAGACGAACTTGGTCATTGTCTGCAGCGTCCGCTGGCAGGCGACGCTGGGGTGGGAAAGCGCGATTATAGGAGCGCGACTATGCCGGCGCGTGGCTCGGCCGGCACGCGGCAAAGCTGGCGAGCCAATGCAGCACAGCGCTCGCCGTCGCTTGCGGTTGTTCCAGCGGGAACAGGTGCGTACCGTCGAGCATCGTGATGCGGGAGTGTGTCAGGCGCTTCACTTCGCGCAGGCCCACGCGGCGCAACTCTTCCGAATCGTTGCCGCCCACAAAAGCCGCGGGACAGCGCAACGGGTGCCTGCGCAGCAGGCGCGCCAGATGGTGCGGCAGGGTGTTGTAGATCGAAGTTTCGATCATGCGCGCAAAGCTCAATTGCTGCCCCTGCGCACCGACTTCGAGGCCGCAACTCAGATAGTCGTCGAGCACGCCGTCGGCCCAGCGAGCGAAAGCCGCCTTCGATGCAAAGTGCGTGCGCGCTGCGGCAAGGTTCGGCCAGAACTCGCGCCGTCGCTTCGATACATGTCCCGGCGAAAAGCGCTCGCCGATGCCCGTCGCCTTGGCGAATTGAACCGTGCGCCCCATCCAGTTCGGCAGAACGGGCGAGTCGAGCAAGACCACGCCGCGCGCGACGTCGGGCCGGCGCACTGCTGCCAGCAGGCTCAGGTAGCCGCCCAACGAGTGCCCGACCAGGTAGGCAGGGCCGGCAGCCTCGGCGTCGATGAAATGCAGCAATTGGTCGCGCAAATGCGGCCAGTTGCTCGTCACCGGGTAGCGCGGGTCGTGGCCGAACTTCGGCGGCGCCACGACGCGCCAGCCGGCTTCGCGCCAACAGTCGAACAAGCGCCGGTAGGTGCCGGCAGGGAAGCCGTTGGCGTGCGAGAAGACAATCGTTCTCGTCGTGCCGGGTTCGGGCCGCACTGTCATGTCGGCCGTCGCACGAGTGCCTTCAAGCGATACAGCGCGTCGAGCGCTTCTTTCGGCGTCAGCGCGTCGGGGTCGATCGCCGCCAGTTCCTGCGCGACGGCATCGGGGGCCACCTCGGCAATCGGCGCGGGCGCGGCAAACAGATCGATCTGCGCCTGCCCTTGAGCGCGTTGCGTCTCCAGGGATTCGAGCGTCGATCGTGCCTGGCGCACCAGGCTGGCCGGCATGCCCGCGAGGCGCGCCACTTGCACGCCATAGCTGCGGCTTGCCGGGCCGGGCTCGATCTCGTGCAGAAAGGCGATCGCCTCGCCACTCTCCACTGCCGAGACATGCACATTGAGGGCGCGCTCATGCTTCACCGGAAATTCGGTCAGCTCGAAATAGTGCGTTGCAAACAGCGTGAACGATTGATTGCGGTCGTGCAGGTGGCTCGCGATCGCGCCGGCCAATGCCAGGCCGTCGAACGTCGACGTGCCACGCCCGATCTCGTCCATCAACACCAGCGAGTGTTGCGTCGCATGATGCAGGATCGAGGCGGCTTCCGTCATCTCGAGCATGAACGTCGACTGCGCATTCGCCAGGTCGTCGGCAGCGCCGATGCGGGTGTGGATCGCGTCGATCGGGCCGAGCCTGCAGCTCTGGGCCGGAACGTTCGAGCCGATCGACGCCAGCAACACGATCAGCGCCACCTGGCGCATGTAGGTGCTCTTGCCTCCCATGTTCGGGCCCGTGATGAGTTGCATCTTGTGCTTCGCATCGAGCCGGCAATGGTTGGCCATGAAGTTGCCGGCACCGAGTTCCAGCAGTCGCGCCTCGACCACGGGGTGGCGGCCGCCCACGATCTCGATGCAGGCTTCGCGCACAAACTGGGGGCGGCACCAGCCGAGACTCGTCGCGCGCTCGGCAAGCGCTGCCAGCACGTCGAGTTGTGCCAAGGCACGGGCCAGCGCTCCAAGCCCTTCGAGATACGGCTGGAGCGCATCGAGCAACTCCTCATACAGCAGTTTCTCGCGCGCCAGCGATCGCTCCTGCGCCGACAGCGCCTTGTCTTCGAACGCTTTCAACTCCGGCGTGATGAAGCGCTCGGCGTTCTTCAGCGTCTGGCGGCGCTGATAATCCAGCGGTACTTTGGCGGCCTGGCCCTGCGTGACTTCAATGTAGAAGCCATGCACCTTGTTGTACTGGACGCGCAGGTTCGCAATCCCAGAGCGCGCGCGCTCACGCGCCTCGAGTTCGAGCAGGAATGCGTCACAGTTTTGTGCGATGCCGCGCAGCTCGTCGAGTTCGGCGTCGAACCCGATGGCGATGACGCCCCCGTCGCGCAGCAGGATCGCGGGCTCCGCAGCGATGGTTGCAGTCAGAAGCGCGCCGATCGGCGCCGGAGGGTGCATCGCTTCGAGCAGCATGTCCAGCAACAGCGCGCTCCCAGCCGGCACCTGCGCGCGCAGGGCCGGCAGACCGGCCAGAGTGGCGCGCAGGCCGGTCAGTTCGCGCGGGCGCACCTGGCGCAATCCGATGCGCGCCGTGATGCGTTCAACGTCACTGATGTTGCGCAACGCGTCGCGCAGGCCGCCGCAGTCGGCGGCGATCAACTCGGCGAGTGCGTCATGGCGTTGTTGCGCCACGCTGCGCTCGCGCAACGGGTTCAACAGCCAATGGCGCAGGCCCCGGCTGCCCATGCCGGTGCGGCAGGTGTCGAGCAGCGACAGCAGCGTTGGCGCGGGTTCGCCGCGCAACGTCAACGTCAGCTCCAGGTTGCGCTGCGTGGCCGGGGGCAGGTCGAGAAGATCGCTCGCGAGTTGAACCTCGAGCTTGCGCACATGCGCCAGCGCTCGGCCCTGGGTGCGCTCGGCGTAGGTCAGAAGTGCGGCGGCCGCGGCCTGCGCTGCGTGCAGGTCCTGCGCGTTGAATCCGGCCAGGCTCGCGACCTGGAGTTGCGCGCACAGCTTGCGCTGGCCCAGCGCCGAGTCGAATTGCCACGCAGCTTGCGGCGTCACGGCCGTCACCGCCAGCAGCGACGAAGGTTGCAGCGCATCGGGCATCTTTTCGCGATCGACCAGCACTTCGGCGGGCGCCAGGCGCGCCAGCCAGCCGCCGAGTTCGGCTTGGTCGCACTCGGTCAGGCCGAGTTCGCCGCGTGTCAAGGCCAACCACGCCAGGCCAAACCTGTTGCCGCGCCGGCACAGCGCGAGCAACACTGCATCGCTTTTTTCGGCGAGCAATTCGCTGTCGGTCACGGTTCCGGGCGTGACGACGCGCACCACCTTGCGTTCCACCGGTCCCTTGGCCGTGGCCACGTCGCCGACCTGTTCGCAAATCGCCACGGCCTCGCCGAGCCGGATCAACTTGGCGAGGTAACTCTCCACCGAGTGCACGGGAACACCCGCCATGATCACCGGTTCACCGGCGCTGTTGCCACGCGACGTGAGCGTGATGTCGAGCAGGCGATTGGCCTTGCGCGCATCGTCGAAGAACAACTCGTAGAAGTCGCCCATGCGGTAGAACACGAGCGTGTCGGGGAACTCGCCCTTGATGCGCAAGTACTGCTGCATCATCGGTGTGTGGCCGGCCAGATCGACGCCCGGCGGCGATATTCCCTTGCTCATCGACCCCTCACTCTCAGGCCGAGGCGTTGTCCTTGCCCGCCGCGGCGGGACGGCGCACGCGAGCTGCCGGTGCCTTGCGCGCCAGTTCGGCCGCGATCGGGGAACTGGCGGCAAGCGCCTGCTCGGGCGTGGTCTGTGCGAGTGCCGATGGGGTGACGGCGCCGGCCGCTGATTCTCCCTTGCCGACTTGCGAATACGGCGCCAGCATCTGTACCAGCTGGCCGTAGATTTTCGGGTTGCCGGCGAGCACTTCGCCCCGGAACAGAAAGTCGCTCTCCCCGGTGAAGTTGCCGATCAGGCCGCCCGCTTCCGTGACCATCAACGCGCCCGCTGCCATGTCCCAAGGGCTCAGGCCCGGCTCGAAGAATCCGTCGTAGGCGCCGGCTGCGACATGGCACAGGTCAAGCGCCGCCGAGCCCGGCCGGCGCACGCCCGCGCAGGCCTGCATCACCAGTTCCAGCATCTGCATGTAGCGCCGGAAGTCGTCGCCCCGGCGGAATGGGAAACCGGTGCCGATCAGCGCGTCATTCATGCGATTTCGCTTGGAGACACGCAGGCGTCGGTCATTGAGGAACGCGCCGCGCCCCTTCGAGGCAATGAACAGGTCGTTGCGCGCCGGGTCGTAGACCACACCTTGCTGCAACTGGCCGCGAAACGACAGCGCGATCGACACCGCATACATCGGCAACCCGTGGATGAAATTCGTGGTGCCGTCCAGCGGGTCGATGATCCAGAGGTATTCGCTGTCCTTGGCGCCATGCGAGCGACCCGATTCTTCGGCCAGGATCGCGTGGCCGGGGTAGGCGTCGAGCAGGGTTTCGATGATCGCGGCCTCGGCTGCGTGGTCCACTTCGGTGACGAAGTCCTTTGGTGCCTTGGTGTTGACCGTGACCCGGTCCAGGCTCATCGAGGCACGGCTGATGATGGTGCCGGCGCTGCGCGCTGCCTTGACGGCGATGTTGAGCATGGGGTGCAGCGCTTGCGTCATGGGCGGCCGGCGGTGCCGGTGGGTCGGAGGGGGTTGGCGGGGGGAAAGAGCGTTGCAGCAAGGGCACCGCAGGAGGGGCCTGGGGGCGCTGCGGATAATGCGAGTTTAGCTGCCCGCCAGCGGCCAGAGCGCCGGGGGCAACCGCCATGCCCGGACACGACAGCACGCGCTTCATCCTGATCGGCACCAGCCATGCCGGCAACGTGGGTGCGACCGCACGTGCGATGAAGGTGATGGGATTTTCCGACCTGGTGCTGGTGGCTCCGCGCGACGCCAACGTTCAACGCAAGACGGAAGCGGTGGCGCTCGCCAGCGGCGCGACCGATGTGCTGGCCGGGGCCCGCGTCGTCGCCGACATGACTCAGGCGCTGCAGGGCATCACCTACGTCTGCGCGACGGCGATGACGCCGCGCGACTTCGGCCCACCAACATTCGCGCCGCGCGACATGTTTGCGACGCTGAAGGGCTCGATGCATCGGATCGCCTTCGTCTTCGGCTCGGAGCGCTTCGGCATGAGCAATGACGATGTGTACCGCTGCCACGCGTGCCTGAGCATCCCGACGCGCGCCGCCTACGGCTCGCTGAACCTGGCGCAGGCGGTGCAGCTCATCGCTTACGACTGGCGCCAGGCGCTGGGCGGTTTCGACGTGGTGGCGCGCACGACCGATCCCGAACTCGCTGACGGCGCCGCGCTGCATGGCTTGCTCCAGCACTGGCGCGAAGCCCTCGAACAGATCGGCTTTCACGATCCTGGTGCGCCGAAGAAGCTGCTGCCGCGCCTGAACCGTCTGCTCAATCGCGCCCAGTTGACGCAGGAGGAAGTGCACATCCTGCGCGGCATCGCCAAAGCGGTGCAGGAGCGTTGCTCGCCCCGTTCCTGATCGGCGCACGATCTGTGGGGTTGGCAGCGCAGGGCTAAACTGACATGCAGCCAGCTCACCCCGCCGCACCATGTTCGAGCGCCTTCAAGAAGACATCGCCTGCATCATCGAACGCGACCCCGCGGCGCGCTCGAGATGGGAGGTGCTGACCTGCTATCCCGGATTGCACGCACTCATCCTGCACCGCCGCGCACACTGGTTCTGGGAGCACCGCTGGTTCTGGCTCGGCCGCTTCGTCTCACACCTCGGCCGCTTTGTCTCGGGCATCGAAATTCACCCGGCCGCGATCATCGGCCGGCGCGTTTTCATCGACCACGGCATGGGTGTCGTGATCGGGCAGACCGCCGAGGTCGGCGACGATTGCACCATCTACCAGGGAGTGACGCTGGGTGGCACGTCGCTCGCGAAGGGCGCAAAGCGGCACCCGACGCTGGGGCGCGGCGTGATCGTCGGCGCCAACTCGCAGGTGCTCGGAGGGTTTACCGTCGGTGACGGTGCACGCATCGGCTCCAACGCAGTCGTGCTCAGGGCCGTCCCGCCGGGCACCACCGCGGTGGGCAACCCGGCACGAATCATCCAGGCTGAGAGCGACGCAAAGCGCGAAGAAGCCGCGGCCAAGATGGGCTTTTCGGCTTACGGCATCACGCAGGGCGATGACCCGGTGGCGCAGGCGATGAAAGGCCTGATCGACAACGCTTCGGGTCACGAGCACCAGATTGCGATGTTGTGGCAGGCCGTCGAAAAGCTGTCGCTGCGCTCGCGCGAATTGCCCCCTACCGACTGCGTGCCCAAAGACGCGCAGACCGCCGAGCTGTTTGACGCCGAGCGTCTGAGCCGCCTCGTCAAGTAGGGCTGTCATCGCGGCGCACGCCAGGCGTACGCCGCGGTCCAGCGCCGGCCCGGCGAGGTTTGTGGCAGTGGCATCGCGGCGTTCGCCGGGATGTCATCCTTCGCCGCAGTGACGCGCGTGGTGACAATCCCACCCATGCAATCATTCGACGTTGCCGTGATCGGCGCCGGCGCCGCCGGGTTGATGTGCGCGGCGCTCGCCGGGAAGGGCGGACGGCGCGTCGTGTTGGTCGACCACGCGGTGAAGGTCGCAGAAAAGATCCGCATTTCCGGCGGCGGGCGCTGCAACTTCACCAATCTTGCGGTGGGCCCGGCGAATTTCTTGTCGAGCAACCCGCAATTCTGTCGCTCGGCGCTCGCGCGCTACACGCCGCAGGATTTCCTGGCGCTGGTGCAGCGCCATGGCATCGCATGGCACGAGAAACACCGCGGACAGTTGTTTTGCGACGGTTCGAGTGAGCAGATCATCGCGATGTTGCTGGTCGAGAACGATGCCGGTGGCGTGACCCGGCTCCAGCCTTGCAACGTGCAGACGCTGCGCCAGAAAGACGACGGCGGTTTCGAACTCAGCACCGATCGCGGGTTGATCGCGGCCGGGCGTGTCGTTGTTGCCAGCGGTGGCCTGTCGGTGCCGAAGATCGGTGCCAGCGATTTCGGCTACCGCGTGGCGCGGCAGTTCGGTCACAGCATCGTGCAGACGCGTCCGGCGCTCGTGCCCTTGACGTTCGACTCCGGTGTCTGGGCCGAGTTTTCGGCGCTTGCGGGGCTGAGCCTCGAAGTCGAAGTGGCGGTCGGTGATGGCAAAGGCGGCGCTGCCTTCGTCGAAGACCTGTTGTTCACGCACCGGGGCCTGAGCGGGCCGGCGATTCTGCAGATTTCCAGCTACTGGCGCGAGGGGCAACAGCTGCGCATCGATTTGGCGCCGGGCGTCGACGTGCTGCAGGCGTTGCTGCACACGAAGTCGAGCTCGCAGCGTCGCCTGAGCAATGAACTTTCGGCCATCGTGCCGGCGCGGCTCGCGCAGACCTGGCTGCGCGCCGATTCGCAGATCGCCGCGACAGTGATGCCGCAGCAATCCGACCGCGATCTGCGCCGCGTCGCCGAAAGCCTGAAGCGCTGGCAACTCACGCCCAACGGCAGCGAGGGCTACCGCAAAGCCGAAGTCACCGCCGGAGGCGTGGACACGCGCGAGTTGAGTTCGCAGACGATGCAGAGTCAGCGTTGCCCGGGTCTGTTCTTCATCGGCGAAGTGCTCGACGTTACCGGCTGGCTCGGCGGCTACAACTTTCAGTGGGCCTGGGCCAGCGCAGCGGCGTGCGCGCGGGCGATGATCGCTTGAGATCGTGATCGCGGCTTGCGCCTGGACTTGGCTTGGCTTTGGCCTGGCTTTCGCCTGGCATTCACCTGGCGTTGGCCCGGACCACATGCAGGCACTGAAGCGAGTGCAGCGACCTCAGGCGCCGCTCTGCCGCAGCGCTGATTTCGGCCGGAACGCCTGGCATACGGCCGGGTCGGTCTCGATGTAGGGGCCACCGATCAAATCCAGGCAATAGGGCACGGCGGCGAAGACGCCATGCACCGCAGGCTTGCGCTTTGGCAGGCCTTGCAGCGTCTCGGCAATCGCCTTGGGTTGGCCGGGCAGATTGATGATCAATGTCTTGTCGCGCACCACCGCAACCTGGCGCGACAGAATCGCCGTTGCCACAAAGTTCAGGCTGATCTGGCGCATCTGTTCGCCAAAGCCCGGCAGCACCTTGGTCGCCACATTCAGCGTGGCCTCGGGGGTCACGTCGCGCAGCGCGGGGCCGGTACCGCCGGTGGTGAGGATCAGGTTGCAATATTCCTTGTCAGCCAGAACGCGCAGCGCGTCTTCGATCTGTCCCTGCTCGTCGGGGATGAGGCGTGTTTCCCACGTGATCGGATTGCGCAGCGCGGATTTGAGCCAGGCCTTCATCGCAGGAATTCCCTGGTCTTCATAGATGCCGCTGGAGGCGCGGTCGCTCACTGAGACCAGGCCGATCTTCACTGCATCGAAATGAATCATGGTGTACCCCGGTTCGACGCAGATTGCGCCCTGATGATCTGGAACAGTTCACGAAAGTATCGACCGCTGCGCTTCTCGGGCGCCAGAGCCGCGTCTTTGCGCGCATTGCGAATCACGCTGCGCAATTGCTGGACGTCGGCGTCTTGATGTTGTGCTGCGAATCGCGTCAACGCGTCATCGTCGGCGATGAGCTCGGCGCGCCAACGTTCGGCCTGGTGCAATGCGAGCGACTCGCGCGTATGGCCGATCTGCTCGGTCGCTGCCACTTCGCGCAGCGGCTCAACATCCACCCCGCGCATGAGTTTGCCGATGAACTGCATCTGGCGGCGCCGCCCTTCGTGGCTGCGCGTGCCTTGGTAGGCGATCAAGGCGTCGAGCAAGCGCTCCGGCATTTCAAGCTTCTTCAAACGCTCCTCGGACAGCTCGACCAGCGCGACGCCCAGCGCCTGCAAATCGTGGGAAGCCTGCTTGCGCCGCGTCTTGCTCGGGCGCTCGGCCCGGCGCGTCGGCGCCCCCAGCGAGCCAATCGAGGCGTCGGCCGCGGTGCCGGATTGGGCGTCAACTTCGGGTTGGTTCTGCGATTCAGTCATGCTGCTCGTTATCATAGCCGTGGGCTCGTCGCGAGCTCGTGCTGATTGCACCCCATTCCTGCAACCCTGCGGCCTCATCCCATGCCCGAATCCAGTACCCGAGTCGACGCCACCCACCACGGTTTCGCGTACCGGCGCGATCAGTTCCAGCAACTCGTCGAGGACGCGCTCGCTTTCGCCAAGGCGAGCGGTGCGACCGATGCCGCGGCCGAGGTCTCGGAAGGCGTGGGGTTGTCGGTCTCGGTGCGCAAGGGTGAGGTCGAGAATATCGAGCGCAATCGCGACAAATCGCTGAGCGTCACGGTCTACTCAGGGCAGCGCCGCGGCAATGCCAGCACCTCGGACTTTTCACGCGCCGCGCTCGAACAGACGGTGCGCGCAGCGCACGACATCGCGCGTTTCACCGCCGAAGACGTGGCTGCCGGCCTGCCTGAGCTGGAAGACCTGGCACTTGGCGAGGCAGCGCTGCGCGACCTCGACCTGTTCCACCCCTGGGACATCCACGCCGATGGCGCGCGCGACATCGCGCTGCGTTGCGAGGCCGCGGCGCTCGGCACCGATTCACGCATCACGAATTCGGAAGGGGCGGGGGTGTCGGCCCAGCAATCGCATTTCTTTTCCGGCAACAGCCGCGGTTTTCGCGGTGGTTACGCGAGCTCGCGCCATTCGCTGTCGGTGGCGCCGATCGCGTCCGGCCCGGGCAAGGGCGCCGACATGCAGCGCGACGCCTGGTATTCGTCGATGCGTTCGCACCAGGAATTGGCGGCACCCGAAGCAGTGGGCAACTACGCCGCGCAACGCGCCTTGTCGCGCCTGCACTCGCGGCGCATCCCCACCTGCGATGTGCCGGTGCTGTTCGAGTCGACACTCGCCGCCGGGCTGCTCGGCGCTTACGTGCAGGCCACGAGCGGCGGCGCGCTGTACCGCAAGTCGAGTTTCCTGCTCGACAGCGTGGGCAAACAGGTGTTGAGCAAACACATCGACATTGGCGAAGATCCGCACCTGCCTCGCGGCAAAGGCAGTGTCCCGTTCGACGACGAAGGCGTGATCACGAAGGCGCGCGAGGTGGTCCGTGAAGGCGTGGTGCAGGGCTATTTCCTGTCCACCTATTCGGCGCGCAAGCTCGGCCTGCGAACCACGGGAAACGCCGGCGGCTCGCAAAACCTCAGTCTCACGAGCCGGCTCACCGCGCCGGGCGACGACCTGCCGGCGATGCTGCGCAAGCTGAACCGAGGCCTGTTCGTCATCGAGTTGATGGGGCAGGGCGTGAACTACGTGACGGGCGACTATTCGCGCGGCGCGGCCGGCTTTTGGGTCGAAGGCGGGCAGATTCAATACCCGGTGCACGAGATCACGATCGCCGGCAACCTGCGCGAGATGTTCACGCGCATCGCAGCGGTTGGTGCTGACGTCTACAACCAAGGCTCGAAGAGCGTGGGCTCGATACTGGTCGAGCGCATGAAAATCGCCGGGCAGTAAGCACCCGATCGGCGTTTTGGCGGCACGGGCGTTGTGAGCTCGCGCGTCGGGACCGGCGCATGCATCGCAGGGGTAAACACCGGTGATGCGGGTTGTTCCCGACTTCTAGAATGCCCGCGTCATTGCTTTTCCGTTTCTTACAAGGAGGTTGAAGATGGAACGTCGTTCCTTTATTCGTCAGACAGGCCTTGCCGGAGTGCTCGCTGCCGGCGCCGCGCCGGCCATCGTGCACGCGCAAACCGCGATTCGCTGGCGCATCGCATCGAGCTTTCCGAAATCGCTCGATACGCTGTTCGGCGTTTGCGATGTGTTCGCCAAGAGAATCAGTGACATGTCAGGCGGAAAGTTCGTCATTACCACGCACGCCGCCGGTGAACTGGTGCCGGCGTTCGGCGTGCTCGATGCGGTGAGCAACGGCACGGTCGAAATGGCGAACACGGCGCCGTATTACTTCTTCGGCAAGGACCCGACCTACGCCCTGGACTGCGCCATTCCCTTCGGCTTGAACGCGCGCCAGATGGCGGCCTGGATGTATGAGGGCAACGGCCTGAAGCTGCTGCGCGAGTTCTACGCCAATGTGGGCATCGTCAACTTCCCGATGGGCAACACGGGTGCGCAGATGGGCGGCTGGTACCGCAAGGAAATCAAGTCCGTGGCCGACTTGAAGGGGCTCAAATTCCGCGTCGGCGGATTCGGCGGAAAGGTCGCCGAGCGCATCGGCGTCGTGCCGCAGAACATTCCGGGTGGCGAGATCTATCAGGCGCTCGAAAAGGGCACGATCGACGCCGCCGAATGGGTGGGCCCGTACGACGACTACAAGCTCGGCTTCTACAAGGTCGCGCCGAACTATTACTACCCCGGCTGGTGGGAAGGCGGCCCGCAGCTCTCGCTGTACGTCAACCAAAAGGCCTATGACGGCCTGTCGGGCGAATACAGGGCGATGATCGAATCGGCATCGGCTTTCGCCCACCTCGACATGCTCGGCAAGTACGACTATCGCAACGCGGCGTCGCTGAAGACGCTCGTGGGTCTCGGAGTGAAATTGTTCCGCTTCCCGAAAGACGTGATGGACGCGGCATTCAAGTCATCGCAAGAGGTCTATGCGGAACTCAGTGCGACGAATCCGGCGTGGAAAAAGATCTACGAGGACTACGCCACCTATCGCCGCGACGCGAACCTCTGGTTCCGCTTTTCCGAGGCTGCGTTCGACGACTTCATGCAGGCACAGAGACTGTAGGCACGACGGCCCGGCGTCATGCCCGGCCGGTCGCTTGACGCCCCTTGAATCCCCGCCTCGGCGGGGTTTTTCTTGAGGGCTTCTTTAGGGCTCGACTATGGCTTTTGCTTCTGGTCTTTCGACATCGACTCGAGCAGGCCGCGCATCGGGTCTTCCTTGGCGTCGGCTGCATTCCCACCCGCAGGACTGGAAGCGCCAGTCCCCGCGCTGCCCGCCGCATCCCTGGCAGTGGGAACCTGCAGCTGCTGCATCACCTTGTCCAGGTCGATCTTCTCGTCTTTGGACAAGCCGCTCGACACCAACCCCGGGAAGGCGATGATCATTGCCACCATCAGCACCTGGATCATGACGAAAGGCACCGCGCCCCAGTAGATCTGCTCGATCGTGACCTTGCCGATGCGCTTGCCCGTCAACCTGTCGTTGAAGTCGTCGGTGGGTGCAACGCTGCGCAGATAGAACAGCGCGAATCCGAACGGCGGGTGCATGAACGAGGTCTGCATGTTCACCGCCAGCAGTACGCCGAACCAGACCAGGTCGATGCCGAGTTTTTCGGCCACCGGGCCGACCAGCGGAATGATGATGAACGACAACTCGAAGAAGTCGAGGAAGAACGCCAACACGAATATCAGGATGTTGACGACGATCAGGAAGCCGAGTTGCCCGCCCGGCAGGCCGGTCAACAGGTGCTCGACCCATTTCTGGCCGTCCACGCCTTGAAAAGCCAGGCTGAAGACGGTAGCGCCGATCAGGATGAAGAGCACGAAGCACGACAGCTTCATCGTCGAATCCATCGCCTGGCGCAGCAACTTGAGGTCCAGACGCTTGCGCGCGATGGCCATCGCCAGCGCACCCACCGAACCCATTGCGCCGCCTTCGGTCGGCGTGGCAATGCCCAGGAAGATGGTGCCCAGCACGAGGAAGATCAGCGCCAGAGGCGGGATCAGCACGAAGGTCACGCGTTCCGCCATGCGCGACAGCAGCCCGAGTTTGGTCACATGGTTGATGACCGCCGCCGCGAAGGCGACGCCGACGCCGACGCACATCGAGGTCACGATCAGTTCGTCGGTGGGCGTCGACTGCGGGCGCGTCTTGGCGAACAACAATGCCAATGCCACTGACAGAATCGCGAGTACGCCCAGCGAGCGCAAACCGGGCGTGCCATCGTCCTGGCGAATCGTGCGCGCCTCGGCAGGCAGGGCCGGCACGTACGTCGGCCTGAAGGCGCTGACGAGCATGATGTAGACGATGTAGAGCGCGGTCAGCACGAAGCCCGGGATGAACGCCCCCTTGTACAAGTCGCCGACGCTGCGCCCCAACTGATCGGCCAGGATGATGAGTACCAGCGATGGCGGAATGATCTGCGCCAAGGTTCCCGATGCTGCGATCACACCTGTGGCGACGCGCCGGTCGTAACCGTAGCGCAGCATGATGGGCAGCGAGATCAAGCCCATCGAGATCACCGACGCCGCCACGACGCCGGTGGTCGCGGCCAACATCGCGCCGACCAGGATCACCGCATACGCCAACCCGCCGCGAATCGGCCCGAAGAGCTGGCCGATCGTGTCGAGCAGGTCTTCCGCCATGCCGCTGCGCTCGAGAATCAAACCCATGAAAGTGAAAAACGGCACGGCAAGCAGCGTGTCGTTTTGCATGATGCCGAACATGCGCAGCGGCAGGCTTTGCAGGAACGCCGGCTGGATGATGTGCAGCTCGATTCCCACGACGCCGAAGAACAGGCCGCAGGCCGCGAGCGAAAACGTGACGGCGTAGCCGAACAGCAGGAATACGATCAGCGAAGCGAACATGATCGGCGCCATGTTCGCGGTCAGGAACTCGATCATTTCTTCGCTCCCAGGGCCGCGGCCTCACGTGCGGCCACTTCCTTTTGCAGCAGGAACTCGGCGAGTTCCTCCTCGGCGCTCTTGACCTGCTTCTTGCGGGTGGGGTCAGGCACCAGGCCCTTCAGAAACGCGACGCGCTTGATCAGCTCCGAAATGGCTTGAATCGCAAGCAGCGTCAGGCCCAGCGGCAACATCGCGAACACCGGCCAGCGGATCAGGCCGCCGGCGTTGGACGACATTTCATTCGTGCGGTAGGCGTTGGTCACGAGCGGCATCGCCAGATTGACGATGACGATGACGAACGGAATCAGGAACAGGCTCAGGCCAATGATGTCGATCCAGATCTGCGTGCGTTTCGAAAACCGGCCCGAGACCACGTCGATCTTCACATGTTCCTGGCGCATCAGCGTGTAGCCCGAGGCGAGCAGAAACACCGCGGCGAAGAGGTACCACTGGATTTCGAGGAAGGCATTGGAACTGGCGTTGAAGGCCTTGCGGCTGATGGCGTTGCCCGCGCTGATGAGCACCGCAAACAGCACCAGCCAGCTGAGCCAGCGGCCAATGAACTCGCTCATCTTGTCGATGGCTCGAGAAAGTTGGAGCAGGACGGTCACGTTGCCTCCGGGCGCAATTGTGCGTTTCTGGTATGGGCGGTTGCCGCGCAGTTGGCGGCACGGGGTCGAGTCGACCGGCCGATTCTAGGCAAAGCGCCCCTGCCGCCCGGGGCGGTGTAACCCCTAGCGAACCGCCTTGCGCGGCCTGTCAGCCCAGGGTGGCGCGGTAGAGCCTGCCGGATCGGGCGCCGCTGCGGCAAAACGCCAGGATGGGCTTGGGCAGGCGCGTCACGAGTTCGCCGAAGCGGGCGATTTCTTCCGGCGACTGATAGCCGCCTTGAACCGGCAGAAAGGCGTAGGTGAGGCCGGCGGCACGCGCCGCGGCCTCGATCGCGTCGTTCGTGGGTTGATCCGGGCCGCCTTCGAAATCAGGCCGGTTGTTCACGACGCTCTTGAAGCCCACCTGCGCGGCCCAGGCCATCGCGGGCGGGTCGAGTTGACCGGCCACGCAGAGATCTTGGCTGAGCTGCTGAATCGGCGGGGCGTTCATGGTTGAGTTTCGATCAGGGCGGGAAATCCGAGATTATTTGCTCAGCGCCTTCTTCACCGCCGCTGACACCAGCGCCATCTCGGCCTGGCCGGCGAGCTTGGCCTTCACCGCAGCCATCACCTTGCCCATGTCGGCAGCGCCCGCAGGCCGCCCGAGCTCGGTGCCGACGGCCGCGACGACCAGAGCAACCTGGGTCTCGATCTGCGCGGCGTCCAGGCGCTGCGGGAGATAGCCTTCGAGCACGCGCAACTCGAAGCTTTCTTTATCGACGAGGTCGGTGCGCCCTGCGGCGCCGAACTGCGAAATCGAGTCTTTGCGCTGCTTGATGAGTTTGTCGATGATCGCGATCACGTCAGCGTCGGTGAGCACGATGCGCTCGTCAACCTCGCGCTGTTTCAGCGCGGCGAGCAGGCCGCGGATCGTGAGCAGGCGCGGCGCGTCTTTCGCCCGCATCGCGGTCTTCATGTCTTCCGTGATCCGGTCTTTGAGCGTCATCGGGGCTCCTTAAATGACAAAGCCCGCACGCTGCGGGCTGTGGACGGCTGGGCGCCTGGGCGCCTGGGCGCCTTAGAACAGCTTCTTCGGCAGCATCATGCTGCGCACGCGCTTGAAATGGCGCTTCACGGCGGCTGCCTTCTTGCGCTTGCGCTCGGCGGTGGGTTTTTCGTAGAACTCGCGGGCTCGCAGGTCGGTCAACAAGCCAATCTTTTCGATGGTACGTTTGAAGCGTCGCAAGGCGACATCGAAGGGCTCGTTTTCTTTGACGCGAATCGTGGTCATGTAACTGCTGGGTCCTGAAACCTGAGAGCGCCGGTTTTCGGCAAAGGCGGCATTATAGGCTTGGCTTTGGCTCCAGCGCCAGGCGCGACAGAAACACCGGCTCACTGTGCACCCGCTTGCGGCTTCACCGCGCGTTGCATGGCCGCAAGTTGTGCCAGCGCCTGGAGCCGTTCGATTTCCGACGCGGCACGCGCCAGGAAAATGCGGTAGACGGGGTCCACCAGAAGCTCTTCACCGCGCGGCTTGGAGTGAAACAACGCCAAGTGGCCCAAGACCCGGCCATCGCTGGCGACAATGGGCAACCCCAGATAGGCTTCGAAGCGCTTGTCTTTCGGGAATCGGCTGCCCACGCCCTGCGGGATAAAGCAGTCCCGGGCCTCGTTCACAACCGCTTCGCACGGGGTCTCATGCAGGGCAAATTCGAAGTTGTCGCGAAACCCGGTGCTGGTTGACCAGTAGGCGAGAGTGCGAACACGCGTCGGTGGCTGGTCGGCGCATTCCGTGATGAAGGCGCAGTCGACGTCCAGCGCGCTCGCGAAGTGGCGAACCATGCGTGCGAAGAAGTCCGCGCCGAAGGCCCCGCTCGTGCCCTCGACCACCGCGTCGAGCACCGTCTGAACGTGCCGCAGCTGCGTCACATCGGTGTCCAGGCCAACCACGCGGTATGGCGTGCCGTCGTCATGACGGATCGCCACCGCGCGCGACAACACGTGGCGCACCTGGCCGTTCTTGTGCAGCAGGCGCAGCGTCTGGTCGAAGCGCGACTGCGGGTCGGCCAGGTGCTCTTGCAGCGAGCGCTCGAGCCTGTCGCGATCGCCGGCGTGAATGCGCGACAGCCAGCCCGACTTGTCGTCGCTCAGCTCGTGATCCTCGAAGCCCAGCATGCTCTTCCAGCGCGGCGACAGCAACACCGCGTCCGACGCGATGTCCCACTCCCACAGGCCGTCCTGAGAGCCACGCACGGCGAGCAAATAGCGTTGTTCGAAGGCGCGCTGCGCTGCTTGTGCAAGAGTACGTTCGCGTTCGCGTTCGGACTCGCTGCGGGCCAGTTGGTGCTGCAGCCGCTCGATCTGCGCCTGGGTCGGATCAGCGGCCCCGGCCTGTGCCGATTGCACTGCGGCGCCCTGCGCGGCCTGGGAAATCACGCGCTGCGCTGCGGCGTCGCTACGGGTCTCAGCGCCCGGCGTCGCCAGCGGCAAGTGGAAGATCACGCGCGTGCCCTGTCCGAGAACGCTGTCAATCTGCAACTCGGCGCCGTGCATTTGCACGATGCGCCGGGCGATCGCCAGCCCCAAGCCACCCTCGCCGCGGCCGTGCTCGCCGCTGACGCGCGCAGAGCGTTCGTAGTGCGTGAAGATGTTCGACAGTGCCTCGGCTTCGATGCCGGCTCCGCTATCGCGCACTTCGACACGCGCGGCTTGCGCCTCGTGGGCCTGCTCGATGCGTACGCTGCCACCGGCTGGCGTATGGCGCAGCGCATTCTCGAGCAATGCGACGAGGGCGCGCTCGATCAGCGCAATGTCGGCATGAACAATCGTCCGCTGCGGCCGCGGCGCTGTGAGTTGCAGCGCCACGTTGCGTCGTCGAGCCTCGGCTTCGAAGCGCTGCATCACGTCTTGCAACAGTTCGGCGAGCGCGAACTCCTCGAAATTCGCCTGCGTTTCGCCGGCCTCCAACCGGCTCCACTCGAACAGGTGATTCACCAGGCGCGAGAGCCGCTCGCTTTGGCGCACGGCGGTGTGCAGGTAGTTGCGCGCCTCGGCATTGTCCAAGGCGCCCTGGCGCAGCAGCAGCAGTTCCAGGTAGCCTTGCAGCGAAGCGAGCGGCGTGCGCAAGTCGTGCGCCACGGTGGCCAGCAGGTCGGGGCGCAAGTCGATCGCGCTCGGAGCGGGGGAGGTTGACACGGGATGTCTCATCGAGTCACTTGCGCGCCGCGGCGTTTGCCCTGGGTACGGCGCGGCGGCTCATGCGCTTACGCGCACCTGTCGGGGAACTTGTAGCCCACGCCCCAGACCGTCTGGATGTATTCGGGGTTGGCCGGGTCGCGCTCGATCTTGCTGCGCAATCGATTGATGTGCGAGTTGACGGTGTGTTCGTAGCCGCTGTGGCTGTAGCCCCAGACCTGGTCGAGCAATTGGGTGCGCGTGAACACCAGACCCGGGCTGCGCGCGAAGTACACCAGCAGCTCGAATTCCTTGGCCGTCAGTTCGACCCTCTTGCCGCGCAACTGCACCTCGTGACGCTGCAAATCGATGCGCAAGTCCTCGTGCTCGATTCTCTGTTGGCGTGTTTCCTGACGCGCCGCCTTGGCCTCGGCCTGTTGCTCGGCGCGCCGAAACACGCCCTTCACGCGCGCTGCCAACTCCAGCATGCTGAACGGTTTGGTGAGGTAGTCATCGGCGCCGAGCTCCAAACCCAGCACGCGGTCGATCTCGGACGACTTGGCGGTCAACATGAGGATCGGCGTCACGTGGTCAGCGGCGCGCAACCTGCGGCAAATTTCCAGCCCGTCCATGCGTGGCAGCATCAGATCCAGAATCAGCAGGTCCCAGCGGCCGGTCTTCGCTTCGGTCAGAGCCGTCACGCCGTCGCTGACGAGCCGGCTTTCGATCTGAAGTTCATTCAGCTGCAGCGTGACAAGGCGGCCGATGTCGGGGTCGTCTTCGACCACCAGCACACGCCGGTTCACGGCGCGCTCCTGGCCATGAACGGACGCTGGCGCGCGCGTGCGCCCCAGCGACGCCGGGGCCGCCCCCGCATGGGGATGAGAAACGCGGCAAAGCCACATTTGTCCATGATGAAGACCAGATTCACGAGGGTCGCAGCGTCGGTGAATTGCCCGCGATGGGCGTTGCCCGCGATGGGCGTCGAAACGATTCTAGGCAACCGACCCCGCTCGCATGGGCGTGTGATGCAAATGTGAGAACTGTTGGCTGGCCGGGCCTGGCTTGGCCTGGCCTGCCCGTTGGCGCAGGCGTGGACACACACCCTTTGAACGCGAAGCGCCTGCGACTTCACAGCGGGCGCGGCCGCAGCGGCGACGCGACCGCCCATTCCACTTCCGTGTCGACCTCGGCCGTGCGCGTGAAGCGCAGGTGCGTGATGTCCAGTGGGAAGAAGAGGCTCCAGGTCCACTCGACCCAGATGCGCAACTTGCGCCCGAGGGTAGGCATGCGCATGAGGTAGTAGGCGCGCCACAGCAGCCACGCCGGCATGCCGGTGAGCGGGAGGCCGAACGCCAGCCCCACACCCTTGTGGTGCCCGGTCGTGGCCATCGATCCTCTGGACACATGGTGGAAAGCGCGGGTCGGCCGGCCTTCGATGTGTGCCAGCAGGTTCGCCGCAAGCTGCTCGGCCTGTGCCACCGCGAACTGCGCGGTCGGCGGGCTGAGTTGGCCGTCGGCGGCGTTCAGCGTGGCGGCGCAGTCACCCACCGCCCACAAACCGTTTCCTCCTGGCACTGCACCATCGGCGTCGGTGACGATGCGCCCGCGCGCCGTGGCCAGGCCGAGCCGTTCAACCAGCGGGTTGGCGCGCGTGCCGATGGTGACGATCACGGTCGCCGTGGCCAGCGCTGCTGCGCCTTGCAACTCGACGCTGCGGGAGTCGATGCGGCTGGCGCGTGTGCCCAGGCGCAGATCCACGCCGCTGGCGCGCAGCGACCGAGCCGCTGCTTCGCCCAGGCGCGGTGGCAACTCGGGCAGCAGCCGCTCGCCGTCGTGCAACAGGGTCACGTTCAGTTCCGTGGCGAGCACGCGCGGGTAGTAGCGCAACGCGCTGCGCGTGAAATCGGCGAGCGAGCCGGCGACCTCGACGCCCGAGAAGCCGCCGCCGATGACGACGAAGCGCCCGAGCGCGCGGCGCTCGTCGGCATCGCCGCACAGTTCGATGCGCGCCAGGCGTTGCAGCACGCGGTTGCGTATGTGCATCGCGTCGCCGACCAGTTTGAGCGGCAACGCGTGTTCGTTCGAGCCCGGAATGACCGCCAGGTTGGCTCGTTGGCCGAACGCGAACACGAGATGGCCGTAGGCGAAGTCGAGTGGTCCGGCCAGCGTGGAGCACTTGAGCATGCGGTGTTCCACGTCGACCTGCTGCAGCCGGCCCATGATGAAGCGGCTCTTGCGCAGCATCGCGCGAATCGGCGCGATCACGTGTTCCGGAAATACGGCCGCGCCCACCACTTCGGCGAGCATCGGGTTGAACGTGGTGTAGCTTTCTTCGCTGATCAGCGTCGCGTTCCAGCCTTGCGGCAAGCGCTTCTCGAGCGCGATTGCCAGGCTGGTGCCGGCGAATCCGCCGCCGACGATGACGATGGTTTTGGGGGTCATGCTGTCGAGCCTCGTGTGAATATCGTTTCGGCGCTGGGCTCAGAGCCTGTGATTCGCAGGCTCTCGCCGGGCGGGCCAGATCGAATGCCGCTGCCAGAGCTGAGCCAGGGCGATGCTTGCGCACATCGTCGCAAATCCGACCCAGGCATAGGGCCACAGCATCGGCATGCCGACCAGGATCAAGCCGTCGTTGCTTCCCGGAATCAACAGGCTGCCCCAGCCCATCAAGGCGCCGCCGGCCAGGCAGCGCAGCGCGCCTGCGACGGTGGGCGGCGTGTTCTGCCAGCGCCCGGCGCTGGAGCCGCCGAGTATCGCGCCGAGCAGCAACGCGATCAGCAGCGCGCTACCCAGCAGCAGGTTGTCTGACTTGCCGCGCGCCAGTTGCACGAGCACGTCGGTGTAGGCCCATACGCCTGCAGTCAGCAGCATCAGGGCGAATGTGATGCCGATCACCGTGGTTGCGGCGTGCGGTGTCCAGATGCGCTGGGTCAGGCCTTGGCGCAGCCTTTCGGTGAAGCGCAGCGGCGGACTCGATGGGCGCGCCGCCCAAAGCGGCCGGATCATGCGCCACGCCACATACGCGATAAAGATCCCGGCGACCCACATCGGACTTTGCAGCACGAGTGAAACGTCGTTCAGGCGCGGATGTGTGGGTGAACCGAACAGCGATTCGACGCTGAGGCAACCGATGTAGAAACCCACCGGCGTCAGGAGATAGACCCATTGCCCCGATCCAAGGCGTGCGATCGCGCCGAACACGCAGGCGCCGTTCACAAATGCCCCGAGCCCGAGCAGCGCGCCGCCGATCACGGTCCACTGCGTCAGCGCATAGCCGGCCGGCGGGCGGCTGAGCAAGCCCAAGACTTGTGCCACGAGCAGGATGCCGGCCACCCAGAGCGAGGCTTCGACCAGCGCCGACAGCCGGCGCGCCGCGTGTTTGGACAAGACCTCGTCAACCGCGGCCACGGTGCAGGTGGCGCCGCGCTGGATCGCAAAACCCATGATGCCGACGCACAGCGCGGCGAACCAGAACAAGGGGTGCGTCAGCTCGAGATTCATGATGGGCTTCCTCAGTGACCGACAAGGCCATTCGCAAATTTGCAGATCTCCTGCATCGCCGCGCTGCTTTCGATCGATCCGGTCTGCGGCAGGATGCGGCCCGAGTGCAGATCGAAGACCCAACCGTGCAATGCGAGTGCGGCTCCGCTGTTCCAGGCGTTCTGCACGATGCTGGTCTTGCCCAGGCTGTTCACCTGCTCGATCACGTTGAGTTCGACCATGCGATCGAAGCGCGCGTCTTCGTCGAGGGCGCTCAACTCTCGCCAGTAGAACTGCTGTGTGTCCTTGACGGTGCGCAGCCAATTGTCGATCAGCCCGTGCGAGTGTTCGCCCATCGCTGCCTTGACGCCGCCGCAACCGTGGTGGCCGCAGACGATGATGTGGCGCACGTGCAGCACCTCAACCGCGTACTGCAGCACTGACAACATGTTCATGTCGGTCTGCACAACCAGGTTCGCGATATTTCGATGCACGAACATGTCGCCCGGGTCGGTGCCGGTGATGTGGTTCGGTGGCACCCGGCTGTCGGAGCAGCCGATCCACAGAAACTCCGGGTGCTGCCCCATCGCCAGCTGGGTGAAGTAGCCCGGGTCCAGGCGCAACTGAGTTTCGACGAAAGCCTGGTTGTTGCGCAGCAACTGATCGATGCGGTGATTCATGCTTGGGCGCCTTGCGGCGTGTCGGAGTCAATGCGCAGAGGCGCTCACAGTGAAATATGGCTTCGCCACTTTTCTTCATCCCCTCTGGCGACGGTCGCCGCGCTGCGGCGGCATGAGTTGCTCAATAGTGCTCGATCACGCCTTCGATCGGGTCGGCAGCTGCGCGCCACGGCGCGTGCTCGATCATGCGCAACGTGTCGGCACGGCCCGCCGCGCGGCGTGTATGCACACCGCTCGAGGTGAAGTCGATGTCCTTCATGTGGTCTTCGCCGTCCAGACGTGGCGCGTGCAAATGCGCGACGTGCATCGTCGTGCCGCAGCCCCAGGAAGCGAGCTCCTTGACCTTGGCGTCGGCTTGCTTCGCGTCCGGAATCTGCTTGTACAGCTCACGGATCACATGGCGCAAACGGTGAATTTGCTTCTGCCGCGCAATATGGCTGTCAGCCCGGCTCGCGTATTGAATGTCCTTCTGGCGCCCGATCACCTGGTTGATCGACCCCGGCTCGGGCCCGGTCTGGTGCCACACGTTGACCGCAAAGATCAGCGCGTCTCGCCGCGGTTTGTCGTCGAGCACGGCTTCGATCGGCGTATTTGAGTAAATGCCACCGTCCCAATACGGCTCGCCGTTGATGCGAATCGCCGGAAACGCCGGCGGCAATGCGCCCGAGGCCATGACATGTTCGACCCCGAGCCGCTCTTTGGCGGTATCGAAGTAGTGCATCGCACCGCTGCATGCATTCACCGCGCCGACGGTCAGGCGCATATGGCATTCGCAGAGATAGTCCCAATCGACCAGATCGCTCAAGGTTTCGTGCAAAGGCGTCGTGTTGTAGTACGACGCGGACTCGACGCCCAAAGCGGCGTCCGAGCCGCGCAGCGCTGCGAGGTTGGGCTCAAAGAACGACGGGATGCCGCGTGCCACCGTACTCAGGTTGGCGGCCATGCGGGCCAGGCCCAGCCAGTCGAGCGCCGCCGGAATCGTGGGTTGCGACTCCACTTGTTCCCAGAATTGGCGCAGCCGCTGCATGCGCTGCTCAGGCTTGTTCCCCGCGAGCAGCGCGGCGTTGATGGCGCCGATCGACGTGCCGATGACCCAGGCGGGCTCGATCCCCGATTCAAGCAACGCCTCGATCACGCCCAGCTGGTACGCACCCAGCGCACCGCCGCCTTGCAGCACCAGGACCACTTGGCCGGGCAACTCGGGGCGGGTCGTCGCCGCCACTGCTTTGGCAGCGGCGTGGGCCGCCTGGTTTGGTTGGCGTGCCGCGCGGCTCGGCGCGTTGATCGCGGAGGAACGGGAGGGGGTCATGGTGATTTCCATCTCAGTGTTGAGTCCAGCCGCCGTCCATGGCGATCGCGCCGGCGGTCATTGACGCGCCTGCATCGGAGCAGAGAAACACGGCCAGTGCTGCCAGTTCCTCGACGCGCACGAATTCCTTGCGCGCCTGGTGCACCAGCATTACATCGCGCACCACGTCGGCCTCGGAGATGCCGTGCGCCCTGGCCTGGTCGGCGATCTGCTTGTCCACCAGCGGCGTCTTCACATAGCCAGGGCAGATCGTGTTGCACGTGACGCCGTATTCGGCAAGCTCGATCGCAACCGTTTTCGACAGGCCGATCAAGCCGTGTTTGGCCGCCACGTACGCCGACTTGAACGGCGAGGCCGTCAGGCCATGCGCCGATGCGATGTTGACGATGCGGCCGCAGCGGCGCGATTTCATTTCCGGCGCGACCGCCTTGATGAGGTGGAACGCCGACGACAGGTTGATCGCGAGCACGGCATCCCACTTCTCGTCAGGGAAGGTGTCGATCGGCGCCACATGCTGGATGCCGGCGTTGTTGACGATGATGTCGACCTTGCCGAATTCGGCGCGAGCCATCTCGGCCAGGGCGCGGATCTGCGCTGGCTGGCTCATGTCGGCGCTTGAATAGCGCACCTTCACACCGAACTGGCGTTGCAGTTCGGCGCGGGTGAACTCGATTTCCTGTGCATTGCCGAAGCCGTTGAGCATGACGTCGGCGCCTTGCTCGGCGAAGGCGCGGGCGATGCCCAGGCCGATGCCGCTCGTCGAACCGGTGACGATGGCTGATTTCTGTTTGAGCATGG
>Ga0315273_10000480_pt1 | contig 42005 bp, 49 predicted proteins | sample YL17G02_0_MG_FD_205753 | JGI IMG/M metagenome (GOLD analysis project Ga0315273, IMG submission 205753) | Sediment microbial communities from Yellowstone Lake, YNP, Wyoming, USA - YL17G02_0 | ecosystem: Environmental > Aquatic > Freshwater > Lake > Sediment | place: USA: Wyoming | collected...
GGGGTATTAAATTTTTGTTTATTTTATATTTAATACTTCCGAAAACACAAATAGAACAAGCTTGTAGAATTATTTTAGGACAACTTTTCACACGCGGGTCCGATTCCCGCCTTCTCCACAAAAAGATTAAAAAAGATTTAAACATATCTTTAAAAGACCTTTACTCAACAATCAAATAAGGGCAAAAGAAGTAAGGCTGATTGATGAAACCGGTAAACAGATTGGCGTTGTTGGCTTGCAGGAAGCGCTCCAAATGGCCAGGGAGCGCAATTTAGATTTAATACAGGTTACGGAAAAAGTAGATCCTCCGGTCTGCAAGATAGAAGACTACGGCAAATACCTTTATAGGGAAGAAAAGAAAAACCGCTCAATAAAAAAACAAAAGGGGGGAGAGCTTAAGGGAATACGGCTGACCTACAACATATCCCTGCACGACTTGGAAACCAGGGCCCGCCAGGCTGAAAAGTTTCTCAATAAAGGCGACGTGGTAAGAGTTGAGCTTACTTTAAGGGGAAGGGAAAAAGCGCTTCAGGATTTCGCCAAAGAAAAGATGAACAAATTCCTGGAAATTTTAAACAACATCATACCCATAAAAATTGAGAAAGGATTAAAAAGAGAAGCCAGAGGATTAATACTGATAATTTCCAAAGGTTAATATGCCCAAACTGAAAACCAAAAAATCATTTACTAAAAGATTCAAGATAACCAAAAACGGTAAAATCTTAAGAAGAGCTACCGGTCTTAACCATTTTCGGGCGAAAAAAAGCGGAAGTAAGATAAGAAAAAGCAGAAAATGGGTTACGGTTTCCGATTCAGAAATTAGAGGAATTAGAAAATTTCTAAAGATTTAATATGGTAAGAGTCAAACGAGGAACAACTGCGCACAAAAGAAGAAAGCATTTATTAAAATATGCCAAGGGTTTTCGTTGGGGAAGAAAATCAAAATACATTGCAGCTAAAGACGCCATGTATCATGCCTGGGAATATGCTTACCAGGGAAGAAAGAATAAAAAAAGAAACTTCAGGAATCTCTGGCAAACCCAAATAAATGTTACTACCAGAGAACAGGGAATTTCTTACAGCAGATTCATATCAGCCCTAAAGAAAAACAAAATTGAGATTAATAGAAAGATTTTAGCTGATTTAGCCCAAAAAAATCCGGAAATATTCAAAAAAATAGTTGAGAAAGCAAAAAGTTAATTTTAGATATAAAAAGGAGCCATCTTGTAAAAATAGATGGCTTTTGGTTTTTAGAAAATATCTTAAATATTTTTATAACCCAACTCGCAAAGCGCAATCAAAGCATAAATTCTTTCGAGGGATACGAGAGGCCTCAATTATGTCTCTGATTGAATTAAATCTTACACTTTTGACTCCTAAAAATCTTGCAATTTCCTCATCTGAATGACAGAGGGGCGCAAGAAGTTCTCCTCTTTTAGTTGTCTTTCCATACGGACAATAAGAGAAAAGATAAGGGTAAGAAAATCGTAAATGAATTTCACTGAAGCCTAGGGATTTTAATTTTGGTACTAAATTTGACCTGGTTTGAGTGCCCCTGACCAAAGAGTCATCACAGACAACCGTCGTCTGACCAGTATAATCTTCGCTACTGGGTAAGATTTTTATTATCGCCTCAAATTCCCTTTGTTTTTTATCGTCAAGAATAAAACTTCTACCAGCGGCGGCGGTATATTTAAGTAAGACTTCATCGTAGATAGGTATTTTTTCTCTTGGTATTATTCCAAGACGAGCTTGCCTATCGCATTCTTCTTTATATCCAATAGCGTGGTAACGACCAGAATCAGGAATAAGGGTTATCCTGTCTGCAATAAATCCATTTAAGATGTCCACGCGAGCATGTGCTGCGCCCAATCCTTTTCTTGTTGAAGAAGACGGAACCCCATGAAAAATATCATTGGGAAAACTTGTATAAACCGGGTAAAAACTGCAAATTTTTCTTTTGCTTTTTGAAAAATAGGCTATGGTTCTATATTCCCCTTTACTTAATAGAACGACTTCGCCCGGCTCAACATCTCTCAGTGGCTTGATTCCTAAATTACTGAAACCGCTAGACTCAGAAGCAACAACTACTGCTCCTTTTTTTTCACCAAGAACTAAGGGCCACTGACCTGCTGAAGAAAGAGCAGCATAAATACCATTTGGGGTAAGAACAAGAAGGGAAAATGCTCCTTTTATTTTTGCATCGGCCCACTTTATGCCTTCTGCTACGTCTTTTTTCTGGGCTATTAATTTGGTAATTATTTCAATATCATCACCTTCCCTTCCAAATGCATGGCCCAGTTTTAAAAAATAAGATTTTAATTCGAGCCTGTTAAGAATGTTACCTGAAAAACAAGTGCAAATTTTCCCTATCCCAGAATCAACAAGAAAAGGTTCCCTGGCTGATCCAGAATAACCAATTCCTTCGTGTCCTTTAAATTCTGCCACTTCACCCTCAAAGGTTTCCCTGACTGAACCCTTGTGGGTTTGAATATTAATTTCTTTTTCTGATTCTGAGTTTGTTACTGCTAATCCACCATACTTTTTACCTAAATGTTGTCCATATAATGCCCCTATGAATAGTTCCTCGGAAAAATTTCCCTGGTACTCTTCGCCAGTACTTAAACCGATTAAACCTGCCATATCCTAACCTCCTCCTTCTTTTAATAAGTGTAATTAAAATAAGGGTCGCCAAATTTGTAAGGTACAACCTTAACGTACAACCCTCCGCTTTTTTACTACCACACCTTCTTTTTTTAGTAAAGCTATTTTATCTTTTGTTCCAAGCCTATAACCACCCACCAGTTTATTTGTTTTAATTACTCTATGACAAGCAATTTTTAAGTCTTTATTCGTGTTAAGAATATTGCCCACCGCCCGCCAGGCCCTAGAACTACCTATTAAAAAAGCTACTTGTTTGTAGCTCATTGTTTTTCCCCTGGGAATTCTTCTTACTACCCTAAATATCCTTTCCCGAAAGGAAATTATTGGCTTTTTGAAGGATTTCTTTTGCATTTTTAAAAGATATCTGTTCTTTTGCCTCCTCATAAGGCAGCCATTTATATCCAAGATGCTCCCAAGAAATTTTTATTTCTTCGGTTTCCGCTTCCATCAATAAAAATATGACTGTCTTAAAGATTTTTTTACCCTCCCTAACAAAAAAATATTCTTCCTTCTCCTTAAAGCCATCAATAAATTTAATATCTTTTAATCCAGTTTCTTCATAAATTTCTCTTTTTGCAGCCTCTTCTAAATTTTCTCCTTTTTCTATTCTTCCTTTTGGCAATCCCCAATATTCTTTTTTACTTTCTGAAGGATAATGCAAAAGAAGGTAAAAAATCTTGCCCTCTTCTTTTCTAAAAATTATTGCTCCGGCTGAAAATTCAACTGGCATAATTATTTTTTAGATATCTTTGTCTCCAAAATTAAAGCGTAATCTTTAAAACCTGATCTATTATAGAATCCTATTGCATTTTTATTACTAAAGGAAGCGACTACTTCAACATAACCAACTTTTTTCTTTTTACACCAGTTTAAAAAGTCTTTAACTAATTTTGTCCCTAATTTTTTTCCTCGGTATTTTCCTTCAACAAACATATTATCCAATTCTGCATAAACGGCTTTTTGGCGCCAAGGGATTCCTTTAAATATTTCCCCGCATAAATAACCGACGGTTTTCCCTTTATATTCTACGACTTCCATAAAGCTCTTTTTCCAGAGAATTCTTTTTCTAAAGAACTTTTTTCCTTCTCTATAAGTCCAATTCCTATTAAGCGTTTTATCATATTTTTTATCTTCTAGTTTAAATAATTCAAAATTCAATCTAAGAACATCATTTAGGTCTTTTATAGTTGCGGTTCTAAAAATAAAATTATCTTTCATATTATTTAAAAAACTTAACTAATTTCTCAATGGGCTGACTGTTAATAATGTCTTCTTTTTCCGCCCACCCCCTTCTCGCCTGGGCAATGCCCAATTCAATAAATCTTAACTGGTCTTTGCTGTGGGAATCGGTATTGATAACCATTTTTACCTTAGCTTCTTTAGCCATACGAATTCTTTGGTCGTTCAAATCAAGTCTTTCCGGATATGAATTAATTTCCAAAATCTTATTATATTCCTTAGCTACTCTTAAAATATTGTCGAAGTCAACCAAATATTCGTCCCTTTTTTTCAATATTCTGCCGCTGGGATGGGAGATGATATCAATGTTGGGGTTTTTTATTGCATTAATAATCCTTTCGGTCATTTTATCTTTCTCCATCTTAAAGCTGGAGTGAACTCCGGCAATAACATAATCAAGATTGGCCAAAGCCTCGTCTTTTATGTCGGTTAAGCCGTCATTTAATATATTAGCCTCGCAGCCCTGCAAAATTCTGAATTTTTTGTTTTCCTTTTTAAACTTTTCGTTTAACTTATCGATTTCTTTTCTCTGCAGAGACAGTTTCTTTTCATCCAACCCTTGTTCAATTCTTAAATATTTCGTGTGGTCAGAAATACCAACATACTCATAACCCATCTCTATCCCTGCTTTAGCCATTTCTTCAATGGAATTATTCCCTCCATCCCAATTAGAATGGCAATGTAAATCTCCCTTGATTTCATCGTAACCGATAATTTTGGGTAGTTCTTTTTTTAATCCCTTCTCTATCTCGCCCTGATCCTCCCTTATTTCCGGCTCCATCCATGGCAAACCCAAAATCTTATAAACGCCTGCTTCGCTCCAACCGGCAATCATTTTTTTACCTTGAAAAACACCGTATTCGTTAAGCTTTAAACCTTTTTCGATGGCCAAGCGCCTGGTGGCGATATTGTGTTCTTTTGATCCGGTAAAATACTGAAGAGCCGACCCGTAGCTTTTATTTTGAACCACTCTTAAATCAACATCAAATCCCTGCTCCATTCTAATGGAAGATTTAGTTGTTCCCCTCAGCCAGACTTTGGTTTTCCCGGGCAAAGAAACAAAAAAATCCATTACTTTTTTTGGATTTTTTGTCGTGATTAAAATATCAACATCGCCAATGGTTTCCTTCATTCTCCTCACTGAACCGGCCACACTGATCTGTTCAACCTCTTTTAAGGTTTTTAATTTCTCCAGAATTTCTTTTACTTCGGGCAAAATCTCTCCCAAAAGAAATCTTCCTTTGCTTTTCTTTAAAAAAGCAATACCTTCTAAAATGTTCTTTTCCGTTTTTTCTCCAAAGCCGAATAACGGAGCGATTTTATGTCCTTTAGCTGCTTTTTCCAATTCTTTTAAATTCTTAATTCCTAATTTTTGATACAATACCTTGGTTTTTTTGGGCCCCATTCCCTCAACGGCAATTATCTCTTCCAATTCTATGGGCATCTTCTTTTTTAAATCATCGTAGGATTTAATCCTTCCTGTTTTAAGATATTCTTCAATTTTTTCGGCAATACTTTTGCCGATCCCGGGGATCTTTTCTAAAGCCGCTCTTCCTCCCTCCTTGTAAATCTTCCCCATGTCTTCTTCCAATGACTCTATACTGATGGCTGCTCTTTTATAGGCAAAGGGCTTAAAGGCTACATTTTCCATTTCCAAATAATCGGCAATTTCGTAAAAAATTTTAGCCAATTCTTGGTTTTTCATAAAATTATATGGGCTTTTCTATGGATGGTTTGTCGATCGGAGGAACCTTAAAAGCAAAATGGTCTCCGGTAAAAATATGAGGCTTAATAAAAAGCAAAACAGTAGAAGATAATAAACCAAAAATACCAAGAAGAAGAAAAACGATCTTAAACCCGAAAATAGAGGCCAGTATTCCGCCCGAGGCACCGGCGAAAGCAGCGGCAAAACCAATACCCGTACTTTCAATGCTCCAGGAAAACGCCTCCCTTCCTTTGTCCACGTGACGAGTAAAAAGCGCATACCAGGTAGGAACAACACAAGCCATGGCTAAACCCCTAAAACACTCTAAAACAAAAATGTGCCAAGGTTGGGTGGAAAATATGTATCCGAAAGGAATTAAGCTGGATGCATACATGCCAATCATTAAAAAAGTAAAATCATCCTTTTCGCCGTGGTTTTTATCCAACCGATGAGCAAGGAACGGCTGAATTACTGATTTGGTAATCCAGTAGGCAGAAGCAACAAAACCCACTAATTTTAAATCTCCTCCTGCTATCTGACTTGTTAAAAAAACGGCGAAAATGGGGCCAACGAATCCCCAGCCGATTTGAAGTAAAAAATCGGAAACAATTAAGGTTCTGATAACTTTGTTTATTTTAAACATTTTTTTCTTCTACCAAGTCTTGAACCTTGGTGATTTTAGTTAATAAAGCTTTTTTTAATAAATCTAAGCCTAAACGAAGAAAGATTGCTATTCCGGCTAAAGCAAAAATCAATTCCGCCCCCCTGATAATCATAGTAAAAGCGGCTGCTGTGGAAACTCCCAATCCCAAAGAATTAAAAGCAAAGGTTTGAATCGCTTCGTGACTGCCTAAAGAAGTAGGAAGAGGGATCATGGCTGCCAAATAAGAAAAGCCCAGTATTGATAATGATTCCATAGGACCGAAATTCTTACCTAAAAAAAGAATCAAAATCCAAGTTCTCAAATACATAGCCCCTGCCCTTAAAAAAGAAATTCCGAATGCTTTCCAAAAAGCAGCTTTCTTAAAATTAAAAAAATTGAAAACCTCTTTTTCGGTTTCCAGGGGCTGGTTTTGATTATTCCTTAGGAAAAAACCGATAATACTCTCTTTTTTAATGCATTTGAAATAAAACAATCCCAGAGCGAAGAGAACAAATAAGAAAGCTCCGCCGAAAATTGTTATCAATTTAAGCGGCGGAAAATCAATGAGGAAAACAAAAAATATACTACCCGTAAAAACAATTATCAAATTAGTGGTCCATTCTAAAATCCTGTCGATTATCACTGAACCCATGCCCTTGGGCCAAGGAATGGAGTTTTTTTCTTTCAAAACGTAGCCCCTGAACAACTCTCCGCCCCAGAAAATGGTGGGAGCCAAAAACATTAAAGCAAAACCGGATAAATAGGATTTAAAAAGTTCGAAAAAAGAAATTTTAACATTCTCGCTTTTAAGAATTTCCCTCCATTTCCAATTGCCCAATAACATCATCAGAAAGGTTAAAAGAAAAATAACCAGTCCTTTCCAGCCGGTAAAAACCAGAAGGGCTTTTTTAATCTCCTGCCAGCCGATTGTCTGTAAAATCCAAAAAAACAGCCCTAGACCGATTAAAAGGGAAACTAAAAAAAGTAGCAGTCTCTTCATATCTGCTATTTTAACACTTTTTAGAGTACAATTCTATTTTTTTTCAGTTCTGAGAAACAAATTTATTGCCTAAAAAATCTATAATCTGAGAGTTAATTTCGGGCGAAGACCAGGAATAATCGTGGCCGTAAGCGTGGGCGGCCTGAGCAAGAGTTAGGTTCTGACCATTTATTTTAGAAAAAACCCACTTAAAAGGAGTCTCAATTAGTCCTAAGAGTAAATACTTCATGTCTCCATTAGCCAGGCTATCCTTTCCGTTGTTGTCTATTTCTAAAACATTATCTGAGTTAATGGTTTTTACCCAAAAAGGAGCTCCAGCTGCTATAATATAAACCGAATCCTTAAAATCTTCGGAGACTTTTCCATAGGTTCTGTTTGCCAGGGCGCTGCCGCTGGAAAGTCCGGTTATGATAATTCTTTTACCGGGAAGATTTTGAGCCAAAAAATCAATTTCCTGAGCAAGGTTTTCCGAAGAAAAATCAAAAGAAGATAAAAAATCCCTGGAAGAGCTCATTTTGCCTAAAAAGCCGTTTTTGGTCCTATTATAAGGAATAACTATTGAGTCGTAACCCCAATCTTTAAGCGTTTGCTGGATGCCGTTGATAATAGGTGCAAAATCGTTCGCTTTTTCCAAGGGAGTATTACCCCAACCGCCGGAATTAAAAATAATAACTACGTCGCTGTCAGAAGCCAGGCTTAAAATTTGTTGGGGAGGAAAATTCTCCGGAATCACATTAGGCCCAAAAAGAAAAATTAGCCCGAATATAAAAATCAAAAAAATTAATAAACTTTTTATCTTTTTCATTATTTTAGATTAACCTGCAAAAGGCTTTATGTCGATACCCAGTATCAGGCTTGCTCGTACTTTATCTTTTTAATTTTACAGGTATGTTCGATGTTGGCAGTCTTAATAACCACCGTTTCACCGGCTTTTCTGCCCAAAATGGACTTACCAATTGGAGATTCGTTGGAAATTTTATGACCCAAAGGATCGGCTTCTAAGGTTCCCACAATTTTAAATTCACCCTCCCTGCCGTCCAATTCAGCTAAAACCGTGGCTCCCAAAGCCACAATGTTTTGCTTATTTTTGGGAGGAAGCTTAATTATCTCTGCGTTTTTTAAAATATTTTCCAGTTCAAGCTTTCTTGTCTCTAAAAAGTTAATATCCTCCTGAAAGGCAAGATATTCCGGATTTAAATCTTCAGAATGCAAAATAGGAGGAGCCTCTCCGTTAGTTTTAGCTACTTTAAGCTCTTTTAAGGCTTCTTCCTCTTTTTTAATCTTTTCCAATCCTTGTTTGGTTAAATAGAATTTTCTTTCTTCTATCATGGATTTAAAAATCCCCTTAAGTCGAGGGGATTTAATTTTTTATCTGTTTTTTAAAAAATTACTTTTAATTTCCCCTCAACCGGTCGTGTTTCCAAATGACAATAAGCAAACATCCCAATTTAGAAAAAGTGGTGGCAGGGAAAAAGTATTTATTATTTTTTTGATTGTTTTCTCTAAACATTTTATTGCAAGTAAATTATAGTCCTTCAAGAAACTCTGTCAATAGCCCTGTTGTTTATCGATTTTTATGGGCAATTCAATAATAATAGTACTTCCTTTTCCCTTGCCTGGCGACTCTGCCCAGATTTTTCCGCCCTGAATTTCAACAAAGCGCCTGGCAATATGCAAGCCCAAACCAGCACCGTTAACGGCAAGTTCGTTTCCGGCCGAGCCCCGGGAAAAACTCTTGAATAATTTGGCAATCTCTTCTTTGCTCATTCCTTCTCCAGTATCGGAAACCTCAATCAAAGCTTTTGAATCCTTGGTTTTGATTTTAATGATAATACCTCCTTTGTTGGTGTATTTTATGGCATTATCCACTACGTTCATAATGACTTGTTTTATCTTGTCTTTATCAATTAAAAGTTCGGGTATGGAAGTTTTTGGTTTTTCTTTTTTCAGATAAAGCCCTCTTTCTTCGGCTTGGAGCTTTAATTCTTCTATAACCGAATCGATTATTTCTTCCAAGGATGCCCGTTCAAAATTAATTTCTATTTTCCCTGCTTCAATCCTGGAAATATTTAAAAGTTCGTTGATTAATTTTATTAACCTCTCGCTTGATTTATAAATGTTTTCTATCGGCGGTCTGTTTTTATCGGTTAATTCCCCGTAGTTTCCGTCAAGAAGCAAAGAAACATATCCTTTTATGGATGTCAGAGGCGTTCTTAACTGATGAGAGGCAATGGAAACAAATTCTGATTTTGCTTCGTCAAGTTTTTGGAGTTCCTCGTAAGCATTTTGGAGTTGTTCCCGATATTTGATTTCTTGCATAACGCTCCTTATTAAAAGATAGCCTAAAATAGCAAAGAGCAAAAATAGTCCCCCCCTCCAAACATATTCGAAGGTTGATTGGGAAAGAAAAAATTGAGCTATCAGTAAAATAGCAATCGCTCCAACCAAAATTTCCGTAAAAATCACTTTTATATCAAAGAGATGATATTTCACTACGGCTAGAGTGGTAAGAATTATATAAAGAACCACTAAACCATTGCCAATAGGAGGGATGGGGATGTTATACCATAGAAAATAATTAGTTGAACCGCCGAGAAATCCAATTAAAGTTCCTACTAATATATATTTTATTTGTGTCTGTCTTAAACCAGTAGACTCCTTGTCAGCTTTGGCTAATAAATACCAAGAATACATTGCCCAGCCAAAAAACATCAAAAGGTAAAAGTGATATAAAATTCCTGGTTCTGCCCAATATTTAAAACCAAATTTGGGCACCATGTCTTTAATAAAAAGAGGTGTAAAATCAAATATCAAAAAAATAAGGGAAGAAAAATAGCCAAAAGCAAGAAGATTCTTTTTCTTTTTATCCAAACCTAAAAACGTGAGAACGAAATGCAAATAAGTTATTGAAATAAAGATGGATCCAATGTGTAGGGCACGAAACGCAAGAAGAGCGGTATTTTTATCTTGAGCTCCCGGCCAAAAAATATAAGCCCAGCTCCATACCGCTACGCTTAAACAAAACAAAGCAAAGCGCTGATTAATTTCATTTTTTCTGTTCGTAAAAAAAACAAAAAGACCCAAGGAACTACTTGTGATGGCATTAATTAGACCCGTCAGAGCGTAATAAAGCATAAGGATAAGTTAATTGCTCTAAAATATTTATGGCATCGGTGTCCCAACGCCTATAAGATGGAATCCATAAGAGTCTGTAAAACCTCTTTTCCATTGATATCCAGCCTGCTCAAATATTTTTTTTAATTCCTCTTCGCTTTTATAAACAAACCTCCAATTTGCAACCCAATCCATAATATAACAGGCAAAAGGATCTTCTTCTTGCATTTTATTTGTAACATTGCTTGCAATTAGGCAACCGTTCTTATTTAGAAATCCTTTAATTGTTTTAAGTATGCTTATACACACCTCGCTTTGCAAAGTGCATAAAATTCCAACAAGAATTATAATATCAAATTTTTTTTCTGGGACATATTTCAAAAAACTTCCTTGAACAAAATTAATAAGATGGTCAACTTTTTTAATACTTGCCATTCTTTTCCCTCGTTTTAAAGCTATAACGTCTTTATCAATATTAACAGCTTTTACATTAGAAGAGTTTTGATAATAATTAGAAAAAACATCAATTACGTCTCTGCCGGGGCCAGAACCTAAATTACCAATTAAAACCTCTCCTTTTGTACAATAATCATCAATGACCCTATGAAGTTCATCTTCTACTGCAATTAGCCGAGCTCTTATTGCCCTGCCAGCCTTGGAATTGAGGGCGTAGTTATCAAGAATAGATTTTGAAGGTAACCTCTCGTAAAGGAATTCCGTAATTAAAGAGCTCGCATTCTGTGCGGCCATTGCCGAGAAAAAAACACTATTATTAATAAAATACTCGTGTGCTTCCTCTTCAATTTGGGGGTCAGCAGGTAACCCCCTGTAATTATCAATGAGAAAATCTTTTATTCTTTTATTTTCTTTCTCAAGCTCTTTAAATAATTGAAAGGCAGCCTCATCAAAATTATTTTTTTTATCTTTTTCCATAAAAACAAAAGGATATTATAAATTTTTCTTCATTTTGCCAATTCTTTATTTAATCTTACTAAATTATCGCCAAAATAACAACGAACCCTATTTGCAAAAAAACTACATGGTGCCGCTTTAAGCTATTAAACTGCTGCAAAGACTTGACAGTTAATTAATAAATAAGTTATAATATCCTCAAGTAAAAAACTAACTTTACTAGGAGGGAAGTAGTATGAGATCATTTAAAATATTTTTAGGCGGATTTAATTCAACTGGCAAAACAGCCCTATTAAACGCCTTAGTTTCTGTACACTCTAGAGTTACAGTTTGTCACGGGTCAAAAGAGTTTATGAGCTGGTTAGGGTTAAAACAAGACGATTATGAATCATTAGAGCACCTACCCGAGGATTATAAGGATCGGGAACTATCTAAGATGATTCAATGCTTAATCAGCGAAGTTGATAAAAATTCTAATTGTGATATATGGATATTCGCTGGTCATTTTGGTAGGATAAAGGAGTCAGAAGCTATCTTAGCGGTCGGCGATTGGATGTTAAATTTTAATTTAATAACATTACTTACCGCTGATCCTCAAATCCTAATTAAACGAACCATGAATGACTTTTTTTCGGGCACAAGAAAACGTGATAGGCTTATGGAGTTAATTAATTCGTCAAGTAATCAACTTGAGGTCTTTGCCAGGCTAGTTAAACAAACTGAACAAATTTCGGAACAACTTTCTTCTCGTTACGGAATACCACTATTGAAACTCAATAGCTCTGAGTTTAATCCGTCTCAATTAGCAACACAATTATTATATCATGTAAGGCTTAGCAATTAGTTTAATTCGCTAAGCCTAATCTTTTTTTATGCCAAATATAGAAATCGAATTCAGAGCAAGAGTCTCTAAAAAAAAATATGATTGGTTGAATGGTTTTTTAGAAACTAACGCTAAAGACTTGGGCCAAGATAATAAAGAGACTGTTTTTTACATATTGCCAGATAAATTATTTAAGGTAGTAAACGAAATCAGTAAAAATAAGGCAAAAATCGTATTAAAGGATCATCGTCTTGGGTATGGGAGTGGTTTTGGTGAGTGGGAAATTAAGATTAATCCAAAAGAATATGAAATTGCCGTTGAAATTTTTAACCGCTTAAATCTGCCGGGTAAATCAATGAGAGATTGGCAAAAAAGACACAACTATTTTTATAAAGGTGTAGAGGTCGCGGTTAAATATAGTAAGCATTGGAAATATCATGTAGAAATGGAAATTGTGGTAGGTAGTCCTGAAAAGAAACAGGGTGCCGAGACGCAGATTAAAAATTTAGCTGATGAATTAGATATCGAACTCATGACAGATAAAGAAATTAGAGCCTTTACTCATGCGATAGAGTCTAGGCTATAAAATATTTATGGTCATTTTAGATTTTGCAAAACTAAATAAAAAAGAGAAAAAATTCAACCTCAAAGAGTTTTTTGTAAGTAAAAAAGGAGACTGGAAAAGAAATGACTCAATCTCTGTATAAATTAGCACGAGCAAAGAAATTACCCAAGCATCAGTTTATGGATGAAGATACTTTAAATTGGATTACTAAAAACATCCCTAATGAACTTGGGAATATTGACTACTCTTTAATAAAAAAACAGTTTGCGCAGAAACTACTTAATTTGACCAAGTATTTACCGGAAATAGAGTGGTATCAAAATAAGTTGGTAATAAATGGTATTCACGGCAGTTTGCATTCATATAGGGTTGCGACTTACACCTTAATATTGAATGAGTTATTGCATATTAATCTTAATAATGATTTATTATGCGTTGCGGGCTTATGTCACGACATTAAAAGGAATGATGATAAAGATGATATTAGCCATGGACAAAGATCAGCTTTCTGGGTAAAAAATAACAAAGGCTTAATTGAAAAACATTTAAACAAAAAATTTGCGGATAATGATTTTTCGTTTATAATTCTTGCAATATTTTTTCATGATATTAATTGTGAATCATCCAATAAAAAAATTTTAACTCAAAAACAACAAAGCTATTTAAACGTATTAAAAACAGCTGATGCTATTGATAGATATAGACTCCCTAAAATAAAGTGGTGGATAAATGATTCATATTTAGAATTAAAACCAACGGCTAAAATTAAGGCATTTGCCTTTGATTTAATTTTTATTACAGAAATCAATAAATTAAAATCCTTAACATTAAAGCAATCAATACAATGCTTTCTACAAACCTAAGAGATTGGTTAAGGGTTCATGTTTTTTATAATACCAGGGAATCGTCTGATATTAAAAATGATTTGATTTCTGAATTAGAAACATCTTGGAAAGAATTTGTTTTTAAAAAAACTCCTAACGGCAAACTTTTTATACAAAATAAGTTTTTCGAACAATTACAAGAAGACGAAATTTACTTGGCACACTTAACGCCAAATCTGCATAATATTTTACAAGATAATTTAATTTATCCCAGTGGAGGATGTTTGGTTGGTAGTATATATTGCACACCCGTTACAAAAACATCTAAAGGGTTGCGCTTACATAATTTAGGGTCATTTATTTATAACAAAGAGGTGCCTAAAATTTATGGCGTTAATCCACAAATATTACTAATCAAAATTAAACTGCCAGAACGATGTAGAAACAGACTTATTGGTATTGATTATCTAAGATTGGGTTCGATTCACTTCGGCCTTTTTAAGGAGCTTGAATATCTGTTATCTGGAAAGGAAAGATATGTTTTAGAGAAAATTTGTGTTATAAAAACACAGGAATTACTTCCTTTATTAATAATGGTTCAGAATAAATTACATGGTAAAAAAGTTAAGCCTCGTTTATTTTTTGAACTTTATTTTAATCAAATAAAAAATAATCCTATTCTTGCCTATATTTTATTTGAGGTATTCTGTGAGTTTACTGGTTTATATCAAAAAACTGAACAATCTGAAAAATGGAAAGAGGAAGGTGAAATATATTCATGGTATTTTAAGGACAGCGTTTTTTCACTCGCAGACAATTCTTGTTTTAACTTAAGGGCTTTTCAACCAAATATAAAAGATATATATAAATATTTAAATAAATTGAAATGTATTAATAAAATAAGTTATGAAAATGTTGAGCAATATTTTTTTAATCGTTTATCGTTCTTATTATACGCAAGGCTTTGGAATTACAATAATATAGTTAATGATTGGCAAAAGCCAATATTAACATTCGATAATTTGTCCAAATATTTCAGACCATTGTTGGGCCATACTATACATAGAGAATTAAGAAATTTTGGCAGATACCCAAATTTCTATTATTATTTTGACCAATTAAAAGCTTTAAAAGTTTGGAATTATTGGAATCATAATAATATAGTAGTACCATTTAACGGCGTAATGCCAAAAGGGGAAACAGGAATAAATCCTGCTTTTCCAGATTTAGAATTTGAAGTATTCAAAACATGTGTCCATAAAGTAAATGAGGATGAAATTTTTTTAACTCCAAAAACTAGAATTGAAATACAGCTAGTGCCAAGGCTTATTGATTTAAAATTTACCACCTTGAGAAATAAATATTATGATGAAAAAAACAAAAATCAACAGGTTAATACGTGAATTAGAGAAAATTAATCACTACGGCACAAGAAAGATATTGGTACAATTAAAAAAAGAGGTGAATGTTTATTTATCATGCAACACTAGACAAAATATTTTAGAAAAAAAAATAAAGCAACAATTGAGAAGAAAAAGTAAGATTCAAATAGGTGGTGGTAAAAATTATTTGTTGGATTTTATAAATATAGACATATCTAAACCTGCTGATATAATTTATGATGTGCGAAATGGAATACCACTTCCGTCAAATTGCATTAATTTTATTTTTACGGAACACTTTCTTGAACATATAGATTATCCTATCTCTGTACTAAATTTTTTTTCCGAGGCTTATAGGGTTTTACGCAACAATGGTAAGTTCGTGGTTAGCGTACCCGATACCAAATTAATAGCTACAGCTTACGTAAAAAATAATAAAAAATTACTTTATAAAATAAAAAATAGATGGTATTCAAAAAGGTCTATTATTAAAAATATTGATTCTGGGATTGATATTGTAAATTTGGTAATTCGTGACGAGTATGCTAATAAAAAATATACCCCGCACTTTTGGGGTTATGATGAAAAAAAGCTAAAACAATTATTTATTGATTCCGGATTTAAAAATATTAAAAAATGGTCCTTTAATAAAGAAATTGCAAATATTAAAAGAAGGTTTGGAAGTATTTATATAGAAGGAACTAAAAAATAATTTTTACTAAGTCACTAAGTAATTATTTAAAACTTTTTAGAGGGAAAATAAAAAGGAGTTATCATAAAATAACTCTTTTTTAAATTAAAAAATCTCAACGTCCACCTGCGCTTCCGTCTCCACTTCCCTCCCGAAAGTTTCTTCCACAACCTAAACACTTCATAAAAAAGACCTCTCCTTCGTCGGCAGAAAATCTATAAAGTCGGAGATATAAACATTCTCTAACACCACAGAAGGGACAAGGTATTGAAGTAATAATGCTTTGATCTTTTTTGGCATTTTTTATGCTCTCTTCTGTAGCAATAAAATCATTACCATCAAATCTTTTTTGTTTTCTTTTTTTCTTAATAATTAGGGGTGGCTCCGATTTCTCTCTTTCTATTACATGACCTTTTACGCATTCGCTAAACTTTTTACCATCCTTTTCAAAAAACCTTATAATCCTCATATGACATTTTGAACAAAACATTTTTTCCTCCTTTAATTGTTTTAATCAATAAACCTAAATAAAATTTTAAAAGACCTAATAATTTGGTGCAATTATTTTACCTTTAAAATTGCTGGATGTCAATTAATTGTAATGGTTCAATAACTTGAAATAATACGCCAAAAAATCGTTTTTTTGGCGATTTATAAATACTGATAAAAAGGAAGGAAATATCTATTGAAAAGTATTTTATGGTTTGATTTTGGTCTCTATAGGGTTAAAATGGAAAAACATGATAGAAATTAACGGTATAACCCTTGAAGGAAGCGGACAGATTTTAAAAACAGCTTTATCCCTTTCAGCAATCACCAAAAAAGATTGCCACATTTTTAATATAAGCAAAACGGGTTTAACATCTCAACACCTTCTTGCAATTCAATCTTTGACTAAAATCTGTAAAGGAAAAATTGAGGGAGATAAATTGGGAAGCGAAGAAGTTAAATTCTTTCCCGAAGAACTGATCCAAAATCAGCCAATAATCAATGTAAAAATCGAGGCTGCCAACAGCATTACCCTAGCTTTACAAACACTGACCTTGCCGGCTTTATTCATTTCTCATCCCTTAAAAATTGTTTTTGAAGGAGGTGCAACAGATACTTTTTTCTCCCCGACTATTGATTATTTCCAACATGTTTTCTTAAAAATTCTGGAAATGATGAATCTTAAAACAGAAATCTGTGTTAAAAAACGGGGATATTATCCCGAAGGCGGAGGAGAACTTGAAATGACCATCTATCCTTCTAAATTAAAGGGCATACACTTAATTGAAAGAGACTCTCTTAAAAAAATTAAAGCATTTTCCGGCGCTTCAGAATCTTTAAAGGACAAAAAAGTAGCAGAAAGGCAATTATCAGGAGTCAGGGAAGTCTTGGGAAAATTAAAACTGCCCATTGAAGAGAAGGTTGAATATTATGATACTCTTTGTCCGGGCAGCCATATTTGCCTAGTTGCCGAATTTGAAAATACCGTGATTGGAACAGATAATTTGGGGAAATTAGGAAAAAGGGCTGAAGATATCGGCAAGGAAGCTGCCTTGGAATTATTAAAGGAATCAAAAACGAATGCCTGTTTGGACAAGCATTCAACTGAGCAGATTCTGCCCTATTTAGCTCTGGCTTCGGTTAAAAGCCAAGTATCAGTTTCAGAAATTACCGACAGTTGCAGAACAAATATCCAGGTAATTGAGAAATTTTTAAAAGGTAATTTTGAAATTAAGGGAAATTTGATTACTTGGATTCCTTAACAGGTTAAATGGAATAAGCCGATAGCTTGATTCTGCTTTCTTTTTTCTTCCGAATTTTTAGAGATTACATTAAAGTTTTTTACCGCTTCTTCAGTCTTATTAACTATTAACTTTATTCCTTTTTCCTTAATATACTCTTTGGCTTTTTCCGTTACTTTGGCCACTCCTGATTCTCCAATGCCAATAATTATCGTGTCGGGATTAAGATTGACGGAACTTTTAACATCTTCCACGTCAATAAGGTGCGATTCCTTTCTCCACCACTCTAAAACCTCTCCTGTCCATAGGACTATTACGTCGTAATGGTATGTTTTTCCGTTAATTTTGATTAAACCGAAACTGTATTCTTCTATCATTAAAATAAGGTTTTTTGTTTTATTATTTCTTTTTCTTTTCCCTTGGAAAAAATCCTTATCTTTCCGTAAACCCCGTCGTAGCCCGGTTCTTTAACAACCTTGCCCTCTCTTACTCTGATTATTCCTTCGGCAATTTCCGGCAGAGTAACGCCAGCTAGCTTTTCCTTAGAAGTATCTAAGAGAACATTAAATTCCGATCCAAGCTTTTCAATCAGATTATTGTATTCTTTTTCAACCTGCTTTGTGCCCGTACCCTGACCCAAAACATCGGCGATAATCTCTTCCAAGGGAACCAAACTTTTAAACGGTATCATTCCTTCCGGCTTAAATCCTTCCTCCTTATCTGCTATCTGTTCAATCCTGTTCAGCACGCCAACGGTCAAAGGTTTGCCGCAAACCGGGCAAATGCCGTTGTATTTCTTGGTTTCCTGGGGCGACGACCTTACACTACAATTCCTATGGCCGTCAAAATGATATTTTCCTTCCTCGGGATAAAATTCAATTGTATATAAAAACTTTTTAGGGTCTTTGTTTTTAATCGCATCAACAATGGCCTGATAACTGATTTCCGTATCAAAAACATTGGCCTCTCTCCCTATTTTGGCAGGAGAATGGGCGTCACTGTTTGATATTAAAGCCACTCTTCGGCCGTCGGGAACTCTCCAAAGCATTGCCGGGTCGGCCGAAAGACCGGTTTCCAAAGCATAAATATATTTTGAATATTCCTCAAAACATTCTTCAATTGAATCAAACCCTGATTTGGAGCCAAATATGGCAAACCATGGAGTCATACAATTATGAACAGTAGCAAATTCGGCAAGATAAGAATTATCTTTTTCTATATCTAAGTTATATACTTTCCCTTTATACCTTTTTGTTTTAATGCTCAACACTGGTAAATAAATATTTTTTTTATCAATCCATCCATGTCTTCGGTTTAATTTGGTATTGAATTTCTTAAATTCAGGAGTTTTCAATAATCCAAATATGTCTTGGAAAAACGAGAGGCGACTTAAATTAAAAGAATCGTGCTGAGCTTTAATAATCCTACCTTCTATTTTATGTCTGCACGGATAACTCCTATTAAAATTATCTTTAGTTTGTTCCCTAATAGAAGGAACTATGCCCAATCTAAGAAGGGTAATTTTTATTTGATTCATTAGCTCTCTTGAAGAAGTAACGCCAGCATCTCCCCACCACCAACTCTTAAAAATTTCTACCTGTTTTATTAACGGCAAACCTAACATCCAAATTGGTAATGATTTTGTATGGGCCCTTCTAATTGTCGGGTGATTATAAAAAAGCTTACCGAAAACTTTTGCTAAAATTTTTGAAAAATAAATTATTTCTATACTATTAACGTTTTTTCTTTTATAAATCCTCGGGGAAGAAAGATTAAAGACGTTCTTCATTAAAAATTTTAAATCTTTTACATATTTCTTTTCCTTTTGATGGAAACAAAATGAAATAGAATCTCTGCTGTCTGTATATCCCTCTGACAAATAATATCCTGCTAATCTGCAAAAATTTTGATTAACTTTTATCTTTCGGGGCAAGGATAAAGCTCGGGAATGATTAAGTTTTATTAAGGTTTTCGATAAAAAGTATTCTTTTTGTTTTAAACCTAAATATTGGTCTATTTTTATCTCTTTAACGTCTTTAATTTTTTTATTAAACCTTGGGAAAATAAGAATATCGCCTTTCCCAATGTTTTTTGCCTGAATCCATTGCGGTTGATATTTTTTAAAATAAGGGTGGGCGCATTTTCTTTTTTGATAATAAGCACAATCTGGTTTGCAAACCGTATGAGAGCAATTTTTACAACCCTTGTAACTTTTAATTGCATAAAAGGGATGCTCTCCAGTAGTTTGTAGCCCTATATTAAAATTATATGGTTTTACATTATAAATTAAGCCTTTATAAAGCCTATTGTGTATTTTTTTCACCGTTTTTAATCTTCCTTGATGGGTATAAACCTTGTCTCCAATAGAAATATCTTTTATTTTTTTAATACCCGTATCACTATGTAAATAAGTATCTGGTAATAAACAATGAGCCGGAACAACCAAACAATTTTCCGAAGCATTTAAAACAATTTTTACCAGTTCTTTAGCATCCAGTCCCAAAATCGGCCTGCCATCTGATTTCAAATTGCCTATCCATCCCAATTGAACATTGATTTTTTCTACAACCTCAAAAGAAGGAGCAAAAACTATGATATGAATTTTACGAACCCGGTCTTTTTTAGTATAAATGCAGCTTATTTCAGCCGTAAGGATAAATCTTGTTTCAGAATTATTCTTTTTTAATTTAAATAAACCTGCCTCAGCAGGTTCCAATTTCTCTTTCAGATTTTTAAACCACTCTGGGTGGGTGAAATCTCCAGTTCCCAGAATCTTAACTCCTTTAATTTTGGCCCACTTGTCCAGATTTTCTAAATCCATATTCCTGGCAGTGGCTCTGGAATACTTCGAATGTAAATGAAAATCAGCAATAAACATCTTAGTATTGCCCTTGGGTTCAAGGCAAAAAAGACTATGAAATATTAAATTAAAAAACTCTTAAACTTTGTAGACTTTGTAGTCTTCCCTGACTTTTTGATCCACCTTGAGGCCAACCGAATCTCCTTTCTTGGCTTCTTTTATCTTTTCATGCTCTACTTCCATTGATTGGGCCGTTTGGGTAAAATCCGTTTCTCCGCCCACAATTCTAATAGTATCTCCCTCTTTAAGCTTGTCTTTAAGATCTATCACCGCCACTCCGATATGTCCAAAATAATGGCTTATTCTGCCGATTAATTTACCTTCTTTTGAATTATTTTCTGGCATATTCTAAAGTTTTGTTTTTTTGGACGCGACCTTTTTTAATTGAATTGATTAATTTCTCTACTAATTTTTTAGGGTCTTTCTCATAAATAATCTTTTTCTTGTTTCTGGAGGGCATTTTTGTCAAACCCCTGATTATATCTGCTGTTCCGCCGCTTCCCTCCAGAACACCAATGGGCTTTTGGTCTTCAAAAGCAATGGTAAATTCATTTAAAGTCCCCATTCTGCCGCAAATGACGATTATGCCGTCAGCCGCCCTGGTCATTAAAAGATTCCTGCCCGCATAATCAAAACCTGTATAGACAATTACGTCAAAACAATCAGTAGGCAGCTTATATGCCTTAACGTGAGCTATTTTTGAAGCAGCTGGAGAAAACCCTATAGAAATACCACCAGCTTTCTTGGCTGCCTTGGCAGAAAGATAAGGAATGCCTGTAGTTGCTCCGGTAATTAAAACGCAACCCTGCCGGATAATTTCTTTTCCGACTTCTTCGGCTAACCTTGCCGCATCCTTAGAACAGGTGTCTAATTCGGCAGCTCCTGAAACAGCGATCTTTAAATTATTTTCCATCATATATATATTAGCAGGTATTTCAAAAAAATACATGGACGAATTTCTTCGCCCACGTATTGAGGGAGAAACAATTCTCAGCGAATTTGACATTATTACTCAAGTCCGGTCGGACATTTACCGAGCAGCTGCGTTAGCCTCCTTCACTAAAAATTGTTTGTCCATAGGGAATTACATCCCGCACCCCCTCGATTTTTAGTGTAGAAATAAGAAGAGTTATTGTCAACCTTTCTACAAAATCATTAATAGTATTAAGGCTATAAACTTATCCCCAAGTTATTCACAATAAAATATTGTTGGTGCCCCCGACAGGAATTGAACCTGTATTTCTTCCTCCGGAGGGAAGCGCTTTATCCGTTAAGCTACGGGGGCTACTTTTCGGCTATTAATAAAATATTGCCTTCTTTGCCTCTGGGCCTTTTTAAAATTTTTATTTCTTTTATCTTTAACCCGGATTTTTTAACAAGTTTTTTTATTTCTGCTCGGGAAAAATAATGCACATAGCGTCTTGTTTTTTTACCCCAATTAATAAAGTTATCGTCAAAATCAAACTTTGACATACCCAGAATCTTTAAGAATAGGTTTTTCAAAAACAATAATACTTTTTCCCAGCCGGAAAAATACCAAACCGTTAAAATTAATTTTCCTCCTGGCTTTAAAACCCTTTTTGCTTCTTGTAAGAATTTAAAACGGAATTCTTTTGAAGGAATGTGATGAAAAACGGCTACACTGAAGACATTATCGAAAAAATTATCTGAAAATGGTAGATTTAAAGCATCACCCACCTGAAAATTTGCCCTAGGATAGCGAATTTTAGCAATTTCAATCAGTTCCTCCGAATTATCTATACCGTAATAACCGACTATTTTAAACTTAAACAATTCATATAATCTGCCGTTGCCACAGCCTAAATCTAAAACATTTTCATTGACTTTTACGTTTTCTATCAAAAAATTCAGCTCTTCCCACATCTTACTTCTGGTCCTTGAAAAATCATCGGCAATCAGGTTATAATCCTCCTTAGTCTTTTTAAGCAGATAAAGAGCGTATTCTTTTTTCATGAATTCTAATGAAATTATTATTCAGGAATTAATTAAAACCAAAGCGGAGTCTCCGGCTGATTTATCCGTGGCTAAAAGAAAAATAGCCAAAAAAAACAAGATTTCTTGTCCCAATAACATGGTTCTGCTTCAAACTTACCATGAACTTTTGAGAAATAAAAGAATAAAAGCTTCGGGAAAAATAGAAAATATCTTAAAAACCAGGCCCATTCGTTCTCTTTCCGGAATTGTTAATGTAGCGGTTTTAACCAAGCCTTATCCCTGTCCGGGAAAATGCATCTACTGCCCAACAGAAAAAGGAATGCCTAAAAGCTATTTATCGGGCGAACCAGCAGTAGAAAGGGCAAAAAGACTGCATTTTGATCCCTATTTACAAGTTAAGAAAAGGATTGAAATGCTAGAACAAGAAGGCCATCCCACCGATAAGATCGAATTGAGAATAATAGGAGGTACCTGGTCTTTTTATCCTAAAAAATATCAGGACTGGTATATTAAAAAATGCTTTGACGCCTGTTTGAAAAAAAACGCTAAAAACCTGAAAATAGCTCAACGACTTAACGAAAAAGCGAAGCACAGGATTATCGGTATCTCAATTGAAACCAGGCCTGACTTTATTAATGAAAAAGAAATAAGACATTTAAGAGAATTGGGGATAACAATGGTAGAACTGGGAGTTCAGTCAATTTTTGATGATATTTTAAAATTGAATAAACGCGGACACACAATAAAAGAAACTATCAAGGCCACCAAACTTCTAAAAGATGCTGGTTTCAAAATACTTTATCAGATGATGCTTAATTTACCTGGCTCCAATCCAAAAAGAGATGAAAAAATGTTTAAAGAATTATTTTCTAACCAGAGTTTTCAGCCGGATTTATTGAAAATTTATCCCTGCGCACTCTTGAAAGAAGCTCCTTTGTATAAACAATGGAAAAAAGGAAAATATCTACCCTATAAAGAAAAACAATTAATAGACTTGATTAAATCAATAAAAAATAAAATTCCGTACTACGTCAGAATCCAAAGAATTACCCGGGATATACCATCTACCAGGATAGCGGCTGGCCCAACAAAAATCTCCAATCTAAGACAGCTTATCAGCGGACAAAAGTCCTGTCGCTGTATAAGATGTAGGGAAATAAAAGGTAATTATGATAAAAAAGAAAGAATTTATCTTTTTAAAGAAAAATACCCTGCTTCTAACGGTAAAGAAATATTTTTAAGTTTTGAAAACAAAGAAAGAACTAAACTTTACAGTTTACTTCGCCTACGCCTCACTTCTCAAAATAGAGCTTTCATCCGCGAGCTTCATACCTACGGCCAGCTTCTTCCCATAGAAAGAAGCTCATCGTTAAAATCGCCTCAACATAAAGGACTGGGAAAGAAATTAATAAAAGAAGCAGAAAATATAGTTAAAAAAGATTTTAAATTAAAAAAAATCGCCGTCATTTCCGGCGTAGGAGCAAGAGATTATTACAGAAAATTGGGTTATAAGCTGGAAGATACCTATATGGTTAAAAACATTTAGGTATTTTTCCTTTTGCTTTTTGTTTGGCAATCCTTTGGGGCTGATAATTTAAAAATCTACTAGGAGTACGATAAGCGGTTTTTCCTCTTTTAGCTCTTTTTGAAGAATAATTCTTCATTTTGCTCTTGAAAACCTTGTGAAACCAGAACAGGGAATTATTTCAATTCCTTGTTTTTCTAATTCATCAATAAATAAATTCATGCCCAAAGAATCGGTAGAAATATGCCCGGCGATAATAACATTAAGATTAGCGGCCTCTGCTTCCTTTTTGTGCTCTTCTGACATATGCATTCCAATTATTGTGCCAATGCCAGCCTGAGCCATTTTTTCATAAAGCTTTGGTGATCCCGATGTACCTCCAGCTATTTCTGTTAAACTAGTTTTACCGCAGCGATTTTCTTCTGAACCAACGAAAATTTTAGGTCCAGCGCCAATTTTTATGGCCTCCTTGTATTCCGGAATCTTCCTTAATAAATCCATTATATCGACAATTCTTTCTGGTTTTTCTTTTTCAATTAAATCTTTTAAAAATTTGGCCGCTAAATTGTCAGCAGGAGTATGAATATTTATTAAGCTCATATTTAAAATCTTGGCTGCGTCAATTGTTCTTTGAAGGTTTAATTTGTTCATCCCTCTGGCCACCTCATCAATTCTTTCTTTCATTAAACCCTCAGCAATGTTTATAGGAACACCGTAAGAATTCAATATGTCGCATTGCGCCTCCATTACATCAGCTAAATGAGCCAAACCCTTACCAATTGGATGATGAGTAATAATCAAATCAATATTGCCAATTTCTTTTGCTATTAAAATTTCTGCGGGCTCAATATCAATACCAACTAAAACCCTTTTAATATCCTTATCCTCTGAAATGTTATAAATTCTTGAGTCCAAATAAGGATTAGTCAGAGCTTCGATATCAAATTCCTCTTTCTCTTTTTCCGAAAGTTTCTCATATTTATGTTTTTTCCTTGCTAAAAACTTCTCTACTTCCTCTTTGGTCCTGAAATCAGACTCAATGCCCTTATTTATTGCCAGATTGAAGATTTCATTTATTTTCATTTTTTTTGATTTGAAACTTCTTATACATCTCCTCAATTAACCTATTTTGCTCTTTCAAGTCCAAAAACTGCCGGCGAATCCGGGCTTTTTCTAAACGAATGTATTTTCTCATTGAATTAGGCATTCTTTTTCTTTTCATTATCAAAAAAGCGCTTAAAGTTGATTACGCTTGATTCTAAGCCTTTTATGCTTTTTTGTCCAGCTGTAAATAAAAAACCGAGAATTTTCTCGGTAAAAATTAAAGGTTGTCGTGTCTTGCTCCGGTGTCTTTTTCGCTTTGGCCTTTAGCGGCAGCAATGTAACCGATGACGCTGTCCAGGAAAAGAAGAGTAAGGTCTTCAAAAACGGTACCCAAAGGAACGACGGGAATGCCCTTCAATCGCCTTTCTGAATAAGTCCTTTCCGGATCTTCCCTGCCTCGACCAGGGATAATCATGATTACATCTGACAACCTTCCCAATGTAGAATCTTTTTGAGATGTAATTAAGATTATTTTGGCACCGAGCTTTTTAGCTGTTTCTGTTTCTTTGGTCCGGTTCTCTCCGCTTCCGGAAATAACCAGAAAAGCATCTCCTTTTGAAATCGGCGGGGCAGTTGTTTCTCCCACCACTGTAGCATTGAAACCAAGATGAACAAGACGCATGGCAAATGCTTCACCCATAAAGCCCGACCTTCCTTTTCCGGTTACGAAAATTCTGGATCTGAGTGGATTTTTTAAAATAGCCTCCGTAAAAAGGCCTGCCTGGTTTCCGTCCAAGGGCTGATCTTTTAAATAACTTAGTGTTCTTTTTAGTTCCTCTAAAACTTCCTTTCCTACTCCATGGTTAATCAATGTCAAAGTTCTTTCCTCCTTCTTTGGTTATAAGATAACAAACTATTTTTGTCAAAATCTAAATTTTAAGCTTCTCTAGCTCCTGTCTGACAACTTCTTTTTCGTTCCAATCAACCTTTTTTCCTTTGGCCAGGCAAATGGACGATTCACACCCTTTGCCGGTGATAACAACAACATCTTTTTCCTTAGCTGCTTTTAAGGCAGAAGAAATTGCTTCTCTTCTGTCTAATATTTTTTCCGCCTTACTAGCAGATCCTTTTGCCACCTGTTCAATTATCTCCATCGGGTCTTCGTCAAAAGGATCTTCGTTGGTAACAATTATTTTATCGCAAAACTCTCCGGCTATCCCTCCTAAAACCGGCCTCTTCCACTTGTCCCTGCCTCCTCCGCATGAACCCAAAACGCATATTAAACGGCTGGGATTAAAGCTTTTTTTTATCGTCTGATAAACTTTTTTCAAAGCGTTGGGAGTAAAAGCATAATCAATAAAAACCCTAAAAGGAGAAGAAACAACTTCCTCCATTCTGCCCGGTACCCCCCGAGCCTTTTCCAGAGCTTTTTTGGCTGTTTCCAAATCAATACCTTGCGATAAGCCAGTACAAATGGCAGCCAAGGAATTATAAACATTAAATTCTCCCGGCAGGTTTAAATGAAAAGAAACTCCTTTTACTTTAAAATCCATTCCTTTAAAGGAAGAATTTACTTCTTCGGCTTTAACGGTTTTCCATTTTTCATTGGGAGAAGATTTTTTAGTGCCGTAAACATATTTCTCTGCAGAAGGAAATTTCAAAAAATATTCTGCCTGTTCGTCATCCAGATTTATAACATGAATTCCTTTCACCGACTCAAAAAACTTTCCTTTTGCTGCCCGGTAATTATCAAATCCCTTATGCGCTTCAATATGCTCCGGAGTCAAATTGGTAAATACCGCAACCTTGAAGTCGATAAATTTATGACGATACTGCTTTACCCCTTCTGAGGCAACTTCAATTACGGCATATTGGCATCCGCTATCAACCGCCTCGCGCAGAAACTTTTTGATTTTAAAACGGCCGGGCATAGTCATTCTTGACGAATTGGGCCATTCTTTCTCTTTTATTTTAAATTTTATGGAAGACAAAGAGGCAACCTTGTAGCCTGCTTCTTCTAAAATCCGGGAAATCAGGTCAACGGTCGTGGTTTTACCGTTGGTACCGGTAACGCCTATAACTTTTATGCTGCGGGAAGGAAAGCCATATAAAATGGCACCCATTAAAGAAAGGGAAAAATGGTACCAATCAATCAAAAAAGAAGGGATGATTTTTTTGAGCGTTTCTTTCATATTTTTCTCCATATTAACCCATTTTTAGATAAAAGGAAGCTGAACTATTGAAAAAAATTTACGTCTCTGCTAATATGTTGACATATATGGCAATTACCAAAGCAGCTCAAAAAGCGCTGCGCCAAAGCAAAAGAAGAAGGACTGTAAACATAAAAAGGCAGATTAATTTAAAAAACCTCTTAAAAGAGGTAAAGCTTTTAGTTTCCCAGAAAAAAATAGAGGAAGCGAAAAAGATTCTGCCCCAGGTTTATCAGATATTAGACAAATCAGCCAAGGTCGGTTTGATTAAAAAAAATACCGCTTCCAGAAGAAAATCAAGAATCAGCAAATTAATTAATAGAACGCAGAAATAATCAAAGAGAGACTATTAAAAAGTCCAAGGCGGCAGTCGGGTTAATTTTACCGGTTTTAATCGACAAATCTATCTGAAAAATCTTTTGATAGATTTTTTTTAATTCTTGGAAGGTAAACTTGTTTGCCTGCTCGTAAGTTTTTCTAACGACAAAGGGATGCATTTTTGTAGTTTTCAAAATAGAATAATAGGGCAGGTTTTTTTCTATCAAGTCCTTGATTATTAAAAGGTTCCTGAATTGGTAATTAATCATGGAAAGAAGATAAAGGGGATGGTCGCCTTTTTCCAGGTGCTCATGAAGCAACTTTAATGCTTGTTTTTTACCTATCCACAAATTCTTATTAAAAGCTATGGCATCAATGGTTTTAAAAATTTCCGGTTCGATTTTCGGCTTAACCAAAAGATCAATATCTGCTGCTTCAATTTTTTTTCCGCTTCTGTAATTAACAAGCTTTTCTATTTCATTTTTCATCCACCAAAGATCGCTGCCGACATAATTTATGAGCGTTTCCAGCGCTGATGAATCAATATTTCCTCCGCAGCTTTCAATCTGATTTTTTGCCCAGTTTCTTAACTTTTGTCCTTCTAGAGGTTCAAATTCCTGAACCCTTCCTTCTTTTCCAAGAAACTTAACCAAAGAAAGCCTCTTATCTGCCTCTTTCTCTTCATAAACTACTATGATATCTTTGGAATCATTGAGTTTTTTAAAAAAATTTAAAGCGTTATCATGGTCCTTTAACACGGATAAGGCATTTTTAAAGATTATCAATTTTTTCTCGTCAAACATGGAAATTGTTTGAGTTTCATTTTTTATATCTTCAAAATTTAAGTTTTCTCCCTCTATAAATCTTAAATTCAATCCGCTTTTGTGGACTTTTCTGTAACTCTCTATAATTTCATTCAGTTTCTGATGAGACCTGTATATATCTTGGCCGTAAAGAAAAAATATCACAGTTTTTGGCATTTGGGACAAAAATGAGCAGAACGCCCGCCCATTTTCAGCCTTTTAATAATATTTCTGCAGCTTGAACACTTTTCTCCTTCTCTTTGATAAACCCTTCTTAATGTATCAAAGTCTCCTTTTTCTCCAGAAGGAGTCCTGTAATCAGAAAAGCTTTCACCTTTAACTTCAATTGCCTTTCTAAGAACCTCTTTTAAAAATTTGTAGATTTTTTTAAGTTCTTCTTCTGTTAATTTAGAAGCTTCTTTAAAGGGATGTATCCTTGCCCGCCATAATATTTCATCTGAATAAATATTGCCCACTCCGGCAATTATATTCTGATCCATTAAAACCTGTTTTATTTTACCTTTTCTTTTTAATTGAAGATAGCTTTTCAGGGTTTCCTTAAATTTTCCGAAGGTAAAGCTTTTATTCAACGGTTCGGGCCCCAACTTTTTCATTTCTTCGGAGTTTTCCAATTCTTTGGTTTTCCAAAGCTGAACCTTGGCAAATTTTCTTACATCAGAAAGAGCCAGCATCTGGCCGTTATCCAAAGTAAAGAGCAAATGTATGTAAGTGTTGATTTTATCCCCTAATGGGCCTTTGATTTTAGAAATCCAGGAGTCTTTGCTAAACGACCACTGACCGACCAAAAGGTGGCCGGTCAGTTTTTGATGAATTAAAAGAGATTTTTTTTCCGAAAGGGTAAAAATAATGTTTTTTCCTCTGCGAATAATATTTTCAATCTTCTTACCCTTAATTTCTTTTTTAAATTGTTCGAAGCTTTTCGGTTTTTTAATCAACTTTGAAAAATCCGTCCAAACATCAATAAAAGTTCTCCTAAGGATTTTTTCCCTTAAACCCCTAACTGTTGTTTCTACTTCCGGAAGCTCCGGCATATTACTTTAAAACAGTCTTAGCCTTTTCAATAATTTCTCTGGGTGTTAGGTGGGCTTTGATCAAATAATCTGCTGCGCCCAGTTTTATCCCTTTTTCTATTTCCTCCGGTTCGGCAAGGTTGGAAAGAATAATTACCGGAATTGACTTTATGCTCTGATCTTGCTTTATTCTTTTCAAAACTTCCAAGCCTCCAATACCCGGCAGAATTAAATCAAGCAGAATTAAATCCGGTTTTTCTTTTTTTAATATTTCCAATCCCTCTTCGCCGCTGCTCGCTTCCAGGGAATTAAAATTCTCCTTGACGATCTTGCGCACCATCAGTTCTCTTAAAAACCTATCGTCTTCTATTATTAGTATAGTTTTGTTCATGTTTATTGTATTTTAGAACAATCTTTAAAAGTAGGCAAATGTCTACCACAACCTTAAATTGTTTTTGTGCTTTTCTTCCGTTTTCTTGATTTTCTTCTCTTTTTTGACTTCTTCCGAATAATGATTTTCTATTTGATCGTCGTCTGAGGGCAAGCGGGGAATTAAACTGTAAAATTCGAGGTCTTTTAAAATTTCAATTACTTTTTCCTTATCATATTCTCCCCACTGGCATTCTTTTAAATTAAAATCTATCGGAGCGTCTCTTCTGATTTGAACCAATTCTTTACTGAAAAAAGCTTGTTCTTTTTGCTGTTCTAATTTTAGGCGGAGGCTTTCATTAATTTTGGCTTCTTTTTGCTCTAAAGCCGAGTAGATATTTTCCAAGGTATTGAATTGTTTTATCAGTTGGATGGCGGTCTTTTCTCCTATGCCCCGAACGCCGGGAATATTGTCTGAAGGATCGCCTCTTAGAGCTTTGAAATCATCGAGTTGGCCGGGAACCAAACCGTCATATTTTTCCTTTACTAATTTTTCATCGTATAAAACCGTGTCTTTTACTCCTTTTCTTAAAATATAGGCCTTGGTTTTTTTATCAACCAGCTGCAGAACATCCAAATCTCCGCTCAAGATAATAACTTCCGCCTTGGGTATTATTTGTTTCCTGGAAAATTGCTGGCTGATGGTCCCTATAATATCATCTGCCTCAAAACCTTCTTTTTCAAAAATTGAAATGTTGAATGCTTTTAAAATTTCTTTGACTTTGGGAATCTGATTATATAGCTCTGGGGGCGCAGGCGGTCTTTTGGCTTTGTATTTTTTAAATTTTTTATGGCGGAAAGTCGGGGCCGGCAAATCAAAGGTGGCAACAATACAATCAGGCCGAAATTCCCTGATGGCTTTTAATAAAACCAATAAGAAACCGTAAACGGCATTAACCACCTCTCCTGTTTTGGTGGTTAAAGGAGGTAGGGCATGAAAGGCCCGGTGAATAACAGAGTTGCTATCAATGATGATTAAGCGTTTTTTTTCTTCAGCCATATCTTCCTGGTTGTTTCATTAATAAATTCAAACTTTAAAATTAAAATATCTTTGGGTAATATTTTTTTAACGCGGTCTGCCCACTCTATGGCCACAATATTATTAGAATTGGAAATGATTTTTTTAAAACCCAGAGTCAGGAGCTCTTTCGGATTTTCAATCCTATAACAATCAAGGTGATAAAAATCTTTAAAACCTGGTTTGTTTTTATTTATTGAAAATCTTTTCATTAAAACAAAGGTTGGGCTTAAAATTTTTTCTTTTATTCCCAGTCCTTTGGCAAAACCCTGCAAAAAAGTTGTTTTTCCTCCCCCAAGATCACCCTCTAACCCTAAGACAAAGGCTTTTTTCTCCGGCAATGAATTGACTATTTCCTTTGCCAGGGCTTCAGCAGCCTTTTGGGTTTGATTTGGATTAATAGTTAAGATTTCCACGTTGAATTTATTCTACCCTAAACTATATATTTTGCTAATTTGCAGGCTATTATTGACTTTTAACCGACGTTGAGCTAATTTGAATTAATCAATTTAATCAGACCACTCTATGGTAGAAAAATCCCAAACAATCACTGAAGGAATAAATATTTCTTCGGAAATAAGCGCTGAAATAAAGAAAAAAATAAAGAGTGTTCTTGATTTTAAGGAAGAAATCGATAAGTTCGCCACTGGAAACATTTCCGAACTTTCAGAGGTAATTTTAGGAGGAGGTATTATTTTAGATTCTTCGGACATCCATATCGAAACAGAAGAAGAACAGGTAAAAATTAGGGCAAGATGTGATGGTGTTTTACAAGATATAACAACAATAGACAAAAATATTTATCACGGGCTTCTTTCCAGAATTAAGCTTTTGGCGGTGCTTAAGATGAATATAACAAATCGGCCACAAGACGGCCGATTTAGTGTTTTTTCCGAAGACCAAGTCATTGAAGTAAGAGTTTCCACCTTACCTTCGGAATATGGAGAATCAATCGTCTTAAGGCTTTTAAACCCGAAAAGTTTGATTAATTTGGATGCTCTGGGATTAAGAAAGGATTTGTTGTTACTTTTAAAAAAAGAAATCAAAAAACCGAACGGAATGATTATTGTCACCGGACCCACCGGATCAGGCAAGACCACCACTCTTTACGCTTTTTTAAAACAACTGCAAAGCCCGGAAATAAAAATCATTACTATTGAAGATCCTATTGAGTATCATTTGCCGGGTATTTCCCAAACCCAGGTTGCCCCGGAAAAAGGATATACCTTTGCTTCCGGATTAAAATCCATTGTCAGGCAGGATCCCGACGTGATTCTAGTCGGAGAGATAAGAGATTTGGAAACAGCTGACATTGCCTTGCAGTCAGCCCTGACAGGACATTTGGTTTTTTCTACTCTGCATACTAATGACGCAGCCGGAACAATAGCAAGACTGGTAAGTTTAGGAGCCAAACCATCAAATATCGGCCCAGCCGTTAATATGGCTGTGGCTCAAAGACTGGTAAGAAAAGCTTGTGACAAGTGTAAAGAATTAAAAAAAATATCTCCCCAAGAATTAAAAAAGATAAAAAGCGGCCTAAGTAATGTTTTAAAAATTGTCATTGCTCCCAAAATTACCGATAACTCGAAAATAGCGACCGCTAAGGGCTGTAAATACTGTAATAATACCGGCTATCGCGGAAGGGTTGGTATTTTTGAAGCTTTCTTGATTGACGACGACATGGAGAACTTTATCGATAAAAATCCTTCTATAGCCGATTTAAGGGCAAAAGCAATTAAAAAGGGATTTGTCACCATGTACCAGGACGGATTGATAAAGGTTTTAGAGGGGTTAACCACAATAGAAGAAATAGACAGAGTAACGGGAGAAGAATAAGTTTTTTACAATGGAAAAGCCCCAGAGATGGGGGCACTTACGCTTTAAATGCAAAGTTTAGAATTTTTCCGAGGAGTAGGTTCGCCGAAGCCAAACTACCCGGCTAAGAAAAACTCCACGCCCCCATCTCTGGGGCTTATGTATTATTCTAATATATTATGTTAATTTTGTCAAGGGGAGCTATTTTTCTGCTGTTTTCCTTTTTATTCTTGCCCACGGTAGCAATCGGCTCTTCTAATATAATTATCAATGAGATTGCCTGGATGGGCACGGAAAAAAGCAGCAGCGATGAATGGATAGAACTTTTTAACAACAGCGATTTCTCTGTTTCCCTCGACGGCTGGACGTTAAAAACAGCAACAGGGACCTTGGAAATAAGTTTGAAGGGAATTGTCCCAGCAAAGGGATTTTATCTTTTAGAAAGAAGCAACGACGACACGGTTCCCGGCATTAACGCCGATTTAATTTATACTGGAGCTTTAAAAAATACCGGCGAAAGCATAGGGCTTTACGACAACCTTGCTAATTTAATAGATTCTGCAGTTTATTCTGAAGGATGGCCGGCTGGAGATAACCAAACAAAACAAACCATGGAAAGAATTGGCCTTTCCTTGTGGCAAACCAGCCAAAATTCGGAAGGAACGCCAAAAGCAGAAAATAGTATTATAATAAAAACTGAAGAAAAGGAGGAAAAAACAAATAAGGAAGGAAAAATATATCCTCTTGGAATTATTATTAATGAGGTTCTTCCTTCCCCCGAGGGTCCAGACAGCGAAAAAGAATGGATTGAAATTTTTAACCAGAATAATTTTGAGGTTGATCTCCCGGATTGGCAGATATCTGACGCCAGCGGCACAATAAAAACCTATACTTTCCCGATAGGTACCAAAATTAATCCTCAGGGATTTATTGTTCTTTATAGACCAACAACAAAAATTACTTTAAATAATGAAGGGGATGTTTTAAAACTTATTCAGCCGGATGGAAAAATAATAGACTCTGTAAATTATGAAAAAGCGCCCATGGGAAGCTCATATAACCGCATTGGCTCTAAATGGCTTTGGAGTATTGTTCCGACTCCCGGCTCAATAAATCAAATTTCTTCCTTAAAAAAAGATGAAAAAGAAGAAGTAAAAAAGGATGATGCGCAAGACAAAGGACTGGCACAAATTAGTGAGCCGATAAAGGAAATTAAGGGAGAACAAAACACAAAACCCTTCTTAAATTACTTTCTTGCCTTGACTATTTCTCTTTTTTCAGGAATAGTAATCTTACTACTTAAAAAGAAGCTTAAACCAACCGATTAATTCATGTCCGGACATTCTCACGCGAAAAAAATTAAACATCAAAAAGCGATTACCGACCAAAAAAGAGGTCAGATTTTCTCTAAGATGTCCCGGGTGATTTCTGTTGCGGTAAAAGAAGGGGGTTCGAACCCGGAATCAAATCCAAAACTCGGCGTTGCTATGGAGATGGCCAAGAGATTAAATCTGCCCAAAGAAAACATTGAAAGGGCAATCAGAAGGGGGACCGGAGAAGAAGCTGCCAATGAAAAACTGGAGGAAGTTTCTTTTGAAGCTTTCGGGCCTGAAGGAATTGCCATAATCATTGAAGGAATTACCGATAACAAAAACAGGACTTTGGGTGAAATCAAACAAATTTTAAATCAAAACAACGGTAAACTGGTGGGAGAAGGAGCTGTAAGGTGGCTTTTTGAAAAAAGGGGGGTGATAATTATGAATCTAGGTTCTCAAGCTCCAAAAACCAAAGAAGAATTAGAGCTTACGGTCATTGAGGCTGGTGCTGAAGATGTGCGCTGGTACGACAATGACCTGGAGGTGTATACTAAACCCGAGGATTTGGAAAAAACAAAGAAAAAATTGGAAGAAAAAGGAATAAAAATTGAATCTACTTCTTTAGACTGGGTCGCCAAAGAAGAAGTTTCTTTAAAAGAAGACAAAAAAGAATCTTGCCAAAAACTTTTTGAAGACCTGGATGAAAATGATTCGGTTCAAGACGTTTATTCTAATTTAAAATCATGATTATACTCGGCATTGATCCGGGAACAGCCAGTACCGGATTCGGAGTAATTAAAAAAGTAAGTTCTGATAAAAAGTCAAAGGCCTTTAAGTGTTTGGAATATGGCGTTATCAGAACGCTACCTTCTTCAAAAGCTCCTGACCGATTGAAAAAATTGAATAACGAGTTGAGTAAATTAATAAAAAAGCACCGACCAGAAGTCTTGGTCATTGAACGTCTATTTTTTTTTAAAAACCTTAAAACAATCATCCCTGTCAGTCAGGCAAGTGGAGTCATTTTACTGACAGCCGCTAAAAACAATCTGCCGGTTCATGGATTCACTCCATTGCAAGTAAAGTTGGCCATTACCGGCTTCGGCAGAGCGGAAAAAGAAGAGGTGCAAAAAAAAATAACAAAGATGTTAAAGATGAAAATCGCTCCTAGGCCAGATGACGCAGCAGATGCCCTGGCTATTGCCATGACTTTCTACTTAAAAAACGAAGCTTAACCAATAAGAAAAGGTCGGTTAATTTAAAAAAGATTTTAACTTGTTATATAACAAATTGGAAAACATGATTTATCAAGACGAAGTTTTAAAAGTTTTCGTCAGCCAAGAAGAAGAATTACCGGAAGAAGAAGTCACGGAAAAACCCATTGAAGAAGAGGAAGAAGAGGAATTAGAAGAAGAGAAAGAGGAAATATAGGAAAACAAAAAGCCCCCAATCGGGGGCTTTTAAGTTTAAATTACTTTAACAAATTTTTCTTTGCCGAGCTGAATAATCATTCCCTTTTTTATTTCAACATCTTTTTTCCAATCCTCGTGTCTTTCTCCATTAATTTTTATTCCTCTTTGTAAAACCAATCTTTTAGCTTCGGATTTTGAAGGAGTTAGTTTTATTTTTACTAATAAATCAAGAATGTTCAAGCTTTTTTCTTCAATTTTAATGGTTAAAATCTTAGAAGGCAGTTTCTTTTCTATAAAAACTCTGTTAAATTCTTTTTTGGTTTTTTCCGCCTCTTGTTTTCCATAAAGTTTGGCAATAATAATATCAGCCAGTTTTTCTTTAGCGCTTACGGGGTTTAAAGATTTGGCCTCTTGGCCTAAAACATCTGTGCAGGCATTAAAGACAGGGATAATCAGACTGTCATCCATAATCATTATTTTCCTACGTAATTCTGCTGGCTTGGCTGTTATACTTATAGCGTTTCCTTCTGTCTTGCCCATTTTTTTACCGCTTAAATCGGTAAGCAACTTAATTGCTAAAACAAATTTTTCTTTCTTTTTTAGGGCTTTCATTAAATCCCGTCCGCAAAGCATGTTAAATATCTGATCATTTCCGCCGATTTCCAAATCAACATCCATAGCTATGCTGTCATAAGCCTGAGCTAAAGGGTAAAAGAATTCGTGCAAATATATAGGTTTCTTCTGCTTTATTCTTTCTTGAAACATATCCCTTATTATCATTTGTTGAACCGTGAAATTAGAGGCTAATTCAATTAAATTGGTGAAAGATATTTTATCCAACCATTTGCTGTTGTATAAGACTTTAGCTGGATTGAGTCCTTGAAAATTAATAATTTTAGCAGCAATATTTTTATAGCTTCCTGCGTTTTTAATAACTTCTTTGCGACTCATTTTTTTTCTTGCTGCTTTTTTTCCGGTCGGGTCGCCAATCATGCCAGTAAAATCTCCTATCAACATAATTACCTCGTGACCTAGGTCTTGAAATTCTGATAATTTTGTCAGAACCGCTAGGTTTCCAAGATGAAGGGAAGAAGAAGAAGGATCAAACCCACAGTAAAGCCGAAGCTTTTTACCGCTCATCATTTTCTTTTTCAATAATTCAAAATTAGGATAGATTGCCTCTACGTTTTTCTTTAAAACACTATCTATCTTTTTAGGATCTGTGATTACTGCCATAGTTTAATTATATTATCAAAATTAAAGTAAAATTGCCAATTTATACATATTTTAGTAAAGTAAAGACAATATGCCGGAAAGAAAGTTTTTTCGTAAAATCTATCAAAAAAACAAAAAACTCTATTGGACCCTTAAGCTTCTGGGTCCGGCTTTACTATTATTAACTTTCGGCTCTTTCCTGCTTTTCATATTTTATGCCAAAGACCTGCCCAGACCGGAAAAATTCACCGAAAAACAATTTATTCAATCCACTAAGATTTACGATCGAACCGGCAAAACCTTGCTTTATGAAATTTACGGAGAAGAAAAAAGAACCTTGGTTCCTTTAAGCGCCATACCGGAATACTTAAAACAAGCGGTGATAGCGACCGAAGACAATAACTTTTATAACCACATCGGGGTTGATTTTAAAGGAATATTAAGGTCGGTTTTAATAAATCTGCGGATTAAAGAACCGATCTATGGAGGATCCACTATCCCCCAACAATTAATCAGGTCTACTTTTTTGTCTAACGAAAAAACTATACAAAGAAAGTTAAGAGAAATCGTCCTTGCCTTAGAATTGAATCGACGCTATCCAAAAGACCAAATACTGGAATGGTATTTAAACCAAATTCCTTTTGGTTCTAACTCTTACGGGGTGGAAGCTGCTAGTCAGACCTATTTTAATAAATCGGTTTCAGATATTTCCTTAACTGAAGCAGCCACCTTGGCCGCCTTAATTCAGGCACCAAGCCGACTTTCTCCGTTTGGAGAAAATAAAGACGAACTGCTGGCGAGAAAAGATTATGTTTTAAAAAGAATGGCTGATTCGGGGATTATAACAAAAGAAAAGGCAGAAGAATTTAAAAAAGAAGAAATAAAGTTTACGGAAAAGCCCGTCCAGATCAAAGCCCCATATTTTGCATTATGGATAAAGCAGCAAATAGCTGATAAATACGGCGAAGAGTCTTTAATGAGGGAGGGTTTAAAGGTTTATACCTCTTTGGATTGGGATATCCAGCAAATTACGGAAAAAGCTGCCAAAGAAGGAATGAAAAACAATAAAAATTACAATGCCTATAATGATGGAATTGTGGTAATAAACCCTAAAACAGGAGAAGTTCTGGCCATGACTGTTGGCAATGGAGATTATTATGCCGAATCTTATCCAAAAGACTGCACCTCAGGAGTAGATTGTTTATTTGATCCCAGATTTAATGTGGTAGTGGGTACAAAAACAAATCCTGGCCGGCAACCAGGCTCGGCTTTTAAGCCCTTTATTTACGCCACAGCTTTTAAAAAGGGCTATACCGATAAAACCATAATAGTTGATGAGTCAACTAATTTCGGTACGTGGGGAGATAAAGAATATATCCCTCAAAACTACGATGGTTTATTCAGGGGACCGGTAACCCTTAGACAGGCGCTGTCCCAATCTTTAAATATTCCTGCCGTAAAAGTGCTTCTTTATCTCGCAGGGCTTGATGATAGTATAAAAACGGCACAAGACTTGGGGATTACCACCTTAAACCCGCCCTACGGCCCGGCAATCGTTCTGGGAGGCTGGGAAGTGAAGTTATTGGAGATGACTTCGGCTTTCGGCGTTTTCGCCACAGAGGGGCTAAAAGTTCCTCCGGTGTCTATTTTAAAAATTGAGGATAATTATGGAAATGTTCTTGAAGAGAATAAAAAAACACCCGAAAGGGTTTTAGAAAAAGACGCTTGCCGCTTGCTTAATGATATTTTGTCGGATAACGATGCGCGCGCTCCAATGTTCGGTCCAAGATCCCATCTGTATTTTGAAAATTATCAGGTGGCGGTAAAAACCGGAACAACGGATGACTTCAGAGACTGCTGGACAATAGGATATACCCCCTCAGTGGCTGTAGGAGTTTGGGTTGGTAATAATAATAATGAATCGATGTCTAGAAGACAACCAGCCGCTTCAGTGGCTGGCCCTATTTTTCATCAAATAATGGAGAGTATTCTTTCTAAATCTCCTGCTGAATATTTTGCAAAACCAACTCCCGCGCCTGTTCCCCTGGGGACAAGCACACTCCAAATTACTCCTTAAAATTAACTGTTTTTAATCGGCATTATCAGATAAAGATAACTGTCATCGTTTTTGGGTTTTAAAACTCCCGCTTTTTCCGCTCCCGTCAGTTCAAAAACCAGCTCTGAATCTTTTTCCCGGCCAGACCTTTCGTTAGATTCTTTGACAGAAGCCATGCTTAAAAGCCCATCTAATAAAAATCTGTGGTTAAAGGAAATTTCACAGGGTTTTCCCTCAACCTTACAATTTAAAACTCCGTGGTGTTCGCCAATATCAACATTCTGACTGAATAAACTCAATTGATTCTTTTTAGGATCAATTTTTAATTTCACTTCATTAATTTTGCCGCTAAAAAGCGAGGCTAGTTTAATCTGGTTGATAAACTCATTAGTGGGAAGAATAACTTTTGTATCATATTTTTTAGGGATAATGTCCTGATAGTTGGGATATTCTCCCTCGATCAATCGTGAAACGAGCTGTATTTTAGGATGAGGTGTTTCCGGAAGAGGCATTTCAAATAAAATCTGGTTGGGGGAGAAACAAATTATCAAATCTCCCTCTTTTTCTCCGAATATATTAATAATTTCTTTAGCTGCTCTTTGGGGTAATATTAAAGAATAATCCTTTGATATATTAGCGGAAGAGGAATCTGTATAGAATTTCTTTTCTCCCAGTCTAAAGCTGTCCGTAGCGGCTATGGTAATAAGATTTTTCTGGAATAAGAAATAAATACCAGAAATTTCTGGCTTAATAGAAGAATAACTGGCTATGTCAACCACTTTGCTTAAATTTTGGCAGAATTTTTTACTAGAAATTACGATTTTTTCTTCCTCGGAAACCTTAGGAATAATCGGAAATTCTTCTGGATTAAATCCTTTTATTAAAGTGTGGTAATTTTCACATTCTATTTCTAAGGTCAGGTCTTTTAATTTTAAATCAACTGGTTTGTTGGGTAAAAAATTAACAAAACTAGATAAAACTCGGGAGGGAAGAGCAATCTTTCCGTCTTTTTCAGTTTTTACCAAAGACCACCAATTTATTCCTATTTCCAAATCGGTGGCTGTCAGGTTTAAAAAGTTTTTTTCTACCGAAAGTAAAATATTATTTAAAATAGGTAAATTTAAAGACTTACCAGAAACTCTTTCAACAACATTTATCCCTTCTTTTAATTTCTCCTTTAATATTATTGTTTTCATTTTATTATTATATATTATTAATAATGTGGATAACTTTTATTTGAATGGAAGTTTGGTTTAAAATTCAAAGAGGAAATGAAACGGCAAAATATGTTTATAAGTTGTGGATATTTTTAATTTGTTATTTTTCCCCAAATCAAGCAGTGAAAATCCTCTGCTTTATCAACTCCATTTCATTACTAAGATTTTCATTATTTTCCAGTTCTTTCACAATTTTATTACAGGCATGAATTGCGGTTGTGTGATCTTTTCCCCCAAATTTTCTTCCAATAAAAGGATAAGAGCTTTTCAAAATTTCCCTTAATAAAAACATAGCCATCTGACGAGGTTTTACTACCTCTTTTTTTCTTGAAGAAGATAAAATTTCTCTTTCTTTTAAGTCATAAAAATCAGCCACCACCTGAATTATTTTTTTGGGATTAGCTACTTTATTAGGAGAAACAAACAAACTTTTAAGCAGAGATTTGGTTGTTTCCAAACTAGGCGTCTGGTTATTTATCTTTTGATAAGCTACCAATCTATTTAACGCCCCTTCGAGCTCTCTTATATTTCTCTGTATATTTGAGGCAATATAATCTAAAATGTCTTCAGGAAAATTCATTCCCCTTTCCTGACTTTTTGTTTTTAAAATAGCAATTCTAGTTTCGTAATCGGGATAACCAATATCGCCGATCATCCCCCCCTCAAAACGGGATCTCAACCTTTCGGCTAAAGCAGGGATTGCTTTGGGCGGCCTGTCGGAAGAAATAATTATTTGCTTGTTGTTTTCGTATAGAGAATTAAAGGTATGGAAAAATTCTTCCTGAGTTTTTTCCTTGCCCGCCAAAAACTGGGCATCATCTAAAATTAAAACATCGATAGACCGTAAATTCTTTTTGAAATTTTCCATGTCATGATTTTTTATTGAAGAAACCACGCCGGCAGTAAATTTTTCAGCCGGAATGTATTTTACTTTCTTAATGGAAAAGTTTTTTAATACGGCATTGCCTATTGCTTGCAGAAGATGGGTTTTTCCCAAACCGACCCCACCGTAAATAAAAAGAGGATTATATACCAGTCCCGGTTTTTTTGACGTTGCCCAGGCCGCAGCGTGAGCCAGTTCATTAAAAGGACCGACAACAAAGTTTTCAAAAGTGTAGCGGGGATTAAGATTAGTTTCTTTATTAATTTCAAATTCTTCAAACTCTAATTGGCCAGTGGTCGGAAGAATGAATGGCATTCTTTTGAAAGACCTTAGTTCTGTTTTTCCTACCAGATATTTTACTCCTTTAATTTCCTTGTCCAAATTATATAAAATCTTAAAAATATTTTTTCCGTATTTGTTTTCCAGCCATTCTTTAGCAAAAGAATTGGGCACAGAAATCATTATTGCCCCTTCTTTATAAGAAACTATTCCCGTGTCTTTAAACCAGGTTGCAAAATTAGCTTGAGAAATATTTAGCTGGATTTGGGCAAGAACTGCTTGCCATAATTCTTCTTTTGTCATGTCAGAAACATTATATCACAAGTCAAATAATAGAGAAAATAAGATTAAAAACATTGGTTTTGTTGATATCCTGGGGAAAAGCTGTGAAATTGACTTTAATCCTTTGTTTATATAATATAAATAATATGTCTATTACATACCACAAAAAAACAAGGAAAAGAAGTAGGACCCATGGCTTCAGGGCAAGAACCAGAACAACAGGAGGGAGAAGGGTTTTAGCTAGAAGGAGAAGTAAAAAAAGATGGAAATTAACCGTCTAAAAAATGCTTCCTCTAAACAACCGGCTTAAAAAAACAAAAGAAATCAGCAGGGTTTTTAAAGAGGGGAGGTCTTTTAAAGAAGGTTTTTTAATTTTAAAAACAGCAAAAAATAATTTAAACAAAAGCCGTTTCGGATTTATTGTTTCCCAAAAGGTTTCCAAGAAAGCAGTAATAAGGAACAAAGTAAAAAGAAGATTAAGGGCAATAATAGATAAGAAATTTCAAACCATAAAAACCGCAACGGATAATTTATTTATAGTGCTTCCCGGCTTGGAAAACAAAGATTTTTTAAGCATCGAAGATACATTAAATAAAATTATTAAAAAAGCCAATTTGATTAATGAATAATATGATTAAAAAGTTTTTTCTTAACACCATAAAATTATACCAAAGATTTTTATCTCCTTTTTTGGGTCAAAACTGCCGTTTTTATCCCAATTGTTCCAGTTACACCCTTCAGGTAATCGAGAAATATGGAACATTTAAGGGTTTGCAAAAAGGAGCTTTGAGAATATTAAAATGTAATCCATATAATAAAGGAGGAGTAAATCTACCTTAATATGAAAGCTTTTTTAATCCACGGGTTCACCGTTTTATTGTACAACCCATTGTTTAATGTTTTGGTTTTGCTTTATCTTTATTTGCCGGGCCATGATTTTGGCGTGGCGGTAATTGTTTTAACAGTCATAATAAGAATCATACTTTATCCTTTAATGGCTCAATCCCTTAAGTCTCAAAAAGTTCTTTCAAATGTTCAGCCAAAGCT
>Ga0315273_10000481_pt1 | contig 41996 bp, 37 predicted proteins | sample YL17G02_0_MG_FD_205753 | JGI IMG/M metagenome (GOLD analysis project Ga0315273, IMG submission 205753) | Sediment microbial communities from Yellowstone Lake, YNP, Wyoming, USA - YL17G02_0 | ecosystem: Environmental > Aquatic > Freshwater > Lake > Sediment | place: USA: Wyoming | collected...
ACGACGCGTTCGATCCCCGGATCGCCACCGAACCGTCCCTCGCGCAGCAGCCTCGCTTGGTTCGATTGGATGCCGAGGCCGAGGTAGATGATCGCGTCGACCTCGGGGCTGTCCGCCACCAGCCCGAGAACCTCGGGGATCGTGTCGCGTGTCTCTCCGCCCGCCAGATCGATCGGGTTGTTGCGGCTCCACCGAGGTGGGAGCCGCTCGTCGATCGCCGCGAGCAACGACTCCGGCAGCTTCACCAGCTCGAGCTCGGATCGCGTGATCGCGTCGGCGGTCACCACGCCCCAACCGCCTGCGGTCGTGACGACCGCGACCCGCGGTCCACGAGGCAGCGGTTGGGTTGCGAAGGTCGCGGCCGTGTCGAATGCCTCTTCGACGTTGTTCGCTCGGGTGATGCCGGCCTGGTGGCACATCCCGTCGAAGACCCGGTCGTCGGACGCGAGCGCACCGGTATGTGACGCAGCGGCGCGCTGTCCCCCGCTCGTCGCGCCACCCTTCAACACGACGAGCGGCATCTCGGCCGTCACTGCGTGCACGCGGTCGAAGAACGCTCGACCATCCGCGATGCCCTCGACGTACGCGAGCCCGACGCGGGTGGCGGGATCAGACGCGAAGTATTCGAGGTAGTCGGGAATGGTCAACGCCGCGGCGTTGCCGGCCGATACGGCGCGACTCACCCCGACGCCGGACGCGCGGGCGTAGTTCTGGAACGACGATACGAAGTTGCCCGACTGGCTCGCGATCCCAATCGCTCCGGGCGGCGGGTAGGGCGCGACGATCTGGGCGCAGAGCCGCGCCGGCGTCGACACCACACCCTGACCGTTCGGCCCGGCGAGCAGGATGCCCAGCTCGTCGGCGAGCGCCACCAGCTCGGCTTCGGCCCGGCGACCTTCGTCGCCCGCCTCGCCGTAGCCCGCGGAGGTGAGGAATGCGGCCCCGATGCCGCGAGCCGCACACGCCCGCAGGAGCTCGACGTTCGCGGACGCGGGCGTGCACACGAACACGAGGTCGATCCGCACGTCGTCGGGGAGATCATCGAGCGTCTTCAGCATCGGGACGCCGAGCACCTCGCCGCCGTCGCGGTTGGTGCCGTAGATCGCCCCCTCGTAGCCCTGCGTCACGATGTTGTGCAACGCGACGAAGCCGAACTTGGCCGGATGCGTCGAGACGCCCGCGACCAGCACGCCGCGCGGCTCGAACATCGCGCCGAATCGCTCCGGGGCGATCCGCGGCTTCATGCGCGCACCTCCACGAGCGCATCCACGGCAATCGGGGCGCCGTCGACGATCAACAGCGGGTTGACGTCGACACTCGCCACATCCGGGCGATCGGTAGCCAGCCGTGAGAGTCCCAGGAGGACCGCGACCACCGCGTCGCGGTCGACGGCAGGCTCGCCGCGCACTGGCCCCAGGATCGCGGCTGCGCTGAGGTCGTGGAGCATCTGGTGTGCATCGATGGCATCGATCGGCGCAAGCCGGAATGCCACGTCGGCAACGGCTTCGGCGAGCACGCCGCCGAGGCCGACCATGACGCACCGGCCGAACTGCGGGTCGTCGTGGAGCCCCACGATGAGCTCACGGGTCGCCCGGACCATGGGCGCGACCAGGAGTGCGACAGCGCCATCGTCGGGAGCGGCCGCCCCGAGCAGGTCGACCGCCGCGGCCTCGACCTGCTCCGGGCCCCCGAGCGACAAGCGGACCAGTCCTCGCTCGGTCTTGTGCGCGATCCGCTCGCCCGTGAGCTTCGCCACGACCGGATACCCGAACTCGTCGGCTGCGGCGACCGCGGCCGCGGCCGTCGCGACAACCCGATCCGGGACACAGGGAACGTCGTAGTCGGCCAGGAGCGCCTTCGACTCGGCCTCAGAGAGGGTTCGTCGACCGTCAAGCGCGTGTCGCGCGCTCACACCGCCCCGCTCATACCTGGCGATCCTGGCCGACCCAGAACTCGTCACGCATCACTCGCTTGAGGAGCTTCCCGGCGTCCGTGCGGGGCAGCTGCTCGCGGACCTCGTACCCGCGCGGCCGCTTGTACCCACCGATCCGCTCGTCGACGAACGCCCGCAGCTCGTCGAGCTCGATCGTCTCGCCGGGCTTCGGCTGCACGACGGCATAGACGGATTCGCCCCACTCGTCGTCGGGGATACCGAAGACCGCCGCGTCGATGATCTGCGGGTGCGCGTACAACACCCCCTCGATCTCGGCGGGATAGATGTTCACGCCACCCGAGATGATCATGTCCTTCATGCGGTCCCGGATCGAGAGGTACCCCTCCCGGTCGACCGAGGCAACGTCGCCGACAGACTTCCAGCCCCGCGCGTCGCCGTCGTCGTCGAGCTCGGAGAGCTGTTCGTCGGTGCGGTGGTAGCCGTCCATGGCCAGGCGCGTCCTGATGAAGAGCTCGCCGGGCTCGTCGGCCCCGGCTTCGGTGCCGTCGTCGCGCACGATGCGAACCTCGATCGGCCCGTAGGTGCGTCCGCACGACCCCGGCTTGCGCAGCTGGTCCTCGGGCTTGAGGACGGTGACGACGCCCAATTCGGTCGATCCGTAGACCTCGTACAGGAACCCGTCGCCCATCTTCTCGATGAGCTCCTGCTTCAGCGCGTACGGGACCGGTGCCGCATTTGCGATGAGGCATCGCATCGACGACACGTCGGCACGCGCGAGCTCACCCGGCGGGAGGCTCACGATGCGCTTGAGCTGAGTCGGCGCGGAAAACGTGTTCGTGACCCGGTGCTCCTTGACGAGCCGCAGCCACGACACCGCGTCGAACTTGCGCAGCACCACGACCGGACACCCCATGGTGTGACTGATCGTGGCGAATGCCAGGGGCCCCGAGTGGTAGAGCGGCCCCGTGGTGAGGTGCGTCTCGTCGCCGAGGCGCAGACCCAGCTCGCCGAGCAACGCGAACACGGTCCCGGGATCGGTGGTGGTACGGAGCGCCCCCTTGGGCTTCCCCGTCGTGCCCGAGGTGTAGATCATCGAGGAGCCCGATGTCGCGTCCGGTGCGTCGGGCGGCTCAGCCTCGGACGAGCTCGCGAGCACGTCATCCCATCGCTCGAATCCGGGCGGAGCGTCGCCGCCGTACACGACGAAGCGACGGACCTTCGGGAGATGGTGGCTGACCGAAGCGAGGAGCGGCGCCTGCTCGGCGTCAGTGATCACGAGGGTTGCGTCGGAGTTGTCGACGACGTACGCCATCTCGTCGGCATTGAAGCGGTACGACAGCGGGACGGCGGTGAGACCGGCCTTGCGCGCGGCGTGGAGCGTGACGAGGACCTCGAGTGAGTTGGGGCCGCACCACACCATGCGCTCATCCCGCTCGCTCCCGAGAGCACCGAACGCGTTCGCCAGCCGGTTGACCAACGCGTTCAGCTCACCGAACGTGGTCGCCGACGGACGCCCACCACCGGACGCGTCGACGATGACCGCGGCTGCGCCGGGATTGGCCTCGGCGTGCGCTGCGAGTAGGTCCGCCAACTGTCGCTCCGGTCAGGCGTTCGGGTCAGGCGTTCGGGTCAGGCGTTCGCTCCCGCACGCGGATCGGCCACCGGAGGCGGAGCGAGGCAATAGCCTACCGTTGTGTTTCGTCCGTTCCCCTTGCGCGGCGTGATCGAGGGGTTCTACGGCCAACCGTGGTCGCACGACGCGCGGTTGGAAGCGATCACCTTCCTTGCAGCACGAGGCATGAACGCCTACGTCTATGCCCCGAAGTCCGACCCGCTGCACCGCGACCGGTGGCGCGAGCCCTACACACCGTCGCAGCTCATCGAGTTCCGGGAGCTCGCCGACGCTTGCCGGGGCTGCGACACGAGGTTCGGTTTCGCAATGTCCCCCGGACTCGACATCGAGTACGGGTCGGAGCGCGATCGCGACACGCTGCTCGCCAAGCTCGCGCCAGTCACCGACGCCGGCGTCGACTGGGTCGTCCTCGCGCTCGACGACATCGCTCCTCGGCCTGGCCTCGCGGCCGAACAGGGCGCGCTCACGGGCTGGCTGCGTGACGCGCTCGAACCAAGCGTGCGGATCTCCGTGGTGCCCACCGAGTACGTCGGCACCCACCCGACCCCCTACCTCGTCGAGCTCAGCGCCGGTCTCCCCCCCGAGGTGGACGTGTTCTGGACCGGCCCGACGGTCTGCTCCCCGACGATCACCGCGTCGAACGCCCGTGCGTGGCGCGACGCGATCGGCGGTCGTCCGCTGCTCCTCTGGGACAACTACCCGGTGAACGACTCGGTGATGGAGCACGAGCTCCACCTGGGTCCGTACCGGGGACGCGACCCCGATCTCGCCGATGTCGTCGACGGCGTGCTCTGCAACCCGATGATCCAACCCCGCGCGTCGTTGGTCGCGCTCTCCACCGCCGCCGACTTCCTGCGTGACCCCGACGCGTACGACGAGGCCGACTCATGGCGACAGGCGATCGCGGCGGTGGGTGGCGACCGGTCCGACGCGCTGCTCGCCATGGCGCGCGCGTGCTGTGACGGCCCACTCGCCCGCCCCGAGGAGCTCCCGCTCCACGATCTGGTGGTCACGCTCGCCGACGAGCTCGAGGGGCCAGGATGGCCCGCACCACTGCGGCGCGCCCGCGAGGAGCTCCGTTCGGTGTGCGCCGCCGCGGTCGCCTGGCGCGACGCGTCCGACGATCCGCTCGCTGCTGAGCTCGGGCCCTGGCTCCGGCAAGCCGCTCGTGAAGCCGAGACCGGCCTGGCCGCGCTGCGCCTGCTCCAACAGGTCCGGCCGATCGCGACGCTCGACACCGCCGGCTCTGGTCGGGCCGCCGCACCGGACGCCGAGCTGGCGTTGACGCAATGCTTCACCCTGCTGTTCATGTGGACGGCGGCGCGCGAGGCCTCCCACGAGATCGTGTTCGGCCCCCGGTTCGGCCTCCATGCCGCGGTCGTCCAGCTCGACGACGGGCGACCGGCCCTCGACGTCGCGCTCGCGGTGCGCGAGGACGCTTCGGTCATCGACCGCCTCGCGCGCCTCGCGCTCGAGCACTACGAACGGTGGACCGCCGGAACCGCCGACGGACCGCGGGTGATGGTCGACGGTGCCGAGGTCGCGCTCGAGGCCGGCGGTCGGTTCCGGTGCGAGCCCGGGAGCGTCGTCCTCGTGCGCGCCGGACAATGGGCCACCAGGGTGTCGGACGCCACCCGGGTGACCGAAGCAGCGCCGCCCTTCCGCGATCCTCGGCTCGTCTGAGGCCACCGCCGTGACCGCGATCCTGACGAGCACCGCGCTCTGCCCGCCGGGGCCGCCGAGTCAGGGTTGGATCGCGTTCGCCGACGGTGTGATCGTCGACATGGGCCGCGGACCTCCCCCGATCGACACCCACGATTCCGTGCAGGACCTGGGCGACGCGCTCATCACTCCCGGCTTCATCGACCTGCAGTGCAACGGCGTCGCCGGCGATGACCTGGCGACCGCCGAAGACGCGGGTTGGCGACGAGCCGCCGCGAGTCTGGCGCAGCACGGGACGACGGCGTACTGCGGGACCCTGGTCAGCGCCGCACTCGATTCCTACGAGGTACCGCTGGCGCGCGCCGAAGCGCTGCAGGCCTCGCGAGCCGCGTCCGGCGCCGCGTTGCTCGGCGTCCACCTCGAAGGTCCGTTCCTCGGCGGTGCGCCGGGCGCCCACGATGCCGCGCTGCTTCTCGATGCCGACGTTGCCTGGATCCGCGCCCTCCTCGAACACCGCCCGGGACTCGTGCGCATCGTCACGCTCGCTCCCGAGGCCGACCCCGGATTCGCCGCCACCCGTCTGCTCACCGACGCTGGTGTCGTCGTCGCACTCGGGCACTCCCGCGCGACCTACGACCAGGCGCGGGATGCAGCCGATGCCGGTGCCCGAATGGTCACCCATCTCTTCAACGGCATGGGTCCGCTGCATCACCGCGAACCGGGGCTCGTCGGGGCGGCGCTCGACGACGACCGCTTGACTCCCACGATCATCGCCGACGGGATTCATGTGCACGCTGCCGTCCTGCGGCTGACCCTCGCGCGCAAGGCGAACGTCGTGGTCGTGAGCGACGCGGTGGCCACGAACAGGGGTGTCGTCGCGCGCGACGGTGGCGCGTTCCTCGCGGACGGCACGCTCGCCGGCGCGACCTCGCTCCTCGACTCCAGCGTTTCGACGCTCGTACGAGCGGGCGTCGCGATCGAGCGAGCAGTCGAGGTTGTGACCACCGCACCAGCGCGGCTCCTCGGACTCGACGATCGAGGCCGCCTTGCCGTGGGCGCGCGCGCCGACATCGTGGCGTCCGACGTGGAGACGCTCCTTCCGCGAGCCGTATGGATCGGTGGCGTGCCGGTCGCCGACGTCGGTCTCCGCCCGTAGCGTTCCCCGGGAGCGTCCCCCGGTAGCGTCTGGGCGTGAACCGATTCGCGTCGGCGTTGTCCCTCCACCCGGTCCCAGCGCACGCCGTCGGCGAGACCGCGGGTGAGGTCCTCGAACGGCTCGACGCGGAGGACCCCGACCTCCTCGTGTGCTTCGCTTCGCCACACTTCGTCGGCGCGCTCGACGACATGGTGCACGCCATGCGCAACCTCCTTGATCCGAGCGTGCTCCTTGCGGTGACCACGGGCGCCGTGGTCGGCGACGCGCGCGAGGTCGAGGACGGTCCCGGGTTCGCGGTGTTCGCGGCGCGGCTCCCCGACGCCCGGCTGACGCCGGTCGCGCTCCGGGTCGAGGAGACCCCGGACGGAGCATCGGTCGTCGGGTGGCCCGACCTCGACGGCGCACCCGAGACGCTGCTCCTCCTCGCCGACCCGTTCACGTTCCCGCTCGATTCGTTCCTGCGGCGACTCAACGACGACCGACCCGGCCTCACCGTCGTCGGCGGGTGCGCCTCAGCCGCGACGAGGCCCGGTGGCAATCGCCTCGCACTCGACGATCGCGTCGTCGCCGACGGTGCCGTGGGTGTGTTCCTCGAGGGAGCAGCGGTTCGAACCGTCGTGTCCCAGGGCTGTCGGCCCGTCGGGCAGCCGCTCGTCGTCACCCGCTCCGAGGGCAGCTTCATCCAGGAGCTCGCAGGCCAGCCGGCGCTCGACCGCCTGCGCGAGCTCGCCGAGGCCGTGACCGACGACGAGCGCGAGCTGCTCCAGAACGGGCTGCACCTCGGGATCGTCGTCGACGAGCACCAGGCCGACTTCGGACGGGGCGACTTTCTCGTCCGCAACGTCATCGGTGCCGATCGCGACACCGGCGCGATCGCAGTGGGCGACCGCGTCGCCGTCGGTCAGACCGTGCAGTTCCACGTCCGGGATGCCGCCGCAGCCGACGAGGACCTGCGTGCGCTCCTCGCCGGCGCCGAAGGCGACGGCGCCCTCCTCTTCACCTGCAACGGGAGGGGCCGCCACCTCTTCGGGACGCCCGACCACGACGCCGGCCTCATCGCAGAGATCCTCGGGCCCCTTCCTGCGGCCGGCGGCTTCTGTGCCGGCGAGATCGGTCCCGTCGGGGGCAGGAACTTCCTCCATGGGTTCACGGCCAGCCTCGCCCTCTTCGCCGAAGGTGCCGAACCGAGTTCGGCCGGCGCGCCATAGTGGGGACGAACGGCTCGGCACCTGACCGCGACGACCTGACCGCGAAGAGCCAGAGACGAAGGAGGAGAGACACGTGCCCATGACCGGCGTGGAGCAGCGCGGCATCAACGTGATCCGCGGGCTCGTGATGGACGCGGTGCAAGAGGCAAACTCCGGTCACCCTGGGACCCCCATGGCGCTCGCGCCGCTCGCACACGTGCTCTTCACCCGCGTGATGCGCTACGACGCGGGGGCGCCCGAATGGCCCGACCGCGACCGGTTCGTGCTCTCGGCCGGTCACGCGTCGATGCTCCTCTACTCGCTGCTCTACCTGACGGGGTTCGGACTCGAGCTCGACGACCTGCGCGCGTTCCGCCAGTGGGGGTCGCGCACGCCGGGGCACCCCGAGTACGGCCACACCACCGGTGTCGAGGTCACGACCGGTCCCTTGGGCCAGGGGTTCGCGAACGGCGTTGGGATCGCGCTCGCCGAAGCGAACCTGCGCGCACGGTTCGGTGCGGAGGTCTCCGACCACCACGTGTTCGCGATCGCCGGCGACGGGTGCATGGAAGAGGGGCTCAGCCACGAGGCGGCGTCACTCGCCGGTCATCTCGGGCTCGGCCGTCTCGTCTACGTGTACGACGACAACCACATCACGATCGACGGCCCGACCGAGCTCGCGTTCACCGACGACGCCCGGAAGCGCTTCGAAGGCTACGGCTGGCACGTGGTGCATCTGGGCGAGGTCGCCAACGACCTCGACGCCATCGAGGCCGGACTGCGTGAGGGCATGGCAGAGGATTCACGTCCCAGCCTCGTGGTGCTGCGCAGTCACATCGGATGGCCGTCACCGAAGTACACCGACACCGCGCACGCGCACGGCAACCCGCTCGGTGACGACGAGATCCGCGCGGTCAAGGAGATCCTCGGGACGCCCCCCGACGAGCAGTTCTGGGTGCCCGACGACGTGCTCGCCTTCTACCGTGCGGCAGGCGTCGATGGCCGGCCGGCTCGCGAGGCGTGGGAAGGGCGTCACGCCGCACTCCGCACGGGCGAGTCCGACCTGGCCGCCGGGTACGACGCGTGCCTCGAGCAACGCGGGCTCGCCGGCTGGGAGTCGAAGCTCCCGACGTGGCAACCCGGCGAGGACGTCGCGACGCGCTCGGCGTGCTCGAAGGTGCTCGAAGCCATCATCGACGTCGTGCCGGGCATCGTCTCGGGCGGCGCCGACCTCACCGGGAACACCGGGACTGCTCTCGAAGGGGCTTCGGTGATCGCAACCCACGAGCTCGGTGGGCGACAGATCCACTGGGGGGTGCGCGAGCACGGCATGGGTGCGGTCATGAACGGCATGGCTGTCAGCGCCACGTTGCCTGTCGGCGGCACGTTCTTCGTGTTCTCCGACTACATGCGCGCCACCCCGCGCCTCGCGGCTCTCTCGGGCTACAAGACCGCGTTCGTGTGGTCGCACGACTCCGTCGGGGTCGGCGAGGACGGCCCGACCCACCAACCGGTCGAGCAGCTCGCGTCGCTCCGGGCGATGCCGGGTCTGCGCTTGATCCGCAGCGCAGATGCCAACGAGGTCGCGCAGACCTGGCGCGTCCACATCGACGGCAAGGGTCCGACCGCCATCATCCTCAGCCGCCAGAAGTTGCCCGTGCTCGAAGGAACAGCCGAGCGCGCACCCGTTGGCCTGCCCAAGGGCGCGTACGTTCTCGTCGACGAGGACAACGGTCTCGATCTCGTGCTCATCGCCACGGGCTCCGAGGTACACCTGTGCGTCACGGCACGGGCGATGCTCGCGGCCGAGGGCGTCTCGGTGCGCGTGGTCTCGATGCCGTCGTGGGACATGTTCGAGGACCAGCCCGACGAGTACCGAGATTCGGTGCTCCCACCCGGCGTGCCGACGTTGGCCGTCGAGGCCGGCGTCTCATTCGGCTGGGACCGCTACGCCGACGACGTCGTCGCGATCGACCGGTTCGGTGCGTCAGCGCCGGGGCCGACCGTCTTCGCCGAGCTCGGGTTCACGCCCGAGCACGTCGCCCAGCGCGCGCGGGACCTCCTCGCGCTCGATTCCGGAGGCAGCCCATGAGCGACATCGCCCGGCTCAACGACTTCGGCCAGAGCCCCTGGTACGACAACCTCGCCCGATCGCTGCTCACCGGCGGCGGACTGCAGGCCCTGATCACCAACGACGGCATCCGGGGCGTCACGTCGAACCCCACCATCTTCGAGAAGGCCATGGCCGCCGGCGAGGGGTACGACGAACAGCTCGCCGCGTGCGGGAAGGAAGGTCTCGCCATCGAGGACTCCTACTGGCGCCTGGTCGTCGACGACGTCGGGCACGCCGCCGATCTGTTGCTCCCGGTCCACGAGGCCAGCGGTGGCGCCGATGGGTTCGTGTCGGTCGAGGTGTCACCCGACCTCGCGCACGACTCGGCCGGCACGATCGTTCAGGCGAAGAGCTTGTTCGAGCGGCTGGGTCGCAAGAACGTGATGATCAAGATCCCTGCCACCCTCGAAGGGCTCCCGGCAATCGAAGCCAACATCGCGGCCGGGATCAACACGAACGTCACATTGATCTTCTCGCTCGCGCGTCACGACAAGGTGATCGATGCATACCTCGCCGGCCTCGAATCCTTCGTCGCCGGTGGGGGCGACCCGTCGACGGTTTCGTCGGTGGCGTCCTTCTTCGTGAGCCGCGTCGACACCGAGACCGACCGCCGCCTTCCCGAGGGCAGCCCACTTCGGGGCAAGGCCGCGGTCGCGAACGCGCGTCTCGCGTACCGGCTGTTCACGCAGCGGTTCTCGGGCGGACGCTGGGATGCGCTCGCAGCCAAGGGCGCTCGTCTCCAGCGCCCACTCTGGGCATCGACCTCGACCAAGAACCCGGCCTACTCGCCCACCCTGTACATCGACGAGCTCATCGGCCAGCACACGGTGAACACCCTCGCGCCGGCGTCCATCGAAGCGCTCCAGAAGGGTGACGGGAACCTGAAGGGCGACACGGTGACAGCCGACGTCGCAGGAGCCGATCGGGTGATGGTCGACCTCGACGCCGCCGGTGTCGACTTCGACGACGTCACGCTCACCCTCGAGCGCGAGGGCGTCGCGTCCTTCGCGTCCAGCTTCCACGACGCCCTTGCGACGCTGGAGAAGCGCCGCGCCGAGGTCGGGTGACCGTCGCCGCCGCCTGGCGGTGTCCGGGCGTCAGCGTTTGGGCAAGTAGCTCTTGTCGCGCGTGAGCCACTGCCACTCCCAGAACGGGTCGGAGTAGCCGAGGGCGCGCAGACCCTGGACCGCGAACGCGAGAAGCCCGGCCGCGCTCGGATCGACGGGGTGCACCTCGTACGCCTCCGGTCCGGCGACGCCGGGCAGCACGATCCCGGCCGCGGCGAGCTTCTCCCCGGCCTCGGCCGGTTCGTGATTCCGCGGCGCCACGAACAGGACCGCCGGGGTCTCCCTGCGGCCGCCCCGCGCGATCACCGCGCGCCAGATGATCGGGAGATCCATGCGGGTCGAGAGAGATGCCCGGCGAAGCCCGCTGTAGCCGCCCATCCCCCCGCGTGAGTCGGTCGGCCGGAGCTCGAGCCCGGCCGGTCCCATCATCTTCTTGGTCAGCACCCGGTTCTGAAGTGCATCGATCGCTTCTGCCGGATCGTCCTGGAACAGTCCGTCGTTCGCCATGTCATCAACGGTACGCCGCGAGCGCGGCGGCACGCAGGTGGGCGGCGAGATCGTCGGCCGTCACGTGCGCGTTGATGCCGCTCGGGTTCGGCATCACGTACGCCGAGACGCCCCCGAACCCGCCCCGCTGCTCACCCGCCGTCGCGGAGGCGTCTATGGCCGCCCGGTAGCCCGACAACCCCACGAAGACCACCACCCGGGGCCGGAGCCAGCGGACCAGTCGCTCCAGGCGCCCGGCGCCCTCGCGATACTCGGCCTTCGTCAGCACGTCCGCCCTCGGCGACGCGCGTTTGACCAGATCCGTCATGCCGACGCCGTGCTCGAGGAGCGCGTGGCGCGGGTCTCTGTCGCGGGTCACGATGCCCGCAGAAAGCGCGGCGGGCCAGAACCGGTTACCGGGACGAGCGAAGCCGACGCCGACGTCGGCGGAATACTCGCTGGGGTTCAACCCGCACAGCAGCAGTCGCAGGTTCGGCCCGACCAAGTCGGGCAACGTTCGCATGCGCGTCGCGCGCACGTGGATCCACTCGCGACGCCTCGAAACGACGGCGGAGTCGACCGCGCACTCCTGAACCGAGAAGCCCGCGCCGACGAGCACGTCGGTCAGGGGTTCGACCTCCCATTCGGTGAAGATCCGCCCGGGAAAGTCGTCGCCGGCCAGGACTCCTTCGCTGCTGCCACGACGCATGGTCATCGCGACCGGCGCGCCCGCGCGCAGCGATTGGTGGAGCTCCATCAGCGCCCAGGGCAACCGAACGCGCGCGACGTGGAGGTAGCTCGCGTTCGCCCAGGCGCCGCCGAACCCACCAGGACGCACCGGGAGATGCTCGAGATCCGCCTGCACACAACGCGCACCCGGCGAGACCTGGCGTGCGATCTCGAGCATTGCGAATGCGGCATCGAGCCCCACCACTGGCTCCCCGAGGGCCGCGAGATGGGCACCGGGCCCGCAACCGGCGTCGAGGCGCATCGCACCAGGCTCGACGGCCCCCGCGAGTGCTTCGGCCCGATCGAGCAAACGCGCCGGGCGCGCCGCCTGCCACTCAAGCGCTCGCGCCTCGTAGACGTCGACGGTCCGTTGCTCCATGCCCGTATCATCGCCGCATGTTCGGTGATGTCCAGATCGTCCCCCACGTCCCCCAGGCGTTCGCGGCCCTCGTGGCGGCAACCGCGCCCGCGTCGATCGCACTCTCCGGTGGCGGCACGGCGCGGGAGTGCTACGAGCTCCTCGCGACTGCGGACGTCGACTGGGGGCGGGTTGACGTCTGGTTCGGCGACGAACGCTGGCTGCCGGTGCACGACCCCGAGTCCAACGAGGGAATGGCACGAGTCACGTTCCTCGACGAGGTCGAACCGCTCGCGATCCACTCGATGTACGACGCTGGTGCGACGATCGACGCCGCGGCCGACGCCTACGACACTGCGTTGCGTGCCGCACCAGCGCTCGAGCTCGTCCACCTCGGCCTCGGACCCGACGGACACACCGCATCGTTGTTCCCGGGATCGGCCGCACTCGACGAGGCGGAGCGCTGGGTGGTCCCCAACGCCGACGACCGGCACCCGCACCGTCGACTCACGCTCACGCTCCCTGGACTCGCGACCGCCAAGCTCGTGGTGTTCACCGTGTCGGGCAGCGAGACGCAGGACCCGTTCGCTCGGATCCGACGTGGGGACGACCTGCCCGCGGCCCGAGTGCGCGCCGAGCGCGTCGTCTGGCTCGTGGACGAATCGGCCTCCGCGGGGACGTAGTCTCAATCCATGCAACGTCCGTCGGGTGCACCCGCGGCTCGAGTGAGCACGCGCGAGGCCTACGACCTCGTCGGTGTCCCCCTCGACGAGCTCGTCGAGGAAGCCGCGCTCCTGCGCGACCTCGGCCACGGGAACCGGGTGACGTTCTCACCGAAGGTCTTCATCCCACTCACCATGCTGTGCCGCGACCGCTGCGGCTACTGCACGTTCGCGAAACCACCGGCCCGGCTCGAGAGCCCCTATCTCTCCATCGACGAGGTGCTCACGATCGCGCGACACGGTGCGGCGATGGGATGCCACGAGGCGCTGTTCACCCTCGGCGAGGCACCCGAGGCGCGGTACCCCGCTGCCGCTGAGTGGCTCGCCGCGACCGGTCACGATTCGACGGTCGCCTACGTCGAAGCCGCCGCGCGTGCGGTGCTCAACGAGACCGGGCTGCTCCCCCATGCCAATGCGGGCGCGCTCTCGGGAGCCGAGCTCGAGCGTCTGCGCGCCGTCAGTCCCTCCCAGGGGATGATGGTCGAGACGCTCGCCGCTCGACTCGGCGAGCCAGGGGGCCCGCACCACGGTGCACCCGACAAGACGCCGGAGCGGCGTCTCGCCACCCTCGACGCTGCGGGCGTCGCGCGGGTGCCGTTCACCACCGGAGTCCTGGTGGGGATCGGTGAGACACGCGCCGAGCGAATCGACGCCCTGCTCGCGATCGCAACCAGCCACGCGCGTCACGGTCATGTGCAAGAGGTGATCGTGCAGAACTTCCTCCCGAAGCCGGGGACGGCGATGCACCGCGATGACCCGTGCGACCCAGACGAGTTCCTGTGGACGATCGCGGCCGCTCGGGTGGTGCTCGGACCGTCGATGCATCTGCAGGCACCGCCGAACCTCAGCGACGATCTCGGCGCACTCTTGGCCGCCGGGATCGACGACTGGGGCGGCGTCTCGCCCGTCACGCCCGATCACGTGAACCCCGAGCGCCCGTGGCCGGCGCTCGAGCTGCTACGCATCGCAACCGAGGCTGCTGGCAAGGTCCTCGCGCCCCGCCTCACCGTCTACCCCGAGTACGTGGCCGACGCCGAGACGTGGCTGCACGCCGACGTTCGCACCGCGGTTCTCGCGGCTTCCGACTCCGAGGGTCTTGCACGCGACAGCGCATGGGTGTCCGGCAGCAATGCCCACCCGCCCTCGCTGCTCCCACCCGTCGTTCCGGCGCGCGCGGGCGGAGCGGTGGGTGAGGTGCTCGACGGCGTCGTCGCGGGAGAAGAGGTCGGCATCGACGAGATCGTGACCTTGCTCGGCGCGCGCGGCCCCGAGGTATCACGCGTCGCGGAGGTCGCCGACGACCTGCGCCGCGCGATCGCCGGCGACGTCGTCACGTTCGTACGGAATCGCAACATCAACTACACCAATGTGTGCACCTTCAAGTGCAGGTTCTGCGCGTTCTCGAAGGGTCCACTGTCGCTCAACCTGCGCGGCGCGCCGTACCTGCTCGACCTCGAGGAGATCCAACGGCGCGTCGTCGAGGCGGTCGACCATGGTGCGACCGAAGTCTGCCTGCAGGGCGGGATCCATCCTGATTTCGACGGCGACTACTACGTGGGCGTCGCCCGGGCCGTGAAGGAGGTGGCGCCCCAGATCCACCTCCACGGGTTCACCGCGCTCGAGGTCACCGAGGGCGCTCGCCGTCTCGACATGCCACTCCAGGACTACCTGCGCACGCTGCAGGAGGCCGGACTGTCCACGCTTCCCGGAACGGCGGCCGAGATCCTCGACGACGAGGTGCGGGCGATCATCTGCCCCGACAAGGTCACGACCGACGAATGGCTGGAAGCGCATCGCCTCGCGCACGAGATCGGTCTGCGCTCGAACATCACGATCATGTTCGGCACCGTCGAGCGGCCCGTGCACGTAGCCCGCCATCTCGTGCGCACCCGCGACCTCCAGAAGGTCACGGGCGGCTTCACCGAGTTCGTCCCGCTCCCGTTCGTGCACATGGCCACCCCACTCTCGCTCCAGGGACGGTCGCGCCACGGCCCCACCTTCCGCGAGGTGCTGCTCATGCACTCGGTCGGTCGGATCGCGTATCGCGGCTGGATCGACAACATTCAGGCCTCGTGGGTGAAGGTCGGAGCCGAGGGCGCCCGCCAGCTCCTCCTGGCCGGCTGCAACGACCTCGGCGGCACGCTCATGGACGAGAACATCTCGCGTGCCGCCGGCGCCGATCACGGCCAGGAGCTCGAAGAGGACGACTTCCGAGCGATCGCGACGTCGGCCGGCCGTCCCCTCGCCCAGCGCACCACGCTCTACGGACGCGTCACCACGGTCGGACGGCGCCTGCGTCCCTCCCATCCGAGCGCAGGCGATCTGGCCCATCCGAGTGCAGGCGATCTGGCGCCGGGCGACCTCGCTGTCGGCGATGCGGTTCCGGTCACGATCCGCACAACTGCGCCGGTCGCGTGAGCACCGCTGGAGCCGGTCGAGGGGCGGGCGCGTCCGTCGACGTGATCGGCATCGGCAACGCACTCGTCGACGTCCTCAGTCACGAGACCGAGGCGTTCCTCGAAACCTACGAGCTCGTGAAGGGCTCCATGGCGTTGATCGACTCCGAGCGCGCGCACTCGCTGTATGACGAGATGGGGCCTGCCATCGAGATCTCGGGGGGTTCAGCCGCCAACACGATGGTCGGCATCACCTCGTTCGGCGGTTCCGCCGACTTCGTCGGTCGAGTTCGTGACGACCAGCTGGGGACCGTCTTCGCACACGACATCCGCGCCGCCGGCGTCGGCTTCGCGACGCCGCCGGCATCACGCGGCGCTTCTACGGGACGGTGCCTGATCCTGGTCACCCCCGACGCGGAGCGAACGCTCAACACGTTCCTGGGCGCCGCGTCGGAGATCGGCCCGGAGGACGTCGAGCCCGCGGCGATCGGCGCCGCGCAGATCACGTACCTCGAGGGATACCTCTTCGATCAGCCAAAGGCCAAGGAGGCATTTCGACGCGCCGCGGCATTGGCGCATGACGCCGACCGGCGCGTCGCACTCACTCTGTCCGACGGCTTTTGCGTGGAGCGCCACCGCGACGACTTCGTCGCACTGGTCGAGAACCAGATCGACATCCTGTTCGCGAACGAGAACGAGATCTGCACGCTCTATGACGTCGGCGACTTCGATGCCGCACTCCAGAACGTGCTGCACCACTGCGAGATTGCGGCACTCACGCGCAGCGCGCGGGGCTCCGTCGTGGTGAGCGGCAGCGACGTCCACGTGATCGACGCGCACCCTGTACCCGGCGGGGTCTTCGACACCACCGGGGCCGGCGATCTGTACGCGGCGGGGTTCCTCTACGGCTTCACGCACGGCTACGACCTCGGCCGGTGCGGTCAGCTCGGAGCGCTCGCCGCGGCCGAGGTGATCTCACATCTCGGCGCGCGCCCCGAGACGTCGCTCGCGACCCTGGCGGGGTCGCTGCTCTCGTGAAGCTCCCCCGCTACCGGACCGGCGATTCCGAGCTCGATCGCGCGATCCAAGACCTGCTCGAACAAGCTGGCGCCACCCACGACGCCGATCTCGTCTTCGAGCTCGTCGTGTCGGCGCTCCGCCTCGCCCGGGACCACGCCGACCGCGGCAACCTCAAGATTGCGAACGCTTCACTCAAGGAGATGCGGTACGCGTTCCACGTGTTCGAGCCGTACCGTGCTGAGCGCAAGGTCGCGATCTTCGGGTCGGCTCGCACACTTCCCGACGACCCGCTGTACCACCAGGCCCGTCGCTTCGCCGCCGCGATCGCTGAACGCGACTGGATGGTGATCACCGGCGCCGGTCCCGGGATCATGGAAGCTGGCATCGAGGGCGCAGGGCCTGACAACGCCTTCGGGGTGAGCATCCGGCTACCGTTCGAGGCGGTCACGAGCGGCTTCATCGCAGACGATCCCAAGCTCATCAACTTTCGGTACTTCTTCACGCGCAAGCTGTCGTTCATCAAGGAAGCGGATGCGTTCGTCCTGCTACCCGGCGGCTACGGCACGCTCGACGAAGCCTTCGAGCTCCTCACCTTGGTGCAGACCGGAAAGGCGCAGCCCGGCCCCATCGTCATGCTCGACGTTCCGGGCGGCACGTACTGGGAGTCGTGGAGCGAGTTCGTGCGCACCGAGCTCACCGCACGCGGGTACACGTCGGAGCACGACCTGTGCCTCGTGAAGGTGACGGACGACGTCGACGTCGCGGTCGACGAGGTGACCGGCTTCTTCACCAACTACGACTCACAGCGCTTCGTCGACGGGCGGCTCGTGTTACGGCTCCGGCGCGCCCCGGACGACGCCGACCTCGCGCGACTCACCGAGGAGTTCTCCGACATCGTCGCTCGCGGGCAGATCGAGCGGGTCGAGGCCGCTCCGGCCGAGGTCGCCGACGATGACCACGTCGATCTGGAGCGGGTGGCGTTCTGGTTCGATCGACACGGCTGGCCCCGCCTGCGCGAGCTCATCGACCGCCTCAACGGCCACATTCCGCACCCCTGAACGGCACCCCGGAACGGTCGCACTAGTCCTCGGAGGTGCCGCCCAGGGCATGGATGGCCCGCTCGACTGCCCGGCGGGCCTTCAGGATCTGACGCTCTTGGGCCGCCGAATCGGCGTCGCCGTCTTCGGCCGCCGCCCGCAGCCGGTCGTAGGCGAGGTCGCGCAGGCGCTCCTCGACCGACGCGAGCTGGGCGATCAGGTCATCGAAGCCGGTCATCGGTTCCTCCACACGTCGAATCCATCAGGGCGTCGGCCAAGAGCTCGGCCGGGTGCCGCACGTCGAGCCCTGCGGCCCCCAGGTGCATGGCGCACCCCGGGTTGGCGGACGCGACGAGCACCGAGGCGTCACCGGCGGCGGCACGAATCGCCGCGACCTTTCGATCGCGAATCTCTCCAGCGAGGCGCGGCTGGGCGGCGGCATAGACACCGCCGGCACCGCAGCAGAGGCCGTCATCGTCGGTCCCGACGACGGCGTAGGCCCGGGCAAGCACCCCGTGCACGGCGTCCGCGGCGTGCTGAACGTGTTGAAGGTGGCAGGGGTCCTGGACCACGACGGACCGACCGCTCACGACCAGATCCAGCGGTGGTCGCGCCACGAGCCACTCGGAGAAGTCGCACACCCGAGCCGCGAATGCGGCTGCTTCGGGCGTCCCGAGCAGCGTGCCGTAGTCCTTCATCGCCGCACCGCACCCAGCGCTGTCGACGACGATCGGCTCGTCGCCCGGCAGGTGAACGATCACACGGCGCGCGAGCGCGCGAGCCTCGTCGGCCCGACCCGCGTGGAGGTGCAGCGCGCCACAGCAGCTCGCGCGCCGGTCGGACACCGCAGGGACCGCACCCGCGGCACGCATCACACGGAGCGCGTCGCGGTGCACATCACGCTGCCAAGCATTCATCACGCAGCCGGTGAAGAGGATGACGTCAGCATGGAGTGGCGCTGCGCCGGGCAGCGGTCGAAGCAGCGACGGGACGGAGATGCGCGACACACCGAAGCGCCGGGGAACGAGATGGAGGCGCTGGGCGGCCAGGAGGGGCCAGGTGAGGGTTTGCAGCAGCCACCGACGCGGGAGCACCACTCGGTACCCGAACCACTCGAGCACCCGCCGGATCGAGGAGTGACCGCGCGGATGGTCGCGGTACAGCGCTGCGCGCGCGCCCTCCATGAGCTGCCCGAACGGCACCCCCGAGGGACACGCGGCCTCGCACGCCCGACACTGCACGCATTCCTCCATCGCCGTCTCGAACTCGACACCGATTGCGGCGGCGTCGGACTGGACGGCCCGCATCGCTGCGATACGCCCACGGGGCGACGCGATCTCGAGCCCGGTCACGCGATACGTGGGACAGTGCGGGAGACACAGGCCGCACGCCACACACGCGACGAGCGCTTCGTCGTCGAGCCCCAACGTCACGACGGCCGGACCTCACCGCGTACCTGAGATGGGGACTCCGGGATGGGCAACCGACCCGGTGCAAGCTTCCCCGTCGGATCGAACGCGCCCTTCACACGCGCCAGCAGGGCCGCGTTCGGGAGGTCGATCCCGAAGCCGTCGAGGCCCGGTGCACCCGCTTCCCGCAAGAGCCAACCGCCGCACCGTTGCGCGTCGGCACGAGCGGCGCCGAACGCAGCCTCCGAGTCGGTCGCGACGTGGACCGTCCCCACGCCGATCTCGGCGACCCATCGGACACCATTGGCGGCCTCGAGCGCGCGGGCCAGCTCGACGACGCGTCCGGGCGCGACCGATGCACGCCCGCGGTGTTCGCCGACCGGCCACGTGAACGGTTCCGCGGCTTCGAGCCCTGCCCCGGCCGCCTCCGTCTCGACGTCCGCGGGATGGCCTTCGAGTCGAACCCGCGTCACCGCGCCGTCCCACGCCACCGTCGCCGGACGCAGGAAGCGCGCTCGCACCGCGTCGGGAGCGTCGTCACTCACTCCCCACCACACGGAGGCCGGAACTGGGCGACAGCGCAGAATCAGGCGAGTCAGCACGCCGATGGTACCCAACGACCCGACGAGGAGCCGCGGGATGTCGTAGCCGGTCACGTTCTTGACCGTTGGGCCACCGCCGCGCACGAGCCGGCCGTCGGCCGTCGCGAACCGGACTTCGAGCACCTGGTCGCGCAGCGGCCCGACGCGCGGGCGCCGCGGTCCCGAGAGGCCGCTGGCAATCGTGCCGCCGACCGTCGCGGTCGGGTCCCGGGGATCGAGCGCGCACTCCTGACCTGCTGTGGCCAGCACCTCGGTCAGCTCGGCGACCGTCGTGCCCGCGCCTACCGCTACGGTCAGATCGGCCGCGTCGTAGGTGACGACGCCGACCGGCGCTCGCACGACCGTGGCCTCCTCGGGTGGGAGCCCCCCGACCTCGCGGTGCGTCCCGCCCCCCGTCGGGTCGACGCGCGATGCTGCCCCGACCACGCGGGCCACCTCTTCCTCTGCCTGGATCAGATCCACGTGCCCTCCCCATCGGCTGAGGGAGGAGCCCCGCCAAGCTCCCCGCACCGACTGCCGCGCGGGAGCACCTTGTCCGGGTTGGCGCGCCCCGCAGGATCGAACGCGTCGCGAAGTCGCGCCTGCGCATCGAGATCGTCGGGTCCGAAGACCAGCGACATCGCGTCGCGCTTCTCGATGCCGATGCCGTGCTCACCCGAGAGCACGCCCCCCGCCTCGACGCACGCACGCAGGATCTCGTCGCCGGCGTCGCGTACACGGGCCCAGATCCCTGGTTCACGCGCATCGAACGCGATCAGTGGATGCAAGTTGCCATCGCCCGCGTGGAACACGTTCATCACCGTGAGACGCTGGCCGGCACACACCTCGGCGACTCGCCGCAGGACGTCGACCAGCCGGGTGCGGGGGACGACCGCGTCGTGGAGGTAGTAGTCGGGTGCGATCCGGGCGATCGCGCCAAAGGCCGACTTGCGTCCCTTCCAGAGCAACGCACGCTCCGCGTCGTCGGCCGCGATGCGCACCGTACGCGCGCCGCTCGCTCGCCCGATGCGAGACACCTCATCGACCTCGGCCGCGACGCCGGCCTCGAGTCCGTCGAGCTCGACCAGGAGGACCGCGGCGGCGTCACGCGGGAAGCCGGCGCCGACAAACTCTTCGACGGCGCGGGTGATCTCCGCGTCCATCATCTCGAGCGCGGCAGGGATGACGCCTGCTGCGATGATCCCGCTGACAGTCGCCGCCGCATCGTCGATGCTGGAGAAGTCGAGCAGGAGAGTTCGGATCGCGCGCGGGTTCGGGGTGAGACGGACCGCGACGCGCGTCGCAATCCCCATCGTGCCCTCGCTCCCGACGAAGCAGCCGCGCATGTCGTAGCCCGGCTGGTCGGGCTCGAGGCCACCGAGCCGGACCTCGGTCCCGTCGGGTAGCACGACATCGATGGCCAGCACGTGGGCAGCGGTCACCCCCGATGCCAGGCAGTGCGGCCCGCCGGCGTTGGTCGCCACGTTCCCGCCGATGGTGCACGCAGCCTGAGACGACGGATCCGGTGCGTAGTGCAGTCCGAGATGGCGGATCGCACGGCTGAGATCGAGGTTCAGAACGCCGGGCTCGACCCACGCGACCCGAGCGTCGGCGTCGACGTCGACGATCCGGTTGAGGTGCGTCGTGACGATGAGGATCGGGCGTCCCAGCGGTGTCGCACCGCCCGCCAGCCCGGTACCGCTCCCGCGCGCGACGAACGACCGATCGTGACGCACCGCGACATCGACCGCCGCTGCTACATGCTCACCACGATCGGGGAAGCAGACGACCGCGGCTTCCCCGGCTTGGTGGCCTGCGTCGCGCGCGTAGAGCGACAGCTCCAGCGGCTCGGCGCGCGCGCGATCGCGGCCGAGTACCGACCGGAGGTCGGCAAGGAGGGCGCGGTCGCCGGTATGTTCGTCGGGCCATTGGTCGAGGCGGTCGGAGGCGATTGCCGAAGAATACCGACGGCCCTGGGTACGCTCGCTCACCAAGAGCACCCTGCACCGAGCAGCCGACGACACCAAGCCTGGAGGAGCCAATGGCCGGCCCCACCCGCGAGTGGGTCACATTCGACGATCCGAAGGAAGAACGACGTTGGCAGATCGACGTCACGTACCTCCTCTCGTCGTGGACTTGCATCTTCGGCGCCGGGTGCCAAGGGGTGCTCACCGCTCCAGCACCGGAGCTCGTCCAGGGTTGCTGCTCGTACGGTGCGCACTTCTCCGACAAGAAGGACCGGGATCTGGTGGTCCGCGCGGCGCGGGACCTCACTGACGGCGAGTGGCAGTTCGCCGCGACTGCCCGCAAGAAGGGTATCTACGCGAAAGCGGGCAAGGACGAGGACGGCAAGGTCGAGTGGCGGACGCGGCTCGCCGACGACGCGTGCATCTTCCTCAACCGGCCCGGCTTCGCCGGTGGTGTCGGGTGCGCCCTTCACATCCATGCCGAGCGCACCGGTAAGCACCACAGCGACGTGAAGCCCGAGGTTTGCTGGCAGCTCCCGCTGCGCCGCATCGACGAGGACCAAGAGGACGGAAGCGTCGTCTCGACCCTCACGGAGTTCGCTCGCGACGGCTGGGGCGAAGGGGGCGACGACTTCGCCTGGTGGTGCACCGAGGCGCCCGAGGCGTTCGTCGCCAATGTGCCGGTCTACAAGAGCCTCGGCGAGGAGCTCCGCAAGACGCTGGGCAACAAGCTGTACCGCCAGGTCGTCGCCTATCTCGATGAGCGGGTACGAGCCGAGCCCAAGCCCGTGGTGCACCCGACCGAGCAGCGCGTCAAGGTGCTGCCGACCCGCCGTTAGACGAGCGACAAGCCGCCGTCGATCACCAGCACCGCGCCGGTGAGCCACGCTGCGGTATCGGACGCGAGGTAGAGCGCAGCGCCCGCGATGTCGTCGGGCGCTCCGATACGCCGCATGGGGTGACGCGCCGCGATCCCCTCCTCGTCCGTCTCCCAGAGGGCTCGGGCCATGTGCGTCTTGACGAGGCCGGGGGCGAGCGCGTTCACGCGCACCTCGGGACCGAGCTCGAGCGCGAGCTGACGCGTCATGAGGACCAGGGCCGCCTTGGACGCGTTGTAGATCCCGATGAACGGCGAGGGCCGCAGGCCTCCGACGGAGGCCACGTTCAGGATCACACCACCGTGCTCGCGCATCCAAGCGCGCCACGCCGACTGGGCGAGCAGCAGCGCGCCTTCGAGGTTCACCTCGAGCACCTTTCGCACCTTCGCGGGTTCGGTCTCGATCATGGGACCGAACGCCGGGTTCGTGGCCGCGTTGTTCACGAGGATGTCGAGGCTGCCGAGCTCGTCCACGCACCGAGCGACGGCTTCCTCAATGGCCGTGGGCTCCCCCGCCGATCCGGCGACGGTGACGATGGTGCCGCCGAGCTCGTGCACCGCGCGCTCGGTCTCGTCGAGCTCGTCAGGCTTGCGGGCGAGCACGCACACGGCCGCACCCGCGGCCACGTACGCCTCCACGATCGCCCGACCGATCCCTCGCGTGCCTCCCGTGACCAGGGCGACCCGCCCATCGAGGCGGAGCGCAGTCGCCGGATCAATCACCGCGCCTCGATCATCGATGCCCGATCACAGGTACAGGCCGGTCTCGGCCTCGGCGCGGCTCGATGCGGTCGCGTGGACGTCGCGTTCGCGCAGGATGAGGTAGTCCTCGCCGCGGATCTCGACCTCGTAGCCGCTGTCGGGCGCGAACAGGACCCGATCGCCCTCTTCGACGTTGCGGACCGTCGGTCCGACCGCGACCACCGTGGCCCAGTGGAGGCGCCGGTCGAGGTTGGCGGTCGCAGGGATCAGGATCCCGGCCCGGGACTTGCGCTCGCCGATCTCGTCAGAAGGCCGAGCGAGCACGCGATCGGCCATCATGCGGATCGAGTGCTTCACGTCGCTCGGTTCCGCTTCGGACATGCGAGCGAGGTTACCGCCGGGTATCCCGGCCACCCGCTTCCGGGCGCGCAGGGGGCCTCGGCTAGATTTTGCGTCACTCGGCCCCTCCTTGGAGCACCGTGTCCGACTTCGTCGCCCCGACAACCAGCCCGGTACCTGTTGCGCGCACGCGCACGCGTCAGCTGACCGCGACGCTCCGGACATACTTCCTACTCACCAAGCCGCGGGTCATCGAGCTGCTGCTCGTCACGACTCTCCCGGCGATGATCCTCGCCGAGGATGGCATCCCGTCCCTCGGGCTGATCGCGGCCGTGCTCTTCGGGGGCGCACTCGCAGCCGGCGGCGCCAACACCATCAACTGCTGGATCGAGCGCGACAGCGACCACATCATGAAGCGGACGCGTCACCGCCCGCTCCCTGCCGGCGACGTCGAACCCACGGCCGCCCTGGTCTTCGGGCTCGTCCTCGAGGTCGTCGCCTTCGGTTTCCTCTGGGCGACGGCGAACCTGCTCGCCGCCGCGCTCGCCGTGAGCGCCATGCTGTTCTACGTGTTCGTGTACACGATCTGGCTGAAGCCCCGGAGTCCACAGAACATCGTCATCGGCGGCGCGGCGGGCGCCGTGCCCGCACTCGTTGGTTGGGCTGCCGTGACGGGGAGCGTCGCGGCACCGGCGTGGGTGCTGTTCGCGATCGTCTTCTGCTGGACGCCGCCTCACTTCTGGGCGCTCGCGCTCAAGTACCGCGACGACTACGCGGCGGCCGGGATCCCGATGCTTCCCGTGGTGAAGGGGCCCGCGGTGGCCGCGCGTCAGATCCTCGTCTACTCGGTGTTGGTCCTCGTGGTGAGCCTGACGCTTCCACTGGTCACGCCGATGACGCCGCTCTATTCGATCGTGGCGGCGGTCCTCGGCGTGCTCTTCGTGATGACCGCCGAGCGCCTGCGGCGCGACCCGAGCCCCGAGCGCGCCATCAGGCTCTTCACCTTCTCGAACACCTACCTCGCGTTGCTCTTTGCGGCCGTTGCCGTCGACACTCTCCTCCGCGCCTCCTGAGGCAGCGGCCCCGCGGCACCGGGGCCTCCTGCTGCTCATCGCAGCGCTGGTCATCGCGATCGTGGGCGGCGTCACCTTCTGGGCGGTCGCCGCGAACGACGGCGGAAACATCGCCACACCAGCGACCCGACCGCATGGAGGGGGGTCGGGGTCGGACCCGTCCTCGCCGGGCTCCTGCACACCGGCCGTGGCGCCTGGTCCGGCAACCGTTGGCGCGGTCGCGCCCGAGTTCCGGCTCCTCGGTCTCGACCGCGGGTGCGTCGACCTCGCCGCGCTGCGCGGTCACCCGGTCGTGATCAACTTCTGGGCCTCGTGGTGCTTCCCCTGCCGCGCGGAGATGCCGCTGCTCCGCGACGCGTACGCCAAGCACCACGGCGAGGGGCTCGAGATCGTCGGGATCCCCTTCCGGGACATCCCGTCCGACTCGCGTGCCTTCGCCGAGAAGTACGGGGCCACGTGGCTGCTCGCACGCGACCCCGAGTCAGCCGTCGCGAACGCGTACGGCGTGCGCCCGATCCCCCAGAGCATCTTCGTGCGACGCGATGGCACCATTGCCTCGCACATCCGAGGCATGACGAGCGCCGAATTCCGTCGCGAGCTCGACAAGATCCTCCGCTAGCGGCTACTCCTCCCAGCGGAAGAAGCGCACCGCGACGAGCGGGGCGACGATCGCCCACGCGAGGAGGACCCCGGCGCTGCCCCACGGGAACGAAACGCCGCCCAGCGCGTCGCGCACACTCTCGGAGAGCGCCGCCGCCGGGAGGGCCCGAGCGAACGTCTGCAGCGCGTCCGGGAGCTTGTGGAGCGGATACGCCATCCCCCCCAGGAACAGGAGCACGAGGAACATCGCGTTCGCGGCCGCGAGGTTCGCCTCGGCGCGCAGCGTCCCCGCCATGAGCATTCCGACCCCGGCGAACGCAACCGTGCCCAGCAGGAGAAACACGGCGGCGAGCACCGCGCCGCCGGTGACCTCCCACCCGAGCACGAGGCCGGTGACGACGATCACGATCGTCTGGAGCAGCTCGATCACGAGCACGTTGATCGTCTTCGCTACGAGCAGACCCCCGCGCGACAGCGGTGTGGAGCCCAGGCGCTTCAGCACCCCGTAGCGGCGCTCGAAGCCGGTAGCGATCCCAAGGCTCACCATCGCCGTCGACATCACCGCGAGTGCGAGCACCCCCGGCACGAGGAAGTCGACGGGGCTACGGACCGTCGTGTTGACCGCGTCCACCTTCGTGAAGAAGACGAGGATCCCGACCGGAATCAGGAACGAGACGAGCAGGCTCTCACCGCGTCGGAGCGTCAGGGTGAGCTCGACCCGCGTCTGGCCGAGCACCGCGCGCGTCGCTCGGCTCACGACGGGAGCTCACGTGTGAGGCGGAGGAAGACCTCTTCGAGCGAGCGCCGGCCCGCCTGGAGCTCACCGAGGCGGATCCCGGCGTCGCGCAGCCACACCGCGAGGTCGGCGACCAGCTCGGGAGTGGCTTCGGCTGCGATCACGTACTCGCCGGCGCGCGTCTCGGTCACCGCATCCGGCCCGAGGCCGAGTGCAGCGCCGAGTTCCACCACGGCGATGCCCGGTGTGCACGAGAAGCGCGTCTCGTCACCCGCCGCCGCACTCGTGAGCTCCGTGGGCGTCCCGAGCGCGACGAGCCGACCATGATCGACGATGGCGAGGCGGTCGCAGAGCTGCTCGGCCTCGTCCATGCCGTGCGTGGTGAGCACGACGGTGACGCCGTCGTTGCGCAACCCGCGCACGAGGTCCCACGTCGTGGCCCGCGCGTGGGGATCCATCCCGGCGGTCGGTTCGTCGAGGAACAGGACCCGCGGACGGCCCACGAGCGCGAGGGCGAGGGAGAGGCGCTGGCGCTGCCCCCCGGACAGGCGTCGGACGAAGGTCTGGCGGGCGTCGTCGAGTCCGAGGGCGCCGAGGAGCCGTTCGGGGTCGTCCGCGTCGTCGTAGAAGGATGCGAACAGCCGCAGCGCCTCCAGAGGGCGAATCCCCGGCGCCAGTCCACCCTCCTGGAGCATGACCCCGACCTGAGGTCGGAGCCGGCGCCCATCGGCAATCGGGTCGAGCCCCAGCACGCGAACCGTGCCGCGATCCGGTCGGCGGTAGCCCTCCAGGATCTCGACCGTCGTCGTCTTCCCCGCGCCGTTCGGGCCCAGGATCCCGAACACCTCACCGGTGGCGACCCGGAGCGAGAGACCGTCGACGGCTCGCGTCGCGCCGTAGTGCTTCTCGAGCTCGACGACCTCGATCGCCTCGGTCGCCGGGGTCATCGGGCGCGCAGCCTACCGGAGGCTCTCGATCGGCCCTGATCCAGCGATCAGCCGCGCAGCAGGCTCCGGCCGACGACGAACGCCTGACGTGATCTCGGTACTCGAGCTCGGGCCGAGAACACGTCGCCGTCCGCGCGCTCGACCGCCTCCAGGATCTCGGCGTGCATGTTCCGTGCGGCGCGGATGCACCGCGCCGACGTCAACGGCAGCAAGGACATGCCGCGGTCGGCTGACGCGAAGTACTCCCGCGTGCGTCCGACCTCGAAGGACATCAGCGCGCGCCACTCGGGCGTCACCCGCCGCAACCAAGGATCCGCGCCGAAGCGCTGGAGGTCCTCCTGCGGGACGTACACCCTCGCCCTGTCGAGATCCGACCCCACGTCGCGCAGGAAGCCCGTCAGCTGGAACGCGATGGCCAGGTCGCGGGCGCGTGCGATCGCTTCGGCGGACGTCGGCTCGAGGATCGGGAGCATCATCTCCCCGATCACCGCCGCCGAGCCGTCCATGTAGTCGAGCAGGTCGTCGAAGGTCTCGTACTCGCCCACGGTGAGATCCATCGTCATGGCGCGGAGGTAGCGCCGGAAGCAATCAGGGTTCAGATCGAACGCGGCCACGGTGTGCACCACCGCCTTGAGCACCGGATCGTCGGAGTCCCCACGGTCGAGATCCTCGAAGAATCCGTCGCCGTACTCGACGAGCGCGCGCTCCCGCTCCTCGGGTCCTACCGGACCGAGTCGCTCGAGCACATCGTCGGCGTGGCGACAGAAGCCGTAGAGCGCGTGAACGTGATGCCGCTTGACCCGCGGCAGCAAGAACGTCGCCGCGTAGTAGATCTTGCCGTGCGCCCTGATGAGCTGGCGGCAGCAAGCGTAGGACTCGTCGAGCGTCGTCACCGACCCGCACCGTACTCATCCCTACCGGATCGGCAACCGGTACCCGCGGGAGAACGACTCACCCGTACCACCCCACTCAGACCTAGTGGTCGCGCCAGGCAACGTACGAGCCGAGCTCCTCGAGGGCCTCGCGGGCCTCGTGCGTGATCGGCGCGACCAGGAGCGCGGTCAACGACTCGGCGACGAGTCGCTCGATCGTGGTTTCGATGTCGTCGCGCGCTCCGGTGGTGATCAGGAGCTCCTGCAGCGCGGCGACCTCGGCGTCGGTCAGGTCGGGTTGCCCGAGCCGTGCGAGGAGCGCGGTCCCCTCGGGCCCGACACGACCAGCGGCCACTGCGACGAGCGGCGTCAACTTGCCCTCGCGCAGGTCGTCGCCCACCGGCTTGCCGATGACCGACGCGTCGCCGAACACCCCGAGCAGATCGTCACGGAGCTGGAACGCCTCCCCCAACGGGAGCCCGACCGCGCTGAGCGTAGGACCGAGCTCGTCGAGGCGCCCGGCGAGGGCCGCGCCGAGATGCAGTGGGCGCTCGACCGTGTACTTGCCGGACTTGTACCGCTCGATGCGCGCAGCCTGAGTCGGATCGCTCGAGCCGCTCGCGGTGCCCACGAGGTCGAGGTACTGACCGACGCACAGCTCGACGCGCAGCTCGTCGAAGATGCGGCGCGCGTCACTACGCGTCTCACCGAACAGCACGTCGGCGTACACGAAGGCGAGGTCGCCGATGAGGATCGCCGCACCCTCGCCGAACCGACGGCCCTCCGCCCGCCAGCCCCGCGCCGCGTGCAGCGCGACGAAGTGCGTGTGGATCGACGAGAGGCCGCGGCGCCGGTCCGACCCGTCCATGATGTCGTCGTGGACGAGCGCGAACGTGTGGAGCAGCTCCAACGCGGCGCCGGCATCCACGACCTCGCTCGAGTCGGGAGCACCACCGGCGCCGACGTACGCCCAGTGACAGAACGCCGGGCGGAGGCGCTTGCCTCCGGCGAGCACGAGCGCGCGCAGGGCGGCGAGCGGCTCTTCGAGGTCGGGGTCGACCCCACCCCACCGGTCGATCTCGGCATCGAGGAGCTCGACGACACGCACCTCGGCGCGGCGGCCGACCTCGGCGAGACTCGGTGGAACCCCGGTCGCGCGCCGGGCAGACGCAGGCACCGGGTGAGCGTACGCCGGGCACTCGGTCGGCCCCGAAGCGTCGCGCCAGTACGATCCGCGACCGTGCCCGAGTTCCTCTCCCCTGCGTGGATCACCGAGCTCGACTCCGCGCTCCGGGCGCTCGAGCCGTCGGAGGCTGCGTCGGAGACCGTGCCCGAGAGCGAGTCGGAGGGGCGGTTCGTCATCGAGCAACGCGTCACGAGGCCGGGGGCCGACGCTCACGTGCACCATGTCGTGGCGAGCGGCGCAGGGTTCCGTGCGGTCGGCGGGCCGGCGCCCGCACCCGACCTGGTGCTCACGACGGATCTTCAGACCGCGGTCGCGATCCAGCGTGGTGCCGTGAACGCACAGCTCGCGCTCGCCTCCGGCCATCTGCGCCTGGGTGGCGACCTCAACCGTCTCCTGGCGACCGCCGAGCTGTTCGCCAGGCTCGATGACGTGTTCATGACACTCCGGGACCGTACGACGTACCCGAGCGGCAGCGGCGCAAGCACCCACCGCTAGCATCGTCGCCATGACGATCTCCGAGACCGAGTTCCGCAACCAAGCTCGCGCGTTCCTGGATGCGAACGCCGAGCGACGGGTCGAGGAGACCCTGGAATGGGGCAAGGGTTCCGACCAGGTCGGACTCCTCGACGAGAAGTCGCCCGACCAGGAAGCCGAGGAGATTGCCGCGGCCAAGAAGTGGAAGGCCACCGAGTTCGACGCCGGCTTCGGCTGGATCACCGGACCCGAGGAGTACGCAGGGCGCGCGCTCCCGGCCAGCTACGAGCGCGCCTACCGCGAGGTCGTCGCCGACTACTCGATCCCGTCCCAGTCGATGTTCGGCATCGGGCTCGGCATGGTCGCCCCCACGATCCTCGCCCACGCGATCCCCGAGGTGAAGGACCGCTATCTGACGTCGATGTACCGCGGCGACATCGTGGGTTGTCAGCTCTTCTCCGAGCCGGTCGCCGGATCCGACCTGGCCGGCATCCAGACCAAGGCCGTGCGCGATGGCGACGAGTGGCTCCTCACCGGACAGAAGGTGTGGACCTCGGGCGCGCAGTACAGCGACATCGGCGAGATCATCACCCGCACCTCACCCGACAAGCCCAAGCACAAGGGATTGACGATGTTCGTCGTCGACATGTCGGCCAAAGGTGTCGATGTCCGGCCGCTCCGCCAGATGACTGGTGGTGCTTCGTTCAACGAGGTCTTCTTCGAGGACGTGCGGGTCCCGGACTCGCACCGCCTCGGCGACGTCGACGAGGGCTGGGCCGTCGCCCTCACGACGCTCATGAACGAGCGGGCGGCCATTGGTGGCGGCGGCGCCGGACTCGGCAACATCGGCTTCAGCCGCTTGCGCGAGATTGCTCGCCACTACGAGCTGGGCGACGACTCGATCACCCGCCAGCGCCTCGCCGAGATCTATGTGCGCCAACAGGTCGCACGCTTCACGAACTTGCGCGCGATGGCGAAGATCCGTGCGGGCCAGCTTCCGGGCCCCGAGATGTCGATCGCGAAGCTCGCCCTCACCGCGAACATGCAGAGGATCGCCCAGGTCCTCGGCGAGATCCTCGGACCCCGGCTCGCGGCCGACACGGGCGAGTGGGGTGCATACGCCTGGTCGGAATTCGTCCTCGGGATCCCTGGGCTCCGCATCGCGGGCGGCACCGACGAGGTGATGCGCAACATCGTCGGCGAACGGGTCCTGGGCCTGCCCAAGGAGCCCCGGGGCACGCAGTAGGCGCCAGATCGTGCTCCCCTTCGAGCGCCTCCGCGCGTTGGCCCGCTACTCGGGCGACGACACCGATCTCGTGCTCGAGGCGGCCGACTGCCTGGCCGACTTCGGCGCCGACCCGCAGCTTCTCACCGTGTGCCGGCGCCTCCTCGCGCATCACCCGGCGTCGGGCCCGTTGTGGTGGCTGTGCGCGCACGTCGTCGCTGCGACGAATCCGACCCAGGCCGCACAGGACGCGGCGCGACGGCTGAGTGCCGACCGGACGGCCACGCGTCTCGCGTCGACACTTCCCTTCCCGCACGACGAACCGATCGCGGTCCTCGGCTGGCCGGAGGTCGCGGGCGCAGCACTCGCCGAACGTCCCGACCTCGACGTCGTTGCCGTTCGCAGTCGCGTGGGTGACCGCACCCTGCGCGCGCGTCTCTCGCGCACCGAGCTCCGCGCGCGTATCGTCGACGAGCCCGAGGCAATGGCCCTCGAGCCGAGCCACCTGCTGGTGGAAGTGCTCGCCACGAGCCCATCGACTGCGCTCGTCCCGGCGGGAACGGCAGACCTGCTCTGGTCCCTCGGCGCGGTGCGGCTCTGGCTCGTCGCCGGTGCCGGGCGTCTCCTTCCCGAACGGCTCTTCGACGTGGCCCGGCGGGAGGTAGAGCGCACGGAGGACGCCACCGCCGAAACGGTCGAGGTCGGGCGGGCCGAACGCGTCGCCGGACCTGCGGGCCTCGACCCGCCGGAGCGCCTCGCGACCCGAGTGGACTGTCCCGTCGCGCCCGAGCTGCTTCGGCTCTGACCGTCACCGGCGCCGATCCTTGGGAGGGTCCGACGTCGAGAGGCCGAATCTTCGAAGGGCGGATCGGCTACGCGTCAAGCGGGAGGCCCGCGTTTGTGTCGCCAGCGAACTCGAGCTCGCCGCCCTGGCTGCGGATCGCCTCGATCTTGTGCAACGGACGCTCCAACGCCCGTCGACGCGTGCCCACGAGCGCTTCGTATTCGCTCCCGGCCGCCTCGATGCGCGCACCGACCTTGTCCATCTGGGCCACGAACTTGTTCCACTGCTCGTTGAACCGGCCCAGGAGCCCCAAGATCTCGTCGGAAGTGCGGGCCAGCTGGAAGTTCTCCACCATCTGCCGGATGAGCGCCAGCACCGCGAACAACGTCAGCGGCGAGCAGAACACCACACGCTGACGCACCGCGGTGTCGAGGATCTCGTCGTCGTGCTCGTGGATGAACGCGTACAGCTGCTCGTTCGGGATGAACAGCAGCACGAAGTCGACCGTGCCGCCCGCCGCGTCGACGTAGTCGCGTGAGCTCAGCTCTTTGACCCGCGCCCTCACGTCGCGTAGGAAATCCTCCTTGTAGCGCTTTGACTCGAGCTCGGACGTCGCGTCGCAGAACCGCATGTAGTTGTCGAGCGGGAACTTCACGTCCATGTGCAGGAGCAGGTCGTTCGGGAGCAGGAAGGTGAAGTCGGGCACGCCCCGCGCACCGTCGAGCGCCTTCTGCTTGCGGTAGTTGACGTTCTCGACGAAGCCCGAGAGGCGGAGCACGTCCTCGGCCATCCGCTCGCCCCACTGCCCACGCGCCTTGGTGCTCGACAGGGCCTCGCGCAGGCTCTGCGTGGTCTGGAGCAGCGAGGTCACACCGGCGTGCTGCATCGTGAGCTGCTCGCTGAGCTGGCCGAACTTCTGCTCACGGTCGGCCTCGAGGGTCTGCATCAGCGTCGACACCTCGTCGAGCTTCGCGTTCATCGAACCGAGCTGCTGGTCGATCAGCGACTTCTTGCCGTCGAGCTCCTGACCGACGCGCTCGCGCTCGGAGCCCATCAGCTCGCGGTTCTGGATCAGCACGTGCTCGACGGCCGCTCGCACCGCGGCGTCACGCTCTTCGCCCGCGACCCGTCGCTGCTCGTCGACCGCCCGACGCACCGCCGCTTCGACGGCCCTGGGGCGAGTCCGCCTCCGCAGCGCCGACACGACCAGCATGGCTACCCCGACCGCAGCGAGCGCCACCGCCAGTACCAGGACAGGTACGAGCACGATCTCCATGCCGTGAGCGTCCCATGGGGGTGTGACACTTACGGGAATGGCCCCTCACCTGGGCTTTCGCGCCTCCCACCCGAGTCAGGCCACCCGAGTCAGGCCACCCGAGTCAGGCGTCCCCGATGGCGAACTCGAAGCCGCCCCGCGTCCCCACGTAGATCCGGCCCTTCCAGACCGCCGGCGTCGCCTCGATGCACTGCCCGAGGGGCACCTGCCACAGCTCGGGCGGATCGATGGCCGTGTTCTTGACGTCGTACGCGTGCAGCACCCCGTCGCAGTCGCCCTGGAGCCACACCCCGTCGACGATCACCGGCGACCCCATGAGTGGCGCAGTGAGCTTCTTCTCCCAGCGGATCGCACCGGTGTTTCGGTCGAGGCCGACGGCGCGCCCGGTGTAGGTCGTGTAGATCGCGAGGTCGCCGACGATGCCGGGCGTGCTGAACACCCCGGCCTTGGCCGCCCCGTCGTCTCTTTGCGAGTACACCTGGGGCGCGTCGGGCACGGCGGGGTTGAGCTTCCACATCTGGCCCACCACTGCACCCTGGGCATTGTGTCGCTCCCACTCCGAGCCGCCGTAGAGCATCCCGGCCTCGTCGACCACGATGGACGCGTCGGTGTCGTCGCCCGTCCAGAACCGGAACACGCGCGTCGGCACGCCCCCCGAGGCAAGCGAGGTGACGTCCCAACCCTGCACGAGCCCACCGGAGTTGCCGAAGTACACCGTGTTCCCCGAGATGGCGACCGAATTCTCGATCGACACCTCCTGGCCGACGTTGGCGATCAGCTCGTCGTCCCAGCCCGGTGTGTTGAACACGAGCTGAGGCGCGACACTGACCAGGCCATCCGTACCCTTGCCACGGTTGAGCTTCACGATGTGGAACTGACTGTTCTCCCCACCCTCGAAGAGGTAGTCGTTGAGAACCAGACCGCTGCCGTCCCAGTCGTCGTTCCACTTGGTCGGCGAGACGTCCTTCGCCGAGAGCTTCCACAGCTCCGTCGCCTGCGGACGATCGATCGCGAGCACTCGGTAGTAGCCGTCGCGCGATCCGGTGTACACGAGCGGGAAGCCGTCGGGGTCGATCGTGACCGAGCCCTTGATGATGTCGCCGGTCGGGAAGGGCGCCAGGATGTCCTGGCCGGTCGCGGCATCGACGAAGTGCACCGCACCGTCGTAGGCCCCGAACACCACCCAGGTGCGCCCCTCGCGCTCGAACACCGCGGGCTGACCCGTCCAGCCGTTCCCGCACCACCGGGTGGTCTCACCCCGATCCTCGGACAGGCGGCACATCTGCTCGCCGGGGTACTTCCACACCACGTGGGGCGCGGCGGGCATCGGACCCTGCCCGTAGTAGTTGCGGGTCGGGTTGCCGCGGAACGTGAGCAGGCCGGGGACCGTCGCCTTGTAGTACGGCTGGAACGCGGACGCAGGGTCCACCCAACCGGTGTACGGCGGCTTCGTGGTGGTCGTCGTCGCGGGCGACGTCGAGGTCGTCGACCCGGCTGATGCGACATCGGCGCTGCCGTCGCCGTCGGTCCGCGTGAGCGCGTACGCCCCCGCCCCGACGGCGGCGACGACCAACACCGTCGCAGCGCCGAACGCGAAGATCCGCCGGCGACGAACCCGGCGCTGGCGTGCCGCGGCCCGTCGCCCCCCTGATTGGGCGCCCCCCGATTGGCTGGGGGGCTGGCCGGTCACCGACGCCACCGCGGCAGCGTACCGCCCGACGTCTTCAGGATCTGGTCAGAACGTGCCGCCGTCGACCACGATCTTCTGGTCGGTGACGTAGCGCGCCGCGTCGGACACGACGAAGCGGACCACGTCGGCCACCTCCTCTGGGCTGCAGACATGCTCGAACGGCGCGTTCGGGTCGAGCTCGTGGATGTCGTCCGCGCCCATGGCCGCTCGGGCGAGCCGCCGGCCCATCTCGGTGTCGACGAGACCGGGCGCGACGACGTTGACGTGGATGCCGTGCTCGCGCTCTTCCTTCGCGAGCGTGTGCGCGAGCGCCTCGAGCGCGGCCTTGGCCATGTTGTACGGCACGGAGTTCGGGCCCCACATGACCGTCGCCGCACTCGAGATGTAGACGATGTCGCCCCGTGGCCGCGTGCGCATGCCCGGCACGATCAGCTTGCTCAGCGCGAAGGCCGCGAGCGCATGCACGCGCCACACACGCTCGATCTCCTCGGGATCGGTGTCGACGACCGACTGGCCCCGGCTCGCGATCCCGGCGCTGTGCACCAGGATGTCGATCCCCCCGAAGTCGCCCACGATCGCCTCGACCATCCGCCCGTCGGCCTCGAGGTCGTCGACCGATGCCTGGTAGAGCTCGACCCGGCGCCCCAGTGCCTCGATCGCCTTCGCCGTCGCGTGGGCGCTGTCCTCGTCACGGCGGTAGTTGACCGCGACGTCGGCACCGTCGGCGGCGAGCGCGAGCGCGATCGCCGCGCCGATTCCCCGGTTGCCACCGGTCACGAGCGCGACGCGCCCCTCCAGGCCGTTGGCGGCAGGCTTCATGGCAGCTGCTCCCGTTCCGTCAGACACGTCCGGCCGCGAGCCCTTCGGCTCGGGCGACCATCGCGGGTTGGCCGAGCCGCTCCGCCCAGCCGGTGAACGCCGGCGTTGGCCCGCTCCAGCGCCAGTCGTCGACCGTACCGACGTCGCCGTCGGTCCGGAGAGTCGCGAGAAGTCGGAACAGCTCCGCATCCTGGCGCTGCTCGGCCAACGTCGACGCGAGGCGGGCCGCGCCCCTGACGTCGACATCCCACTCCGTGGCCCGATCGGGGATCGCCTCGAGGTGGCGGTACCGGGCGAGCACCGCCGATGCCGACTTTGCCCCCCACCCGGGTAGCCCGGGGAAGCCGTCGGCCGTGTCACCGACGAGCGCGAGCCAGTCGGGGATCGATTCGGGGTCGACCCCGAACTTCGCCCGCACGCCCGCCTCGTCGGAGAACTGCCCCTTGCGACGATCGAGCTGGACGACGCGCGGATCCTGCACGCACTGGGCGAGGTCCTTGTCGGGGGTGCAGATCACCGCGCGGCTCACTCGCTCGTCGTCGCGCGCGACCGCGGCGGCGGATGCGAGCGCGTCGTCGGCCTCGAGCTCGACCTCGGCCCAGACGGTGATCCCGAGCGCAGCGAGCGCGTCCTCGAGGAGCGGGAACTGCGCGAAGAGCACGGGATCGATCCCCTCACCCGTCTTGTAGCCGTCCCACAGGGCGTTGCGGAACGACTCGACGACGTGATCGGTGGCGACGCCGACGTGGGTCGCCCCATCGGTGAGCATGTCGAGGACGGACCGCACGACCCCACGGACCGCCCCGACGTCGACACCGTCGGCGTCGAGGTGCTCGGGCACCGCGTAGTAGTGGCGGAAGAGCTCGTAGGTCCCGTCGACGAGGTGGGTCTGGAAGCCCTGCTGCACGCGGCCCATCATGGCTCCTGGGCGAAGGGGGGCCGGGCCGAGGGCGCCCGGTCCGACGGGGTGACGGCGAGCTCGGCGACCACCGCACGGTGATCGCTGACCGGAGCCCGCTCGGCCACCCACGCGCGCCGCACCACGAAGCCGTCGACGGCGACGTGGTCGAGCCGGAGCCGGGGCACGTCGGCGGGATAGGTCGGTCCGTGCTCGGCGAGCACGAACCCGGCTTCCGCGAGGATCGGCGCGACCTCGGGCGGGGCCAGGTTCAAGTCGCCGAGGAGCACGCGGGGAGCGGGCAGCGCGACGAGCGCGTCGAGAACTGCACGCAGCTGCATGGGCGCGTCGTGCGCCAGGTGCCGGTGCCGCTTGGGCCAGTGCTGCAGGTGCGTCACGGCGACCGAGACCTCCAGGCCGCGCACGGCGACGCGGGCGACGATCGCCGTGCGGGGCTCCCGCTCCGGCGATCGCGGGAGATCGATCACGGCGCGCTCGGTCACGCGGCCGCGCACGACGAGCGAGTTGCCGTAGCGGCGTAACCACCTGCGCTGCACTGCGGGCCCGCTCACCTGTCGCGCCCGCGACCGGCGGGCGACGACAGCGCCCTGGTCGAGGTAGAAGGAGGCACGCCGGCCGCGGACGACCTCCTGGAGGCCCAGGAGGTCGGCATCGAACCCTGCGCAGGTCCGGGCGAGGGCGCGGAGCCGCACGCGGTCGGCGTCGTCGGCGCCATGGCGGATGTTGAAGGTGGCGACGCGCAGGATCGGCTCGGCCATGGCGGGCTCAGTCGCCATCCGGACCGAGGGCGTGGTGGCAGAAGTCCTCGAGCGCGAGCCCCCACGCGAGACCGGCCGGGGACACCGGCATCAGGAAGCTCCGGTCGTACCGCCGCTCATGCTGGTGCGAGCACGGGCTCGCGCCCTTCCGGAGCAGGCGCTTCAGCGGGGCCGTCCCGGACCGTCAACCCGAGCGAGTACCAGACCACAGCGGCCCAGACTGCCGTGGCCCCAGCGAGATGGAACCCGACGAGCACCTCGGGGATGTTGTTGAGGTACTGCACGTACCCGATGATCGCCTGGGCCACCAGCACCGCGAGCAGGACACCGAGCCGACCTTGCACGCCCGCGGGCGCTCGGGTGCGGCGCAAGGCCCAGAACGTCACCAGCGCGAGACACAGGAAGATGATCACGCTCGTCCCGTGGATCCGGGCGACGACCGGGAGGTCGAACGCGAATCGCTTCGCCTTTCGGTCACCACCGTGGGGTCCCGTGGCCGTGACCACGGTGCCGGTCGTCACGACCACGGCCGCGACCACGAGCAGGGCGCGATCGAGGACCCGCACCCGGTGCTCGACCAGGGAGCGACCCCGACCGGGTGGCTCGCTCGCGCGGCGGTACAGCACAAGTGCATTCGTGAGCAGGACCAGCGACAGCAGGAAGTGCGCCATCACCAACGGTGGCTGCAGCTCGAACAGCACCGTCAGCCCCCCGAGCACGGCCTGCGCGAAGACGCCGGCGACGAGGCCGAGGGAGAGCCACACGAGATCGCGTCGGCGAGGCACGCGAACCAGCGACCCCAAGACGCAGACGATCACCGCGATCGAGACGAGGCCGGTGAACATGCGGTTCAGGAACTCGATCATGGCGTGCACGTCGCTTGCGCCACGGGGCGTGAGGCGCCCCGGCTCGCAGTTCGGCCAGTCTGAGCACCCGAGCCCCGAGCCGCTCAGCCTGACCGCGCCACCGGTGACGATGATCACGGCCAGCAGCACCGTGGCGATCAACGCGATCCGCTGGTACGCGATCGGGCTCAGGCGGGGCAGACGCACGAACGTGGATCGTACGCGGAGCGGACCTCCCGGCCCGACCCCGACGGTGAGGCCAAGCCCGCACGCCGGTACGCTGAGAACCCGTGCCTCCGGTTCCGCCTCGGCCGGCATCTGCCGGACCCCGCTCGACCCGCTCCGCCCGGCGGGCCCGTCGCCGCCGGGTCGTCCGCCGCCGGGTCGCGCTCGCCGCCGTCGTCTTGATCGTCGTGCTCTCCGGCGGAGTCGCCGTCTACGCAACCAACCGCCCTGCGGACCGCGCGGTCGCCGTCGACCGGCCCCCCGCCTCGACGACGAGCACCGCTCCGACCACGACGACCACGTTCCGGGACCCGCGCCGTGGGAACGGCCAGCCGGTGACCTTCGCGTTCGGCGGTGACGTGCACTTCGAGGGCGCCTTGCGCGCGAAGCTCGCGGCCGATCCCGCCACCATCCTCGCCCCGATCGCTCCCGTGCTCTCGAGCGCAGACCTCGCGATGGTGAACCTCGAGTCCGCGATCACCGAGGCGAACACGCCGTTGGTGAAGGAGTGGACGTTCCGCACGCCCGCCAACGCGCTCGATGCGCTCCGGGCCGCGGGTGTCGATGTGGCGACCGAGGCGAACAACCACGGCATCGACTTCGGACCGCAGGGTCTCGCCGACTCCCTCGCCGCGCGGGCCGCGAAGCAGTACCCGGTCATCGGCATCGGCGCGAACGCCACCGAGGCCTACGCGCCGTACCGCGCCGAGGTGAAGGGACAGCGCATCGCCATCTTCGGCGCGACCGACGTCATGGGCGAGGAGAACGTCGCCTCGTGGACCGCCACCGACACCCAGGGAGGGCTCGCGTCCACGAAGTACGACGCGCAGACCCGCATGGTCGCGGCGATCCAGGCCGTGCGCCCGGAGGTCGACACGGTGGTCGTGTTCCTGCACTGGGGCATCGAACGCCAGGACTGTCCCTCGCCCCGTCAGCAGGAGCTCGCGCAGGCGCTGACCGACGCCGGAGCCGACATCGTCGTCGGCTCGCATGCACACCACCTGCAAGGCGGCGGGCGGTTCAACACGTCGTTCGTCGACTACGGCCTCGGCAACTTCGTGTTCTTCAACGAGACCGGCGAATACGGCCGGACGGGCGTGCTCGTCGTGACGGCCACCGGGCGCGACATCGACTCCTACCAGTGGACGCCGGCCCGCATCACCTCCGGGGTCGCCACGCCGGTACCGCCGGGACCCGATGCCGACGCCGAGCTCGCGCACTGGAACGAGCTGCGTGCCTGTACCGGACTCGCGCCCTGACCGCTGAATGAATGGGCGACGGGGCGCAGTAGCGTCACGCGCATGGCCGATGCCCTGTCGCACTACGACGAGTTCGGGCTCTTCCACGAGAACGCACAGGAGTACGACCTCGCCTGGGACGGTCCTCCCACCGTCCGGCGCGAGTCAGTGGTGGTGCACCCGAGCGGACGGCGGCTGAGCGCGCTCCTCTGGGGCACCGATGCTCCCGAGATCGTGCTGCTGCACGGCGGGGCGCAGAATGCCCACACGTGGGACACCGTCGCGCTCGAGCTCGGGATCCCGCTCGCGGCAATCGATCTCCCGGGCCATGGTCACTCCGATCACCGCGACGACGGCCCGTTCAACCCGCGCGAGAATGCGGTCGACGTCGCCGTCGCGATCCGCGTGCTCGCACCCGATGCCCGCATGGTCGTCGGCATGTCACTCGGTGGCCTCACGTCGATCGCGCTCACGGCCCACGCACCCGAGCTGGTGCGCACGCTCGTGCTGGTCGACGTCACGCCGGGCGTCGACCGCGACAAGGCTGCACCGATCGCGCAGTTCATCTCGGGACCCGAGAGCTTCGAGAGCTTCGACGAGATCCTCGCTCGCACGATCGAGTTCAACCCGACGCGCTCGGAGTCGTCGCTCCGGCGCGGGATCCTCCACAACGCGGTCGCTCGCGACGACGGTCGTTGGGTCTGGCGCTACCAGCACCCGGGCATGGCCGAGAACGCCGACATCCCGGCCGACTTCGCGACGCTCTGGGACGACGTGGATCGGATCAAGGTGCCGGTGATGCTCGTGCGCGGCGCCGCGGCCGGGACGGTGGTCGACGATGCCGACGTGGCCGAGCTGGTCCGGCGCCGACCGGACGCGCGCGTCGAACTCGTCGAGGGCGCCGGGCACAGCATTCAGGGCGACAAGCCCGTCGAGCTCGCCGCACTCCTCACCGACTTTTTCGAGACGTGACCGCAGCCGGGCTCCCGCCGATCGGTGACCTCGACACACTCGAGCGGACACGCCTGTCGTGGCATTCGGTTGCCGAGCACGTCCTCGCACCGGCCCGCTACCACGCTGAGGGCCGGATCGGTCTTCGTGTCACTCCGGGCGGCTTCGGTACGCCCCCGCTCCCGTCGGGAACGACCGCGCGAGTCGAGGGCGCGATGCTGGTCGTCGACGGCGACGAAGCGGCCACTGCCGCGCTCACCACCACCGCACTCACCACCATTGCAGCCGCCGCGACTGCGCTCGGGATCGAGCCCGGCGCTCCGGCGGACGTGTACACCCCGACGACCCCACTCGCACCCGACGTCCCGCTCGTCATCGACGCGGACGCCGCAGCGGCGCTCGCGGCTTGGTTCGCGCTCGGCTGGATCGCGCTCGAAGCGCTCCGTGTCGACGCTTCCTCCACCGACGGGGCGTCGGACCCGACGCTCTGGCCCGAGCACTTCGACGCGGCCATCGACCTCGGCGACGAGGACCTTGGTGCGCGGGGCGGGTTCGGCGCGTCGCCGGGCGACGCCGCGCACCGAGAGCCGTACCTCTACGTGACCCACTGGGCCGACGTCGCCGACGATCCGTACTGGAACGATGCTGCGTTCCCGGGAGCGAGCCTCTCCTACACCGCGGTCGCCGCGGCACCCGACGCCACCGCCGCGGCCCGCGACTTCTTCACGCGCGGGCGCGCCGCCCTGTCCGCCGGCGCCAACCCGAGGTAGCGATCCGTCAGGCCCGGCGCAGGACGGTTGTGGCCGTCGCGGCCGCTTCGATCCCTGCCCACGAGTACCGCATGGGCACGAGGTCCCCCACCGACCACGCCTGCTGCTGGTCGGCGAAGTGCGGGCTGGTGGCATCGCCCGATGCTCCCAGCGGAACGATCCACGCGCTCGCGTCCCAGTCGGCGAGGTCGAAGACATACCGAGCGACCGAAGTGCTCGTGACACCGAAGCCGTGGCCCGCCGGGTGTGCGGCGCACATCACGGTGTCCCACTCCCCTCCCATCGCGACCAGAGGTGGGTCGAGACGGTCGTGCCACTCGGGGTGCAACACGGCGAGCGGATGCCGCGGCGCCGCGTGGTGGAGTCCGCCCCACTGCCAGTCAGCAGGGTCGTCGCCGAGGATCGTGCGCAGCACGCCGATTGCGTCGGCCAGTGCGCCGGCAAGGACCGAGTTCCAGTCCTGGTCGTCCCAGAGCAGAGTCGCGTCGTCGGCTGCGAGCAGTCCCGTCGAGAGCACCCACAACCGAAGCTCGAGCGGCTGGAACGTGCCCGGTGGCTCGTCGACCAGCGGGGCACGCACGCTCGCGAGCTCGGGGTGATGCGCGAGCAACCGACAGGTCGCGTCACGCGTGACTGCATAGACCGCGGCTCCGACCGCGTCGGGATCCATGCATCGGTCCCACGCCGTCAGCGCGTCGATGCCGGCCTGCTCCCATGCGTCGGTCACGACGAGCGCGACGAGACGCGGCACCCACACGTCCGCCGCGAGTGCGTAGCGATCGCGATGCACCGCAGCCATGTCGGCGACGGTCGCGTCGCGCAGTGGCGTGAGCCGTGAGCGGAGGCGCTGTGCCCGATCGGGGCGCGCGTAGTCGAGACCGAGGTAGTGCGGGTACTCGTCGCCGACGATGCGCTGATTCGCGGTGATCACGAGTCCGTCATCGGGGTTCCGCCGCCGCGGGAGATCGTCATAGGCCACGTTGCCGTGCCAGTCGTACTCCCCGCTCCCTGCCGGTACCGGACCCCACGCATTCGCCGCGTCGCGCACGGGGATCCGGCCGACGGTGCGGTAGGCAACGTTCCCGTCGACGTCGGCACTCACGAGGTTGTTCACCGGATCGACCCACGCCCGCATCACCTCGTCGAGCTCGTCGACGTTTCGTGCGGTGAGCATCGGAGCGAGCACCGAGAGGCCAGAGCTCGGCTCCACCAGGGCGGTGGAGCGCAGCACGACGACGGAACCGCGCGCCGGGTCGCCGAAGACCACGGGACC
>Ga0315273_10000482_pt1 | contig 41967 bp, 62 predicted proteins | sample YL17G02_0_MG_FD_205753 | JGI IMG/M metagenome (GOLD analysis project Ga0315273, IMG submission 205753) | Sediment microbial communities from Yellowstone Lake, YNP, Wyoming, USA - YL17G02_0 | ecosystem: Environmental > Aquatic > Freshwater > Lake > Sediment | place: USA: Wyoming | collected...
CCTCAAGGCACCGACAGACCGTTGATAAATTGTACTGCGGCGTGGATAGCTAACTTTAATATTAACTTTCTAATGTTGTACAATCTTAGGTTTACAGGGGCAAACACAAGCACGTTTATATGTTATATTTGTATTTCAGTAAACTGCTACTTTGAGAATATATCTGGTAATGCGAATAAAATAGCTTTTTCAAATGCGGCCAATTCCGCTATACTATTTCACTGTGAGTTAGTCTCCACAAATGGAAATGCTATACAATTTGCCGGTCCGGATGGTCTTTGTGTGTCGTGCTACATACACGACTCAGTACAAGGAATTTTGTACGGTGGCGCATCTGGTTGTGTTATAGCAAATTGTACTACTGCTGGTATGCTTCTGACTTCTGATGCTGCGTTTAATGATGTTCATGGAAACATATTCTACAATTGTGGTATTGGGATAAAGGGTCAAACAGAGGGCAGTGTCACTATCATCAACAATATCTTCCACACTTGTACTACAGGGTTAAGTTGGACTAACAGGGCAGTATTCCCCTTCTTGGACTTTAACTGCTTTTATAACAATGGAACTGATGTGACAAACGTGACAAAAGGCCCTAATGACATCACAGATGACCCACTGTTGAAGAGTCCCGCCACCGGTGATTTTACACTGTTGGCTAATAGCCCGTGTTTTGACGCCGGAATGCAGTTGGGTTCGATAGTAGGACTGTAATGCCGCAGTACAAAGTAAACATTGGTCCATCTCAAGCAAAAGTAGCAGTAAGTGACTACAGTGTAAACATTGGCCCCTACCAAGGGAGTGGTGTTCCAGTAGTTACGGCTCAGTCTGCCGATCAGTCTGTTCATGTTGGTGACGTGGTATCTATGTGGATTACTGCCATCGGAACCCCTACACCAACTTATCAGTGGTACAAAGGCATTGTTTTGATTGTTGGGGCAGATAGCAGTACGTATAACTTCACAGCCGGTATCAACTCTGGTGGTATTTACACTTGTGTTGCTTCTAATATAAATGGTGACACGACATCACCGAACATTACCCTGTCTGTGTATGCATACGTAGTTTCCCACTCCAGCAGTGCCAATTACACGGCTGGGTCTGCGATGAGTTTAAATGTTGTGGCTGCTGGATACCCGACACCATTATCGTATCAGTGGTACAAAAATGGTGGAATAATTGTTGGGGCAACGAACAGCACGTACTCCGATTACGTTGGGTTCGTTGTTGGTAGTATTGAAACGTACTATTGCAAGGTCGATAATTCGCTTAGCCATCCGGTTGATTCTGATTTGATAATCATTACTGTGATACCCAATCCATACGGGTACAAATTATTCAATGTACCAACCGATTTATCAAGGGAGATCCCATAATGGCTACTTGGTACTCGGATGCTGGGATTTACTCTGACGCGGAAGCGGAAGCGATACTTGAGGGTGAATTCGATTTACTGATTCAAAATTCAGTAGATATCAGACCGTTCGTTGGCCAAGAACTGATAGGTGAATTTGACCTACAGATGCTCTTCATTGGCTCGGTAGGTCTCGACCTCCTTCAATGGATGCCGGCAAAGTTCAGGTCTTCCGCTATTCTAATCGATTACTTGAGGGAAGCCGGTATTCAATTTGGGTCGTGGCTAACCCAGGTGCGGGACATCGTGAAGTTGTTGAACACGCGGACGACCAGCGATACCGATTACCTAAGGTATCTCGGGGCACTGATCGGCGTCGAGCTACCACCGGAAGACGACGTGACTGTTGATGAAATTCGCAAGAGCATATCGCTTGCCATTGACTGGTACAAGGTAAAGGGCACGTATCGTGCCATTCAGATTATGTCCCTGATTCAAAGGTTCACGCTCAACGTGTACGACATGTGGACGGATGACTACAGCGACTTCATTCTGGTTGATTGGTTTTCTGGTGGTGAAGGCGAGAACCCGCCCGGTCTCGGCGCTTCATATTATAAGTCACCACACTTTGGAGTAGAAGTTCTGCTCAATAAGGTCTATACTGCAGGATCCGGTGCCGGGTCTGGTGGAGCGTCAATCCTATGGGACGCTAGTTACTTTGACAACTTATGTATCAAGATTGAGGAAATAAGGCCGGTACACACTGTACCCCACTACATGCTGCTGTTGAACCCGGTTACCGATGAGTTCAGTCATGTGATTGAGGTCGATGGTGAGATCTTTGCTAAGGTCACTGGCAATTGGTCGTATAGCACTAAGTATCTCGATGAGACACTCAGCATCGAAATGTGGAACACAGACGACGGAACAATCCTTGATACATCGGCTACGACTTTCCTAAATTCTATCACCACGTGGTGGATTGGTACAGGGCTCGGTGACATTACGGATCCGGCCTGGTCATTGGTTAGTCCAGTGCAAAGTGGAACGATAGACGCAGCAGACATCAAGGTGTTTGATGACAAGTACACTTTCGAGTTCATTATTCCAAAGAGCATGGTTCAGGCAGGAATAACGGAGGTTGGTCTTTACATACCAGGTGCACCCGATACGTTGGTTGCCGGAGCAACATTCCCACCAATTGAAAAGGATAATCGTACGGAGTTAAGAGTGGTGTTCGAAGTATATAAGAATGATCTCACGTAGTTTTGTGATAATAGGAGATTCTGATGCCGGCAAATATAGGTAGTCAAATAGTTTCAATTCTCTTTCGTACGGTAGCCAATTCAGGCAAATGGAATCAAAGAGCCCTGAACGTCCGTAGTACCGGTGTTTACACCGGTGGTTGGTTGGCAAAGGTTAATAACGTGACGGCTTCGATCTCAGCATTGGTCTGCGAAATCACTGACGGTCTATACCAGGTCAGAGTATCGACAGCAGTCACCGTCAACGTTTCGGTGCCCGATTCCTCTACACCGTACATCGTTCTTCGGTGGACATACGGCGGGACGATTAATGATTACATGGAACTCCTCGCTGTAACAACGCCCGCCACGAATGATCTAATTGTTGGTTTGTGTACGTTCACAGGTGGTGGTGCGTTGGACGACTTCGACTATACCGATAGGTCTAACCCAAGCACGAAAGATCTATTCTTGAAGGTTGAACCGACCGGTATTGCTGATTCGCGGGTAAGAATCCGTGGTGGCTATTTTCAAACATCAACGTCGTCCGTTCAAATCCTTGACCAAAAGAGTAACGTGATTGGGCCGCCGGCAAGTAACAGTCAGGTGTACCTTGTTTACGTCGATGCAGCTGGTGTTGTCAAAATTGACAGCAGTGGCATACCGTCTGCTTCTCCGTCAGCACCGAGCTACCTTGGTAAACTGGTACTCGCGGAAGTGACCATTGCGTCAACTGACTTGACCATAACTAGTGACATGATTAAGGATGTAAGGCCGTTTATCACGAACGGGCAAATTGCAGTGGATGGATCGACCCTTGAGATCAATTCGAGTGGACAGTTACGAATCAAGGACGCTGGGGTTAGCTACGCGAAACTCGGAAATGTGTATGATAGTGGGTGGTTTACTTGTGTGCCAAGACAGGCTTACACTAAGACCCATAACCTTGGTGGTATTGCTTTGATTGTGACCCTGCTGTTTGCTCCTGATTCTGGTGGGAGTCCAGATTTGACAAAAGTTACGAGGGTGGACGCAACCGAAGAGGAAGTGGTTGATATTGGTGCTGTGATACAAGACATCACTGCCACACAGCTTATTGTTGCGTCCGCATATCACTACGTTGCTTGTAGAATAATTGGTGGCGGTGGGTTCACTGGATATGCCAGTGGACACTACCGGGTTTTGGCTATGAGGGTTGCATAATGGGAACTACTAATCACGGAACTCAGGCGGTTTCACATAAATATTATGAAGAAGTGATTGCTAACAATCGTAATGTAAGACTCGTTGATATTATTCCACGCGGTATCTATTCCGGCGGTTACCTGGAGAAATCCGGTGACTACGAGTGTCAGATACCGGACATCACAGTCGAGCTCGGTGATGACGATGTACAGGTACGGGTTGAAACATCGGCGGCGGCCACCATCAATGATTCAACGCTTGACTCGGGGTCAATATCGGTTTCCACCCCGTATATTGTGCTAAGATGGGCTTATGTAGCCACACAGAACAACTACATGGAAATACATGCAATTGCCAGTGTTGCATCGGCCCAGGCAAACGATATTATTGTCGGTAAGATAGTTTTTGTGAGTTCGAAAGTCGATTCGTTTGACTATTCGGATAGGACCCTGCTTAATGTGCAGAACTTGTACCTGCAACCCCGATCCCTGGGTAGTTTGTACGTTGGGTTAAGGTCCGGCAGGGTTCACACCAACACCGGTTGTGTGACGATTCAGGAACCCAGTGTTGGACCGTTTGACGTTCCAGCGTATCCGAATAATAGGATTGACTTGATTTACGTTGATAGCAATGGTGTGCCACAAATTTTAAAGGGGACACTGGCAGTAGCGCCGGTTGTACCCAGTTACGCCGGTAATTTGGTCATCGCTGAAGTGACTGTGGGAAATGGTGTCTCAAGCATTCTGGCGTCAAAAATTAAGGATGTAAGAGCCTTCTTAACCCCACAGTCATCAATTCCAAATAACTCGGTGACAGTAGCCAAGTTGAAAAGATATGATAGTGGTTGGTTTGCAATTGGGACCAGCGTGACGTATACGAAAGCCCACGGTTTGGGTGCTGAGCCTCCTATTGTGCTTGTTTATATAGCCGAGAATTCGGACGGTTCGGGGAGAAGAGCTTCTGCCAATGGATCGACTGATGTGCGGGATATTGGTAGTTATCCAATTGGAGTAGGAACGACTATTTGTAAAGTCGATGCGACCAACGTTAAGATCCGTACGGGTTCTATGTCAGTTGCACATGTATTCGGGGAAAGCGGTGTGCTCTGGAACCCGACGTCCGCATACGCAAGGATTATAGCCATAGAATAATATGGGGATCTTGATTAACCACGCACACCATGCAAGAATAACGGGGGTAGAAAGTAGGTCTATTCCCGTTTTGGGTGTACGAAATGAAAGGAACATCACCGAGGTTCTACAGTCTGGGTCGTGGTTGGGTCAGAAAGTCGTAATCATCGGCGGCGGTCCCAGTATAAGAGGACTGAAATTCGAAAGCATGCCCGCCGGGCGAAAAATAGGAATCAATAAGGCGTTTGTTGACTACCCTGTTGATGTAAACTACTGCATGGACTCTAGGTTTTATGACGACCTGACTTATCCACAGAAGGCTGACCCAAAAAACGCGGAGCTTCGCATGAAGTGGTCGAACTTCGTAGGTATCAAAGTGTTCCTACGGCCGGACCAAAAAACGAAGTTCGGTCCTGAGGTTTTCCTTGTGAATAACGTGCCACAGAAAGCAATTAGTTTTGACCTGTCTGTTGGTATTTATGGTGGTAGAAATAGTGGGTTTGGTGCTTTGATGCTCGCCGTTGCTTTGGGTTGTACCAAGATCGGTTTGCTCGGCTACGATATGAAGGTAGACAATGGATTTCACAGGACGCATTGGCACGATGGATACTGGCACCAAACTACTAGATCGATTGACGAAGAGTTGAAGTCCATGCAGGGGAAGCTCGATGGCTTCAAGGAGGAGTTCGTCGAGTTTGCCGATGTTATAAAACAACAGGGAGCTGAAGTGTACAACCTGAACTTGGGCAGTGCATTGAATTGCTTTCAAAAAATAACCATGGATGACTTTGCTAGAGTATAAGGGTAGCGTTTTGAAAGATGCGGTGTTTATTGTTGCGGGTGGTCCGTCGCTATACGGTTTTGACTTTCATCGGTTAGCCAATCAGGATACTATCGTCGTCAATGACGCCGTGTTTTGCGTTCCGAACCCCACTTGTTTCGTTACAATGGACTTTACGTGGACTCTCAAAAAGAACATACACTATGAAAAATGTGTTGACCAAAGGGACGAAGCGTTTTTTACCAAGGACCTGCAAAGGTACTTCGTTGTTGGTTTTAGGGGCGACAGGCTTGGTCGGACAGAACACGGAATTATTGATAAGAAGAGGGGAGTCACTTACGACCTTCGATTATTTGATAAGGTAGTCTATTCAAGCAAGTACGGTGGTCTTGGTAGGTCGTTTGATGACTTTAGAGTTGGTAGTGACAGCGGGTACTCTGCTATTCAGCTCGCCGTTGTTTTGGGTTACAAACAAATCTATCTTCTTGGTATGGACTTCTCGGTAGTCGAAGATAACACCACTACGAGAAGCAACAAGATCATCAGAAGTAGGAGTAGGAGTAGGATTGCTGGTAAGGTGGGTCGAGGTATCGTTGGCGGGGCTGTTCACTGTCGAGCACTGGAAACAAGAACCCACTTTTACAGTAAAAAGTCGAGGGCTCTGGGTAACGAGTTGAAGATAAAGCTGGAAGAATTTCTCACCCCGTATCCACAAATGTTCTCCGATGCTGCTGGTATTGCCGGACTGGCGATCACCAGTTGTAGTAGTATAAGCAGACTCAACAAATGGATACCTTATGTGAGTGTGGACACACTGATATGAATAAGATACCAAAGGTTGCGTACTTCTATTGGGGCAACGACACCCTTTCGTGGTTGCGGTACATGACGTTGTACACGTTTAGGAAGTATAACCCAAGTTGGAAAATGTGTGTCTACGTGCCAGACAGTCAATCCGGTGAAAAGACGTGGACATCGAATGATCAGTCGGTTAAAATAACATCAAAGAATTATTGGAATAAGGTCTGCGATCTCAATGTAGTGATAACCAGACTTGATCCATCTCTTATTTCCTCGATTGCCGATGGAAATGTGCCGGATGTCATTAAGTCTGACATTATCAGAATGGTGCTTCTTTATGACTTTGGTGGTTTGTGGTCGGACATGGACATTATTTACTTTCGACCAGTCGAAGCCGCTTTCAAGCCCACAGACGCGACCGCTTATTTCTGCAAGCATAAACTGGAACGTTCGGACGGTTTGCCAGATATGAGAAGTGCAAATTATCATAGGATCGGACTTCTCTTGGGTGCACCCGGCAACCCGCATTTTGGTAATCTGTTACAAAAGGCTAAGGGGGCGTGGAACCCGAGTGTGTACCAGAGTCTTGGTACTATGCTTTATAAGCATAACGTCGATATGAGTTCACCAGACTTGATTAATATTCCGATGGCTTGTGTATATCCGTATAATAACGTTGGAAAAATGTTTAACGATACGGAACCATCACTACTGAGGAAAATTCAACCAAAGACAATCGGTTGGCATTGGTACGGTGGGAATCCGGTGGCCGGTCGTTATCAAAATGTATTAACGGAAAGTAGTCTCAGAAAGCTTCCGAATAGTCCTGTTGTGGTATTATTGAAGAGGGTGCTCGGTGAGTAAGAAGATTTCAGTGGTAATGGGTTATAAGGATAGGATACAGCAGCTGCACTTGACACTGCGTACTATTCTGGCGTTTCCCCATGACAACGTTGAAATCATCATAGTGGACGACAGCGATGTGGTCTCACGTGACCTGTCTGAATTGGTTAAAAAGTTCGATCTCGATATTAAACTGATTCCGTTTGGAGTCAAAAGAACGACCATTAACCCGTGTGTAGTATATAACAAAGGGTTCGAGCGTGTGACTGGTGACATTGTAGTCATCCAGAACCCCGAGTGTATGTATCTCACCGATGTGTATGGGTATGTAAGAAGCCACTTGACGGACGTTAATTATCTGACGTTTTCATGTTATTACACCAAACAGGATCTTCACGTTAAGATGCATAGCCTCCTTGGACTGCCAGCCAGTTCGCTGTTTGCTGGGATCAACCAAGTAGTTGATATTAAACGTAAGCAGTGGTATAATCATATTGTTCATCGTCCCCGGTGTCTTCACTTTACCTCCGCCATTACTAAGAGCAATCTTGATAAGTTGGGTGGATTTGACGAGCGGTATGCTAGTGGCTACTGCTTTGACGATGAGGAATTCTTGACGAGAATCAAATTGATGGGTCTGCTTGTTGAGATCGTACCGGAGAAGCTCGGTTTGATTGTGCACCAGTGGCATCCAAGTGGTAGCGCCACACTAAGTGACAAGCACGTGTTGTGGCAGAAGAACAAGAAGCTGTTTGTTGATACCTTTGGCAAGGAGCCAGCATGCAGTTGACAGTGGTGTGCGTATGAAACCAATATTCTGGACGGGTACTGCTGATCACATTTCCGATTACCTAATACACAATAAAAGGTTGAGGGATTTGAGCAACAGGTTTCCGCTGTATGTGGTCTACTCAGGAACAAGTGAATATTTAAAGACTTATTACCCAAAGGCCACAATCATCAAGTGCGAAAACGAGTGGATGAAAAAAGCTGTGAGGGTTCACGAAGCCATCTGCCTCAGGTCAGAATACGACGTGGTGATTCGTTTCTGTCCGGATACTATCATAAAAGATGTTGATACTCTGATCAGAATGATAGAAACAGCTATGGCCGGAAACCCAATGATGTTTGTTGGAAACGTGGCTAAATTCAAGGGTATTACGTATTTACGCGGTGCGTGTAATTCTACACCAAGGGCTGTGTTCGAAAAATTGGTCCTGAAACCCAGTGACACTGATTACGACACTTGGTATTCTACTGCCGTGGTGGCTGCCGGTGGCGTTATGAAGGATGTTAGTCTGTTTGAGATCAATAATAAGTACACTGGGAAATTGCCCGTGTGGCACCCAACTCAATACGATAGCGGTCACAGAGACATGAAAGTAAGATTCAAGACTTTTCTGGCGGAGTGTTGAATGATTCCGAAGAGAATGGTATTCTTCTGGGGCAACGAACGAATGTCTTGGTTGAGATACATGACCCTGTACTCATTCAGAAAGTACAACCCTGATTGGGAGATGTCTCTGTACGTATGTCCAATGGGAGACATACAAAGCAAGACGTGGGCGGGTCCTGAAAAGCAGGACTTCTTTACTTACACTGGTCCGGACTACATGCCAATGGTTAAGAACCTTGGTGTCGAAGTTCTAAAATACGAAGTGCCACAGAGCATAGTGGATTCCATTGGACCGTCCCACAAGAGCAATTTCTTTAAGTGGAATGCAATGTGGACATCTGGCGGCTGGTATTCCGATATGGATATTCTATGGATCCGGCCGATGAACGATGTTTACGAGTGGTTGAAGAACGTAAACACTGTTCTTGCGTGGAACGGCAGTTATTTCTCTATAGGTTTGTTGGCATCGTCTCCCGGTAATGATTTCTTTCACGGCGTATACGACAACGGGTTTAAAACCGCAACCATGAAAGAATACCAGTCTGCTGGGGTTCTGAACATGTATGACTTCCTTAGGAACTTGAGAAGTAAAGACCCATCGGTGTGCAGTGACATCGCCCCGGGTGACTACTATGGAATGATGAACAGGCTATTTCCAAAGTTGAAGACGTATAGTCTACCAATGAACCTTGTTTATCCGTGGTCGTACCGAGAAATGGATAAGGTGTTTCACCGGTGCCACAAGACTCCTCCGGGAACCATCGGTATTCATTGGTACGCTGGATGTGCACTGGCACAGGAATACAACTGCAAGTTGACTGAATCGAATTTCAGGCAGGATAACAACACTTTACGTGCACCATTACAGAATGTTTTAGATTACAACCACGCAGAGCTTGGAGGTCAGTTTCATTGGTTTGATTCCAGGCTGAAAGATGCAACGAAATGGTGTAGCAACGTGGTCGAGTTCGGGTCAATGTTCTGTAAGAGGTTGAGGCAGGTTAGTGCACTGGTAAAGGATCGGATTGGAATAGATGTTTCGAAAGAGTACTGCAATAAGGCGGCAGACAGCGGTTGTACGGTAATCAACGGCGATATAAGGGATTTTGAGAAGTATATTCACCCGTCCAAGAATGACTGCGTTCTTATCATAGATGTGATTGAACATCTGTCTAAGAAGGACGGTGAAAGTCTGTTGCTACGTTGTCAGAATTTCTTCAAGAAGATTGTGGTTGCCACACCAGAGGGTTTCACTAAGCAGGAAATCGATCCTACTGGTTTTGGTCAGAATACTTGGCAAACGCACAGAAGTGGTTGGACGCTTGAGGATTTGAAAGGTTTTGGTTTTACTGGTGAAGTGTATCCGAAGTATACCGGTGAGACTGGGTACGTATTTGCGACTTGGGTCAAGAACAATATAACGTGAGGTGCCACTTGATAAATGACGCACTGAAATCGGACAGTGTTTCGTTCGAACAATTCTGGAACGATTGTCACGCGGTAAACGATCAACACTTTCTTACTGGTTCGTCTGGTCGGTCGGTGTGGTCAAGTCTTAATATCACTGACAGAGTGAAGGCTGGTGCTAAAGTTCTGAATATTGGTGTTGGGCTGGGTTTCTGCACCAATGAACTGGTAAAGGCCGGCTGCGTGGTGGACGTGCTTGACATTTCGCCGGTGGCGCTGGAAAGGGTTTCCAAAATCGTTCGTAAGGCATGGTTGCCGTCCCAGTTTGAATCAATGCCAATAGACTACTACGATCTTATAATTTCCCATCTGGTTACTCAGCACATGCCGGACGGTGATTTAACAAAACAGGTAACATACACGGTAAAGGCTCTGAATAAGATTGGTGTGTTCGCCATGCAGTTTGCATGCCGGTTTCCTATTATATCGGATGGTAAGACGAGTATAAGTATGAAGGACACAAAGGCTGGTGGATCAGTTCGGACGTTAGAAAAAATTGATTCGTTGGTCAGGTCGTGCGGTGGTCAAATTGTGTGGAACAAAATGATATCCGTTTATCAGCGAAAGGGTTCGTGTTGGTTCGGGGTTCATATTGCAAGGACAAGTTATTGACGTGCCCAAAAAGACTCTGGTGCTGGGTAGCTGTAGGCTAGTGCTACCATTCCTGTCTGACGACGATCTGCATGCTGGGGGCATGCCTCCCCGGCCTAATCGAGATGCTAAAGACGCAGAATACGTTACCTACCCTGGCGGTCACACACATTCCACGGGCGACGTAATTCAAGCTATCAAAATAATGAAATCGGAACTGAAGGTTCCCGAATATCTTGATCCATACGTGTTTCATGGATGGGGAGTTAGAAGTGACAAAATAATTGACTTTGACGGAATTGATAGGGTAGTGTTAGAAATCAGTTCGGTGAAAAACTACGTTCATCGGGGTAGTGGGTTAATATTACACATAGGGTACGGAGACAATGTGAACGCCGGTAAACTAAAGGCACTCGATGACGTGAATTTTACGAAGGAATTGGAGGCTGAAGTCCTGTCGAATCTTGATCTAATATCAAAGATGACGCGTAAGCCACTGGTTTTGGTATGTCAACACAATATTCAACAGATACCGGTCCGGTATTGGTTATCCCACCTATTGTCAACGTGGTGTGGAAGTAATCATACTTTCATTGACCCCACACTGTTGGTTGCTGTGTATGGCATCGATAAGTGTTTTCCAGTGTTGAAGGGTAAGAGAGACTTCCAGCATTACTCCACTGATATGCAAACACTGATAAGAGAATACATAAAAGGGTCGTTGAAGCTCGATAATGTACCACTGTATAAAAATAAACTGTGTCCCAGTACGTGAGGTTGTCATGAGAGTACTAATCGTTGGCGGTGCCGGATATGTGGGCGGCTATTTGACGGATTATTTGAAAACGTGGAAATGTGGGTACGAAGTGACCGTGTACGACGTACTGGCCTACGAAGATAGGTTCCTCAAGGAGGTTTCGTTCATTCGTGGAGACGTTCGTGATCGCGACAAGCTCTTGGGCCTTCTACCCTATTTTGACGTTGTGATCTGGCTTGCCGCTGTTGTTGGTGACGGTGCTTGTGCAGCCGACCCATTTTTGGCCAGAGCCATCAATGAAGATGCTACTAGGTGGCTCGTCGATCACTACGATGGTAAGATTATCTTCCCGAGCACGTGTTCGGTGTACGGGGTGAATAATGATCTGATTGACGAGACGGCCGATCCACACCCCTTGTCGATTTACGCAGTAACCAAGTTGGCCGCGGAGCAGTATATTCTTGAACACCGGCCAGACTCCTTGGTGTTCAGACTAGGCACCCTGTACGGTTTGGGTGACGAGCATTCAAGAATTCGTCTTGATCTAGTAGTAAATATTCTTGCTAAGAAGGCCGCTCTTGGTGAGAAACTGACGGTAAACGGTGGCAACCAGTGGAGGCCGCTTTTGCATGTTAGGGACGTTGCCAACGCTATCCAGTTCGGTCTTCGTCATGATATTTCTGGGTTGTTCAACCTCGCGAGTGAGAATCGTCAAATTTATGAAATTGCGGATGCCATTCAGCGGGCTGTCCCTAGTTGTCGTATCGAAAAGGTCGATATGAATACGGAGGATCAACGAAATTATCAGGTCAGCTGCAAGAAGTGGGAAGCCACCGGTTGGAAACCCGCGTGGACGATAGAAATGGGTATCCATCAGATCGTTAATGTCGTCCGTGGGGGCCGAATCAAGGACCCGAACGACCCAGTCTACAGTAATGAGTACTATCTTAAGGGGTATCCGAAGCCATTCTAATCGGATATCGCTCGGTATAATGATGGCGATACAATTACTGTTTAAATTGAGGTCCTGCAAATGTGGCAGCCACTTAATTTACCAAAGGTCGAGTTCTACTATCTCGATCGAATGGGTTGGCCATTGGAAGTCGTGAAGAGCCAACCACTTCGCAAATTCATCCGTCGGTTACTTCATACACGTAAAATCACAACCAACCGGTGGGACATTAAGGAGATAGATTATAGTGTGTACTGGACACAACCGGAAATGTCTAAAATGTTAATGGATCAAATAAGTTTAGGGCGTTGGTTAATTCTACCAACGAAACCATGGCCAAGACCGGAAATGGTTGGTCTGGTTGACGCTGGTAACGATACAAGTGAAATGATGAAACCAGAGGAGGATAAATGATTCGAATCGTAACCCTAACACAAGGTCGTAAGTCCACCGACGATCGAGGATCTGTGTCGTTCATCAATGATTTTGACCCAACCAAATATGGCGTCAGGCGATTTTACGTTATTCAGAATCATAGGGCCGGATTCATCCGTGCTTGGCACGGCCATGAATGCGAGTCGAAATTCGTGACTGTCATCCATGGTGTCGCTATCATCAAAGCAATTTCAATCGAAAACGGTGATGAAACCATAGCAATAATGAATAGACTCGGTAGGCCGAATATGCAAATGAATTCATTTGTGATGTCCGGCGATAACCCACAAGTGCTTTGCATTCCAGCGGGTTATTATAATGGGTTCATCAACCTGACACCTGACACAATTATTCAGTTTTTCTCTAACCGTTCGGTTGAGGAAAGTAAAGATGATGATATTCGTCTTCCATGGGATAAATTCGGTTCGAAGGTCTGGGCTGAGGACTATCGATGAGTAAGACTGTAATGACTGTGGTTGGTATCAGACCCGATTTTGTGAGGATGAGTGCGATCTTCCGCAAGCTCGATGCAGAACCCGAGTTTAAGCACATATTGGTTCATACGGGCCAACACTTCGATCGATTGTTCTCTGATGTATTCTTTGAGGAGCTGGAAATCCGCAAACCAGACTTCAACCTTCAGTGTGGTGCTCCTGGCAAGACCCATTACCAGGTTGCTGGCGAGATCACTAATAAGCTTCTTGACGATGTGATTGGTCGTGCTGGTATTCATCCAGATATCGTTCTGTTTCTCGGTGATAGCAATTCGGTAGTCTGCTCTGTGGCTTTGAAGAAGGAGGGCTACAAGATTGGTCACATCGAGGCCGGCATGAGATCCGGCGACCGCCGGATGCTTGAGGAGATTAACAGGACGGTTTGCGACCACTGCAGTGATCTGTTGTTTGTTTATCATGATGACTACGCAGCAAATCTCCGCCGAGAGAATATCCAGGAAGGCATTCGTGTGGTTGGCAATACCATCGTCGAAGTTGCCCACAAGTATGGTGATGAACTGCTCCAGACCAAGAAGACGGGTGATTACATCCTGCTCGACATTCACCGCCCTGAGAACTTCAAAGACAGGCATCGGCTGTTTTCGATCTTTGACTATGCTGCGACCTGCTCGCGTAAGTACTGTCTACCGGTCAAGTTTCTACAGTTCAATCGAACGGTCAATGCTGCTATCAAGTTTGGGTTGAACTGGTGTCTGGACGGTATTGAGGCAGTTCCGTTGATGTCGTACGTCGAGTTCCTCAAGACCCAGTATAATAGCTTGTTCATGATCTCCGACAGCGGTACTGCCCAGGAAGAACCAGCAATACTAGGCACCCCGGTTATTGTTCCACGAGATTACACGGAGCGGCCCCAGAGCATGGAACACGGTTGTTCGTATTTGCTGCACATTACCGGTGACTGGGATGGGGGCTTTCAGTGGCTCGATAGTACAATTGGTAATGAACTTTCAATGTCGTCTGATTGGCTTGGTGATGGCACCACATCTCAACAAATTGTTGACATCCTAAAGGCGGAACTGTAATACGTCGGAAAGTTCAAGCTTAACCGTTTGGCTTGACCCTCAAGAAAGTAGGGGGACTAAGACACAAGTGGTGTCCCGAGTGCAAGGGAAACGAAGCCATGTGTCTCCCTGATACAGCGGAGATAGGTTCGAATATCAAAAGGAGAACAGAAATGAAAGTACTGGTCCTTGGTGCAACAGGCATGTTGGGTTCTACGGTCACACGATATCTGGTCAACGCTGGATATGACGTTTCGGTAACTTGTCGGCACGAATCGTTCAAGTTAGCCGTGGACTGGCTCTCTAAGCTCAAGAGGATACCGCAGATTATAACCTTCAACCCGGTGACGCAGGACATTCGTAACTGCCCAGTTAAGGGTTTCAACTTTGTCATCAACTGTATTGGCATTATTAAGCCGGCCATTAAAACAGTTGGTGCCGCTGCTACTATTGAAATCAATAGCGTGTTTCCACACAAGCTTGCTGCGTGGTGTTACGGAAATAGTGTTGCCTGTATCAACATTACGACAGACTGTGTGTATTCCGGAACCCAAGGCGGGTACGTCGAGACTGATGTTCATGACGCCGACGACCTTTATGGTCGTAGTAAAAGTTTAGGTGAAGAGACAGAACTAGGTATGACGATCAGGACATCGATCGTCGGTGAGGAAATTCACAACCACGCGAGTCTCATCGAATGGGTAAAATCGATGAAAGGTCAGAAGGTTAACGGCTTTTCTAAGCATTGGTGGAATGGTATTACAACCACCGAATACGCAAAGGTCGTTGATAAAATTATGGCGAGTGGGTTGTTCAGTGTTGGCCTGTTTCACGTGTTCTCACCAAAAGACGTAAGTAAATACAACATGTTAAAATTGTTCTCCGACAAGTTTAACCTCGGTCTTGATGTCATGTGGGACAATAAGGCTGAATGTGACAGAACCCTTCGAACCATGAAAGACCTCAATGAGAAGCTCCAAGTTTTACCATTTACTGATCAAGTTGCGGAGATGTAATGTTAGGAATATTAAATCCAAGACGTCAAGTAGGTTACATCAACATTGCCTTACTATCACACTGTGTACTTGATGATAAGTGCATTGAAGTTGTTCGGGATTCCCTTTGCACACTGGTTGATCCTACTTATATCGGAAAGACTCCTTCTCGCAATCTGGTATTTCAGACCTTTCAAGAGTGGGACGTACTGGATCGAGTACTTAAAAGTGAAAAACTGAATCCGGCGGAGTTATTGGGATTACTTGTTGCTGGTAAGGCAAAACCATTCTTCTTGAAGTTGGCCCAACAGGCAAACTACGATGTTAATTATAGAACGTGCGACGTACCACCCGGGGTTCGACTTTCGTTAAGGACCAACAAATGTCCTGGCTAGTTACTGCGTATTATACGGGCCACCCAGTCTATAAAGAGCATGCTGCGAAACTCGCTCAGTCGATGCTGGCCCACGACATTCGATACGAGATCGTGCCGGTGCCTGACTTAGGCACGTGGCAGGCCAACACGCAGTATAAACCTACGTTTCTAAAGCAGATGCTTGTGAAGCACCCGAATGATTCGATTGTTTACGTTGATGTCGATGCTGTGTTTCTTCGGTATCCTGCTTTGTTTGACGATCTTGATAAGATGTCAGGGGTCAACGTTGCCGTTTATATCCTCGATCACTCTCAGTACCGACGCAAGAACGCACCACCAGAGATGCTCTCTGGTACGATATTTTTCAAAAACAACCCGGAAACTGCTCGGATTATTGACGAGTGGATACAACAGTGTCGAGTCAACCCCGCTGCGTGGGATCAAAAAGCATTATCACAAGTTCTCAAAACCCACACGTACTACAACTTACCGGATCGGTATTGTAAAATTTGGGACTACATGGATACTGTCAAAAACGCGGTAATAGAACACCATCAAGCCAGCAGGGTGACCAAAACGTTTATCTCGAAACCGGTTGTTGTCATCAAAGGGAAAGGAATATGAAGAAAGTACGAGAAGTAATATTCAACGCGACTGTTTACCGGAGCCTATCCGTTGCCCTACAATTAATAATGGTGTCAATCGTTTTTGGGCTCGCAACCAAGTGGAAGGTTGTCTTAGCTTGCAATCTACTGTGTTTTGCGTGGTATATCGTGTATCATCTATCGGCAATTCGGGTTCGTCGATACTTTAAGCACCTAGTCAAGATGCCAACGATCAAAGTATATATGAGTCACCCAATCAGAGGATCGAAGGTTGATGACGCTACCAAAACGGAGCAATTGTCCAACAGTGGTCGAGCTCGGCTGGCGGCAGTAGAGATTCGTAAAGCGTTCCCAGATTTGGACATTTACTGTCCTGGCGATGCTGAGAAGTTCGTTTATCTTACGTATGCGGGTGGTTTGCTAACCGATACCCAAATTCTTGACATCGACTGTAAGATCCTTGGAGAATGTGATTGTGTGTTTGCTTACGACTTTGATACCAGCCATGGTGTCCAGATTGAAAAAGATTACGCTGTGAAGCATCAGATTCCAATACTGTCGTTCGAGAGCCTTAACTCCGAAGCATTCAATCGGATTCGGGTCTTCATCGACGAACTAGCCAGATTGAAGGATATTAGGGAGTGATGGGTATGGGATTCAAAAAGTACACAGAGGAATTCGTTCAGGAAACCACCGATAGACTTAAGTCTTCCGGTCTGTCGGCAGAAGAATTCATTGCATCGAGCGGAATAAAGGTGACTCCTCCAACCCTTAGAAAGTGGGCTAACATTCAAAACAAGACACAGGAGTCCAGTGATCAAGAAGTTATACTGGGCCACCCCAAACCAGATTTTTCAAAAGTGTTGGATAAAAAAACGGACGTCATAGGAATACTACGTAAACTATCCGAGAGAGTCTCTGACCACGACACAGAGAGTAAGGACTACTGCAGAATAAGTATAAAAACTGATAAACCAGTGTGTACAATGTTGGCAGCGGATCTTCATTTGGGTGGGTTAGACGTTGACTACAAGTCATTGTTGGACCACTACAAATTCCTGCTTGAGGAAGAGCGGTTCTATCTGCAACTGTTCGGTGACGATATTAACATGATGATTATGCACAAGACTGTTGCTGCAAGGCACGATGCCTTAACTCCGGATGAACAGTGCGACTTGGTCGTGTCGATGGTAGACGGTCTACTCGATAAGGGGAAACTGCTGAGTATGTGTTGGGGGAACCACTCAGACGAATTCACCGAAAGAAATGCTGGGTTCGGTCTCGTTAAACTGCTGGTCAAAAATAAAGTTCCATACTTTTCTGCGATGGGGTTTATAGACCTGGTCGTCGGTGATCAGACGTACGGAGAGGCGTTTACACACAAAACAAGGTTTAACTCATTCATGAATCAGTTGCATGGTTGCAAGCGGATGCAACAGTGTCACGCAGAATACTTCGGTTCGAATAGGGCCATTGCTAAGTGCTACATTACAGCCCACACTCACAACCCAGCTGTGTCTTTTGAGGGTTGTCTACCAGAAGAACGAATTTACTACGTCAAGTGTGGGACATTTAAGACCGAAGATTTGTATTCCAGGCGATACTTTGGTAAGGGAAAAATTGGTGTTCCTTCGGTGGTCTACTACCCAGATAGAATGGAACACATTGCATTCCCAACGCCGTATGATGCCTACCGATACATGACTGGAAAAGACTGGCCGGGATTGAAAAACAGCGAACGAAAATGATGAAAGAAATGCTGTTTAAGAAGTGTTCAAACCCTAATTGTAGCAACCCCAGCATCAACCTGACGTGGGTATACTGAGACTGGTATCCACGACGCTGACGACCCTTGTGGTGGTACTCTTAGTGTAAAGTATTTACTACCATAGGGCCGTACTGAGTGGCCAAGGAGGAACGCTGATGGAACTTAGAAGACTGACACACACTTTGAATGAACACCTTAAGTGGCTTGCTAATGGAAGCGGTACACGTGCCGATTTGTCGAAGGAGGACCTGTCTGGAGCTTCTTTGGCTGGGGTTAACCTTACCCGGGCCAATCTGAAAGAGGCTAGCATGTACGGCTCCGATCTCCGCGGGGCTTACTTGGCTGGGGCCGATCTGACCGAGGCTGATCTGTCTTCGGCTTCCATGTCCGAGACTGATCTGTCCGAGGCCGACATGTACGTAATCAACCTTGTCGGGGCCGACCTTGTCGGGGCAGATCTATCCGAGGCTAGCATGTCCACCGCAAGCCTCGTCTGGGCTGACCTACGTGATGCCAGTCTGGTTGAGGCTTACGCCCCCTATGCTGACCTACGTTGGGCCAACCTTGTCGGAGCCGACCTATCCGGGGCCGTACTAACTTACGCCGACATGCGTTATGCTTATCTGCGTGGGGCTGATCTGTTCAGGATCATCGCGATCGGGATTCTTCTACGCGGTGCTGACCTGCGTGACGCTAACCTGACCAGGGCTTTTATGCCCGTAGTCGACCTCACTGGTGCTGATTTACGTGGTGCCAACCTGACTGGGGCGATGCTGTACGCCTCCAATTTGACTGGAGCCAACTTATCTGGAGCCACCCTGACTGGGGCTTCTTTGGCCGGAGCCAATCTGACCGGAGCCAATCTATCTGGTGTTAAGGGAAGATGGATACATTAAGAAATCTTGACTTGTTGGGATCCACCCAATGTGATGATACGGGTTCAACATCAAGTTCATCTTGTCTGCGAATTTGTGACAAGTATGACACAGAAGCACACAGTTGTACGTTGAGTACACCAGGTGACGGTGAGTAGTTTTTGGTCGAATATGATGAACCTCACCTTTTTCGACACGACAGTAACACAACTGACACGTGCAATGATCACGACGACGAATCTTCCGTCTTATTCCTCGTAGACCAACCGGAAAGAGACTGTTGTTGACTCTGTGTTTAATCGACCGGAATCGCTTACGGCAGATTCTTCTGAGTTTCTTGTAATTCAATGTGCAACCCCATTTCCATCTAACGGTGGCGTTTCTTGTGATGGTTCGTCCATCGCTACTAGCAGACTGTTAATGTAGTGCAACCTATCAGTCGGATCCGGGAACGCTTTCGTGATCTGTTGGTTCATCATGTAGAGCTGGAAATCGAATTTTTGCTGCTCCTTCACCACCTTCTTCGGGAGCAACGCTGCACGACCTGTTAATCGGTGTACTCGCTTAGTCACATTACCTCCAACTGTCCACGAATACACTTTCTGCAGGTGGGCCGCATTTTTGCAATCTGCTCGTCGGCATCAAATAACTTAGCGTTCAGTCCCTCGATTCGATCCACGAGATGTGTGATGTCGTTGTTAACAAGGTCACGCACGACATTTCTAAGTCTGTCGATTTCGTTAAAGGTCGCCTTAAGATCGGTTTTGTCTTGGCCAATCTGCTCTTTGAGTTCCGTGTTTGTCTGGTTCAATTCCAGAGTGTAAGCTTCCATCTCATTCAGAGCATCGGCCATCATTTTTTCATTGACTTGGGTAATCTCGTATGTGGAGGCTAAATGATGCATTCTATCGCCGTGGACGGTAAACGTACTAGGGACACCCAATCCGGACCAACCTACCCCTGTGATCAGATAGATGCCTTCTTTTAAGCAGCATGCTGGTTCCATTGGAACGATTAAGTGATACTTGCCGTATTCGACTTTCATATTAGTACCTTTCTAAATGAAATCAGTGAAAGAGGCCAGTTCGAAAGGCTTTCCCACCATAGTCGAACTGGCCCATGGAGCAGGCTGCCATAGATCCGGGGGTGTTGAACCGGGCCCGCCATAATGCGAGGGACGATCAGCCTGTAACGTTCAACAGATCAAACGCTTTCTGCTTGAGACGGAGACCACCACCAAACGTGGCGCTGTTCATGCGTGTGTCCTGTACTGTGTTACCGGGTGCAGCTCGTACTGTCGTGAAGTGGTCAGCGTATTCGGTGACAGCGTTAAACGCAGCCCACCGGGTGTTCTTGACTTTCTCATTGCCGGCACCAACCTGGAAGAGCTCGACGAGCTTTGCCCGCTTGTTCTTGGTTACCCCCGCTGTTTCCTCACCTGTGGACGGAAAGAGGGTCTCAGTGAACGCAGCCATCTTGGCTTCGGTGTATTGGGCATCGAGCATCCGATTGAACTGGGTTTCCATAACTTGGTAGTACTGGTCGTTCAGCTTGAGAACCTCACGAGCCTGCTCGACTTTCTTGCCGTACATGCGAGTGTGACGGATTTCCACGCGAGCAGTCGCTTGCCCACGCATGGCAACGTTCAGCGTGTTGGCACAAACTACACGAACCGGCGTCCACTGAACGGTCAGTTTGAGCTTGCGGTTGTGAGACGTTGCAAGTAACAAGTACTTCTCGATCAGATCGTCGCCGACTTTCGCGTCGTTCGGAAGCTTTACGGTACAGAAGATAATGCTGCCACCGAAGAGTGATCCGGCGGTATGAAATACCGCTTCACCGGACCCGACGAGGGTATCGATGAAGTCAAAACACTCGTTGTTTTGGATGATGCTGTACTTTGGTGACACGATGCCAAGGACACGACCATCTTCGACGCGAACCACAGCAACCGTACCACTAACCTCTGTGCCGATCACTGGGATGCCGTCGATTTCCTTTTGACCGCGGGTGAACAGCGGACGCTTCTCGCAGATCCAGTCGAGGCCAGCAAGTTTGATAGCCGCAGCGGCTGTAACCTCATTTTCGACGTGAATGCCAAGACCATGCCAAGGAGTCTCACCAGCATATATCATGCTTGCTTGTCCATCACGGATTTCGATTGCGTCTGACATTGCGATTCTCCAAAAGGTTCTGGTTGAAATTTCTGTTGATATTATACTCAGGAACATTGACGAAATTACAGGTCCCTTGCAATCTCGTCCCGGTTGACGAGCAGCGTATTCCTATCCTGGAACCGCACCACGATGCCCTTTTTATCTCTCGAAACGACACTGCAGAATCGACACGCGTTTCTCTTGACGAGATAACCGGAACTGATTTGGGGAGTGATCACCACTTCGTCACCGATACTGATGCCATCATACAATGCCATTGTGCGTCTCCAAACAAAGGTTGTTTGATTACACCACGAAATATGCAATGTAAACTCTGGTGCCAACGACAGTCGAGACGTGGCCTCTATTCATCTCAACCTCGGCTGCTGCATTGAGGATGCCGACCACTTTCTTGACCATTAGGTCACTGACCTCATCTGACCCCACGAGGTAACCGCGGTTTTTGGACGCAGCTTTCACGTGATGTGAAGCGTAGTAATGCTTGCCCGCACAACCGCAACAGCACGCCCCGTCCTTGCCAATGTAAACGCTGGAAACTTTTTGAACGTCGATCAGCGCCTTTGTGTCTGCCATTACTCGTACCCTCAAACGGCACTATTGCCTAAATAAATTATAACATACGGGAGACGGGATGCAAGTCACAGGATTACTTGGGACGTGTTTCCCACACATTCCGAATGTGTAGGTGGTAACGTTTGTAAGGTTTCTAACGGTCTCAGAGCCCCTCGGAACTTGTTAATGGCTCGCTTGACCAACATCTGCACTTCCCAGTACGTCATATCCCTGTCGATCTTGATTTTGAGACCGAGGAGTATCAGCTTGATGTTAGCACTGGTGATTGGGAACTTGAGGACTCTAGCGGCCCATTCGGCAAGATCACCGTTGGATCGTCGACCAATATCCGACGCGTTCTCGAATAACCAGGTTGTGATCTCAGCATTATGCTCGTATGGTTGCTTTATTCTTTTGTCTGCCATGATTTTATCTCCATCAACGGTTTAATATTGCTGATCACTTAAACCAATTCAGTCCGTCTGCTGATTTATATCCATATTCCTTAAGGACCGCCCCCATGTTTTGTACGCCAATCGGATTCTGAGACACTATTTGTACGTGGTTTGGTAAATTCCCTGCGTGGAGACCCCATTTCAGAACATCGTAACCACTCTCACCATCGCCGAGATCGTGGTCAATGCACGTACCTTCAAATGATCGACCACAACCTTCAAGAATGATTTTGGCTGCCTCGGCATTCCTAGCGATAACAGAGCAACCCAAGTCTCTGGTGTCATCGATTAATAACCACATTGGTACTAATTCCGACATTTGAAACCTCACGAATCAAGTATGAATAATTCTTCACCCATTGGCAGTGGGCAATCACCCTCTAATAGCCACGGTTTGATCTCAACTCGTTTCCACACGCACGGGGTAATCAAGATAGACTCTTTGATGTTTGGATCAACGTACAACCGATACGAACCAACCCAATGGGCAATTAGCCGTTGGAACTGGTGAAATCCAGTGAAGTCTTTCCGAGACATTGGTGCGTGTAAGGTGTAATGAACACCCTTAACCAGATTAAGAATCGTGACGATTTCCGGTCTATACATTGCTGTATACAGAAACACTTCACTCCCTTGCTTTGCTGCTTGCTGTGCTATACCGATCACCCGATCCGGATAGAGCATCGGTTCACCACCGGTGATTATCACCTGGTTGAATCCAAGTGGTTCAAGTTGGGACACATTGTGAATACGTGTGGCTTTTGATAGAATCGATGTGTAATTATTACAACAGTTCACACATCGGCGGTTGCATTCCAATGTCATGATTAGACGTGCTACCTTCATTGTACCAGCACCGCCATTTTCTTCTGCAGACTCTTTAGAATCTTTCGCTCGGTGACAGAAGAAACGCCGAGAGTTTTTCGGATGTCCTTACGGGGGTTTTCCGCTATAACCATCTGCAAATAAACAGTCTCACGTTCATCCAGTTCTTGCTTGATCTCGTCTATCACGATATTGAATGAAGCCCGTTCGTAGGGTGGTAACTCGCGGGTTGCCCCCTGTCGTCGCCTCATGTAGACCAATTTTGGATCTTCACGTGTTTGCCTGTCACGTTCATCGAAGATATCGTCGTTGACAGCCTTGCGAAAAGACGACTTCATGAGACCGAAGTAATGGTTCCGCAAGCACACCGTAAGATACGTTTTGAAACATGCTTTGGGGCCGTAGTACCCCTTACGAGTAAAGCCCGGTAAGGCGTCCTTGTAAAAGACAAGGACGCCTTCGCCTATCATGTCCTCCATTGTGTAACCAGATCTGTTGTTCATGTTTGCCAGGGCCCGCACTGCCATTTTGCGGATCTGCGTCATGTGATCTTCGATTCTGATATCGTTCATATTAACCCCTATTTGCTGATGTCGTCTTTGTGTCGGAGACCAAGGAACACTGGGAATCTCGGTGCTTCCTTGACGCCGTACGGTTGGTACTTGTACTTGACGATCTGACCGATATACAAGTTCCGGTGCCACCAGATTCTGCTGCGTGTTGCATCGTCAAGACCAGACCCGATGCCAAATTCAATCTTGGTCTTGGTGTCCCGAACAATCAGTGTACCCAACGTCCCGGCTGACACCATCCCATCCTTACAGGTGCTCCGATCAGTGCGTCCGAAAGCGTCTTTCTTGGCTTCGTTCTGGTTGTGCATTTTCTCCTCGAAGCCAACAATCACAGCCTCGCCGTCCTCGAACCGCTTGATCTTGAGGAGCCAACCCTCCTTCTCGGTCGATCTGCCGCACTTGTACGGACTATCCGGCGTTCGGATCATAGCCCCCTCATAGCCTTCGTCGATGCACTTCTGCTCGAATGCATCGAGCTGAACCAAGTTGTAAGCCGGAACCGGTAGGATCTTGACGACGAATTTTGGAACCACTAAAACTTCTAGTTCATTCATCCTCTCCCAGTATGGAACTGAAGTGTCACCGTACGATACGAAGTCAAAGACGAAGTATTGAAAAGTAAACGGTGGTCCAATGTTTTTGCTGCTCATGACGATGCCGGTGATCTCACCGAAGGTCTTGCCGGGAATCATGATCTCACCGTCTACACCGTTAGGGAGATTTTGTTCGATCATGCCCCGGATGTACGGGTTTGGTATCGGCTTGAATGTTCTTGATAGTGCTCTACCGTTGATCTTCAAGCAGCGAATGCCATCGAGCTTTGGCGTCGCCAGAACCGGAAACTTGATCTTGTTCTTATCAGTGCACTTGGTGGCAAGCATCGGTTTAGTTATCACTTGGTTTTTCCTTTCGATTTGCTAACAGTTCATGCGTCCACTCGCTATTGCCGTCGGTGAGATCATTGTTAGCACTTTGAATGCCAGCGCCACCAAGCGGGTAGAGGAACAGATTGATTACGTTGTCGTCATTGACTTCGCTAATCCTCAGCACTGGCTGTCCATCAACGATCAATGTTATATCACCATCTGGTTCGATTCGAGTCGTCATTGGTTACCCCCACAACATAATGACACATTAACCAGAGACCCAGGCATTACCAAAGACCCGGGCATTACCATAGACCCGGGCATTATCAGAGACTTGGGCATTACCAAAGACCCGGGCATTACCATAGACCCGGGCATTATCAGAGACTTGGGCATTACCAGAGACCTGGGCATCATCAGAGACCCGGGCACTACCAGAGACCCAGGCATTACCAGAGACCTGGGCATCATCAGAGACCCAGGCATTACCAAAGACCTGGGCATCATCAGAGACCTGGGCATCATCAGAGACCCAGGCATTACCAAAGACCTGGGCATTACCAGAGACCCGGGCATCACCAGAGACCCGGGCATTACCAGAGACCCGGGCATTACCAGAGACCCGGGCATTACCAGAGACCCGGGCATTACCAAAGACCTGGGCATCATCAGAGACCCAGGCATTACCAGATAGATTGCTTTCTTTCTCAATAAACCCACCAACATCCCCAACATGAACATCACCAAAAGCCACAATAGCCTCGATACGATGAATGATGTGGTTGTTAATGTGCTTCATTTCACCATTGAATTTAAAATTTATCATTGTGTTTCCCCTACAGTGTAATAACACATGAACCAGCAGGCACAGGCCGCAGCAGCGACCCCGACCGTTACCAGCAGGAATGATTTCCATTCCTCACGGTTCATACTAATGAATCTGATGATCGGTCCATACATCATGATCACGAACATTCCCAGAAACCACCTGATCACTATGCTGCCGTCGCATTCCAACAGCAGATAAATGCTGAAACAGATTAGCGTCCAGAACCCTGAGGAAAGAAATGTCATTCCTGCATACAGCATGTTACGCCCCCACAGTTGTCTTTTCAACCCATCGTCGTATAGTGGTTCGTGCCCATGGTTGGTCGTCCTTGGTAAAAAATGAACCCTGCGAACTAAAGTGATGGTCTGCCTTCCAGCCAAGTGGGCATACGCGGTCTATTTCAGTGATGGCTGCTCTCTTATCCCTATTGTATAAGTCTGTGCCAGCCGGTAACTGAAATTCAAACATTTCGTGTTCCTGTGTCTTGCCGACATGCTCAAGGCCCCAAACTTCTGCCGTTTCACAACCGGTGTTGTCAAGGCGGGAGAGGGCTTTGCATGTCTGTTCTTGATTCAGGTGCAGCTCAAGAAATGATATCCCTGCGTCCGCGTCGTTCACTTCTATTTTCAACCCATCGTCGTCGAACAGTATTGAAACTTCGGCATTTATTCTCATTTATCTGATCTCCAACCTCAACAAAGAGTAAGGTACGCAAAAGGTAACAACAACCAAATCTGCTTCGGGAATGAAATGGCAAAGAACGTTTTCATTGTTTAGTCCACGTACAGTCTCATCGACACGATATCGATCTTTTTGATCATCTCGGTGTGAAGATCCTGCTTGTGCGTCTCGTGATTGGTCTTGCGGTACGACACCGTAAGAGCAACGCTAGTCTCGTGAATGATGCGAGCTCTGTACCAGATTGCACCACCACCGATGACCCGACCGCGGGTGATGATCTGTGCATACTTGCCGACGAGGCTTGAATTCTGAACTTGAATTGGTGTTTCGGTTGTCATGTTATTTTCCCTCGATTTTGTGTTACTTGTTATCCCCTACGATTCGGTCCAGTTCGGCAACCACCCCGTTGTACCACATGGTGTAATCTCCCCCTCTTAATGTTCCTGGGTCCGTCATTACTCCGAGACCAAGGTTTTTCAGAACCTTTTTGCTAACTTTGGTGCCAAGAACTTCCGAGACCACCAAACCTTCTCTGCTCTGTCCTGCCGCCATCGTTGCACCTTTCATTTTGAACTCGGTTGAGTGTTTTCTTGCTAAATAAATTATAACACACGGGAGACAAGATGCAAGTGACAGGGCTGTTTTTGGAGTGGTTCTACACTTGTAGAAATACGTAGGTGGTAACGTCGGTAAGGTTTCTAACGTTTCCGTATCTTTCCGGTAAACGACTTGACGGATTCGATGTTCCGTTCGAGATTGACGATTGCCTGATCGATCTCTGTGGTGTCGATGTTCCCGATCGAGATCCGGCGTTGTGCGTCGTACTCGGAGAAGTGGTCGGGGTCGTAACCAAGCTTGACAAGCAGCTGTTTGATGTCCTCGTACTTAGCAACGAGGTTCTTAATTCTCTCGTTTTCGTTATTGACATCGGTGATTTTATTGTGAATTTCTTCTCTGACGGCACGACCCACCATGTGACCAAACTGACTGTCAACCTTTCGGTTTTCGAGCCAATGCCGCCATTCATCTTGTTTGGTTTGAACGTTTGGATTGATCTCGTCGCCAATCCGGGCTCGCCACATGAGAATGTATCGCCAGAGACTGTCCGGTATTATGACATCGCGGAACTTGGCTTTTTTCTTTTGGTAGACTTTATTACCAGCCCCACACGTCCAATACAGGCCAACGTCGTCTGAAACCTCGTTGACGGCGATTACACCGGGCGGACTGACAAAATAGAATTCGTTGCAGTAATCTAGGTAATTGGTCCACTTGACATCGTGAATAAAGTCTTGACGTGAAACTTTAATCTCATATCCAATCGTCAAGGGATGAGCCCACGATTTGTGCATCACCCAAGCATCAAGGCGACTTGAATACGCGCTTCCGGTTTTGCATTCTGAGACGAATATGTCTTTACGGTGCTTCTCTCGAAGAGCATTGATAATCGTATTGGCGGTAATTACTGTTTTTTGTTTCTTGGTCATATCAATGATCTGGTCAGAAGACTTTTAGTCAGTAACTTAATAGCATCGGTTAGATCCCTCGTGTTAACGATTTCAACCGAGGAATGCATGTTCCGAAGTGGAAGACCAACGATCATTCCGCGAACGCCACGGGATTCGTTGGTGACCTCTGTGGCCGTGTACCCAATGTCACCAGTAGAAGCTTGAACTTGTACCATGGTGTCCGCCTTCTTGGCACCCCTCTTCAAGAATGCAAAACAATCGCGGTCAATGTCCACACCACGATAAAGAACTGGACCCTTTCCAAGCACACATCGACCAACTTGTTTCTCACTATCCCAGCTCTTTTCGTCCCAGTCTGTTGCAAAGGTAACATCGACTTCGATGAATACTGATGGTTTGAATCGCTTTATTAACGGTCTACACTTTCTGCCGTTGGTTTCTTCTTGGGAGGAAAACGTAAACACCAGCGTGTGAAATGGTTTTTCACTCAAGTGTATGATGTTTCGGATGGTTTCGATAAGAACAAAACACCCGACTTTATCATCCAGACCGTTTCCTGTGTAATATTGGTCATACAGGTGTTCAAAGGTTGGTTTATAAACCACAGGATCCCCAATCTGAACTACCTTGGACACTTTTTTGAATCCACGAATTCCAATATCAACGAGAGCTTCATATGTGTGCTCGATGCTTTCATCGGATTCGTACTCGACGAGGTGTGCCGCTTTTCGATTGACCACCGCGTTGACTGGGCCCCTTTCCGTAAGAATAACGAGATTTTTGTTGCTCATTATGCTGGAATCAACCCCACCAATCGAAAGAAGACTGATTTGTCCATGCTCATCAATGTTGCTAACGATAAAACCAACTTGATCAAGGTGGGCATCAATCATTACGCAATTGTTAGTTTTACCCGGTATATTCACCATGACATTGTTCTGAAAGTCAACCACAACGTTTCTACTTCCATTGGGTATCTGTTTCTGAATAAGTCCCGCGATTTCCTTTTCAAATCCAGACGGCGATGGACATAGAACCAATTGTTTCAGTAGGTCCAGTTGTCTTTGTGTCACAATCACGCTCCTGTTCCAGTCTTCGTTCCACAAGGACCCAACCGGTCATCCTTAGCAATGCTGATTGGTTTCTTTTCCACGTAACCGGTCCCATTACACTGCGGGCATTTTATACTTATACACCCGGTCAATAAATAACCATCCCCACTGCACACTGCACACTTTACTCTTTTCTTCCTCACCCCGCCCTCGTTCATCACTTGACGTTGTGCCTCATTCTCGACGTCGGGGTTACGATTGTTGGCTGACTGGTGGCTATACCCGTTTGGGTATCTAGCTTTAAGTTTCGCCATGTTCATGGCAATGATCTCATCGAGGGACGACCCAAGGTCAATCAACGCACCGCATAGGTAAAATAACAAATCTCCTAACTCATCCTTGAGTTTGGTCTTGTCGAGCGGTCTCGCGTAAACCATGTGCTTCTTGAGCAGGTCTGCGATCTCCCCGCTTTCAGTAACCATACCTAACACCATGTGAAGGAGGCAGAACGACATTTCCTCGGTGTGGGACTCGTCCTTACGAATAGACACGTTTGCACGTTGAAGGCCCAATTGATTGACGAAATCAAAGTATTCTCGTTCTTTCTTCGGAGTCACTTGGTTTTCTTTCCTTTCTTGAGAATCTTACCCCAGTCCAATGCCCAATACTTATCTCGGTCATCGATATCTTTTGGCAGGATACCAAGTTTAATCATTTCTTCGTAGTGCATCAGGAAGATGGCATTCGTCGCGATAGCGGCAAGGTGGTCCTCATCAGTCTTTCTTAGCATGGCTGCAAGTGTATGCCGCAGAATCGATGCAATAACCCGCATAAACGGCATGCCAAGTGTCCAATTTCCTTCGCCATATTTCTTAGCGCCGAGCCCAAGCCATTTACCAATACGAAAATACGCCCATGGGCTAATTAGTTCCGGTCTTGGCTTGTCCTCTGCCGCATCCCTGACCGATCCCGTCTGGAACAACTGGCGTTTGCCCGAGTCGTGCATTCCCTTTAGCTTCTTGCCCATGTTTAGCTTTCTCCTCGATGTATTTCTTCATGATATCGTAGCACTCGGCACCAACTTGACTGTGAAGTTGCCAAAGTTGGTAGTCTGTACTTCGTTGGACTTTCTTTTGTCCCATATTACCCTTCCTGCGAATGGGCGTCCAGCAACTCGCTGCTTAACTGCCCATCGTGTAGACAACACTTGAACATGCCATCGTAGTCGTGGACATGTTTGTGTGGGTTTTCCATAATATCATTGATTCTGTTCACAAGTTGTTCGTCTATTGATTGCTCTGTCATCACTTAACTCTTTCAATGTTTCTATCAAAATCACCGAATCCATTCACAAAGTACACTTCGGAGAACCCGAAGTCATCTTGATTTAGGTACTCTTTCATTTGTTGTTTCTCAGTGTCGTTTAGGTAGTCTGTGAACGAGAGGAAGCAGACGTTGATACCGTTTCGACGGACACCCATCTCAAACCCGATCCTTGAGAATGTGAAGACTCTGCGGACTCGCTTGGTCACCGTCGTGAGTTCCTTCACGGGACGACCCAGCTTCTCAGACATTTCCTCCCACGTAACCTCATGGCTATCCTCATACACGTCGCCACTATACCCGGCGGGAACGCTACCGACCCGAATCTGATAACTTCTCGATATCCCGATTACGTCACCAAGCAAACTCAGCGGCACATCAAGGTAGGCAAACATCTGTCCAACATTGACAGGTCGTGATGTACAGAACGGATAGAAACTGCTGTCGACCGATAAACCAATTCCCTGCGAGACCTCAGCCAGAATCGTGTGACCACACGCGGCCCAACGAATGACTTGTTCCGGTAAGTCACTGGCTATGAACCTTTGAAGTGATGGAATGTCCTTAGCCAACTTGATCTTGTCGGACCGCATGGCTTTGAGACCAATAGCAGCACCAGTACCTTGGAACGTGGACGAGATATATTGTAGGTGTTCCTTCTCGTAGTCTTTACAGTACTGGTCGACAATCGGTGCAGTTGGGGAGATTAAAAGACGGTCAGCAACGTCGGGGTTGTCCTCGATCTCCACAAACAGACGTTCAACGTCGATTACCGATCCAGACCCAAGGATGATCAACGAGTCCTTGAACACCACACCAGATACTGGTAACATCTTCATCACTTTCGTCTCGCCAGCTTCATTGACATAACAGTGTCCAGCGTTGGGACCATTTTGAGAGATACATACACTCGGTTGGTACTTTTCAGCCAAGTATGCAGCTACGTTGCCTTTGCCCTCGGATCCAAACGAGTTTCCTATGAGAACATTGATTTTACCTGGTTGCATTTGGTTTCCTCTTTACGTATCCAGACCCGTTACACTTAGGACATTGATGAACTTCCCAATCATCATAAAGAATGGGACCTCTTATTTCACCGTGTCCACGACACATATTACACTTTACACCGAATGCCCTCAACCAATTCAGTTCGTATTTCTTCTGGTCTACTTTTCGGTAGACACTACCTTTTCCAGCTTCACCGTTCATATTTGATTATACCAAATGATCTTTGCACTTTTCTTCTGCTTCGACCCACTTAACTATCGTATCAAACTTCCCTTTTTCCCAGACAAACCAAGCATGATTGAATATCGATCTTATCACACCTTTTGGTGTCTCTATTTTTAGGTTGTTTGATATTATTACCACGAGCGATGGTCTGTGTTCATTGAATATTCTTCCTCTTGTTTTACCGCCCAAAGCCGTAACTGCAGTATGCATAATTAAAAAATCTGGGTTAAGACTGATTCCGTGAAGTAGAAAGTTATTCAACAGGCTGTATGGAGGATTTGTTATGATGGTTTTTACCCCGTCTGGTAGACTTGTGGTGCTTAAGAAGTCCACCTTGTCACCCCTACCAAGTTCGTCTGCATAAAGATCGGACTCAATTACTTGATACCCATGGGACCTAAGAACATCTGAAATGTGACCCTTTCCAGCAGCCGGTTCCCATACCGGTCCGTCAAAACGTGTCACTTTGAGCAGTGCTTCGGTTGCACAAGCAGGTGTTGGGTAAAAATCGCCCCTACTACGTTTGTCGTCTGTGGACGTTGCTACACAACCAAATCCTATGCACCTTGCCATACCGTTCCTTTAAAGCGATACTGCACTTAGCCAAGACGTTCGACGATGGCTTGTTTGACCTTCTTGACCCTTGAACTAACTGTGGTCCAGTGCAAGTGCCTACGCTTACTAATCTCCGCGAAAGACAAACCGTTAACTGAATTATCCACCAGCATTTCGAAGCTATCACGACTGATCTCGTTTAATTCGAGCATGTGCATAATTCCAGCGATGACTTCGTTAACCTCGACCCTGGTAAATTCTGGGACATTTTCGTCGTACACGTCAACCATCGTACTCGGGTCGACCGTGTACATCTGGCGTTTCTTTCCAAGATACGTCCGGCGGATTTCCTCTTTTGCGTATGAAATAATTCGTGCTTGTATGTTGTCGCCGGTATTGTGGTCTTTAACCCCCTCAAGAGCACGGTACAAACCGACCACCGCACACTGGTATAAGTCTTGTGCGTCGATATTCTCTAGTTGCCTACGCTGAGAATGCATCTGCATGGCTTTCGCAATTAGTAACCGGTCAACCCTGGCCAGTATTCTCTCGAACGATCTTTTTTTTGTATCAGTGTCCACGGCTTGTTGGTACCGAGTCACCAAATCCCTAAGAACCTCAGATCCCACACTCATCCTAGTGCCTTTCTAAGAATGTCACTATATACTGACTTTTCTTTTTCGGTCGGTTTCTTTTCTTCCTTCTTGACTTTCGGCTGAATGCCAAGTAGCGGCTCGATATTAGACTCAGTCTTTGGTACGTCGAGTACGGCACGGTATAACTTTGTCATGATTTCGATATCGGGCAGTGTCTTACAGTCTTCGATGGCCTTCATTACACTACCAGCTACACCATCGGCCTTGTCTTTACTTCCCGGCAGTACTATATCTTTGGTAGTGCCGTTTTCGAGAACGATATCCTGTACCTTATCGGGGTGATCAATCTTGTTGCGTTTTCGATCGTCTTCAAGATTGGCCAGTTCAAAGTGCAGGTACTTATCATGAAAACAGACCCACCGGCCTTCATTCGCAACATCCTTGAAGCTCCTATATACCTGTGGATCCTTATCGACTGAGAAGTAGTCCGTTTTGATCCCAGCCTCTTCGAGGATCTGACGGCAGTCCGTGCTTGCCAGACGCAAGTCGAAGGTAACTAGAGCTAGATTGAATCCGCACCGATTCTTGAGATCCAGAATCAGTTGGCGAACTTTCTTGATTGGTATTTGGTCGCCGAGTTTGGCTTTGATTCTCATGGCAAGATCTGTCTCGGCTACTGGGAGCTTCGATATTATAAATGACCCGTCGGGTTTCATAGTATTGACTTTAGTCCAGCCATTAATGCACGACATACCAAAACCCAGAGCATCACCAGAAAACGCAATATCGACGTGAATATACCGCGGGACGTTTCTTGGTGTGGTGATTGCCGTTAGGTCGATGAAGTCAACCAAGTTGATGTCGTCTTTAAGCCCTATTTCAATGGTTTCCATTGGCACCGGATTGCGGGGCTTCGTGTAGCACCGGAGTAAAACACTCTCAGACGCGAAGAGTTTTGATGCCCTCATGCATGATACAGAGATCCCGGCAAAGTCACGGAGACTCCCGATAACGTCCATGTCGAATTTCTCTCTATACTCAACTGGGACCATGATGATCTGTCTACCAGATCGGACTTCCTCTTCCGCCTCTTCTTCAATATTTATAATTCGAGGTGGCATAAATGGGTCACCAAGTGAGACCCTGAACCTATCACCGCAGTACTCGCTTGCTGGCTTGGCATCCCAAATCGCGATGTCTTTCAAATAAACCTGCTTTGCTCCCTTCATCTCGGTAACGAACGTATTAAGGAATGATTGCTTTTCTTGTTTCGACGCAAGGAGGAAGAATCGGCCGATGGTTTGTCCATCCCACACGAATGTATCCTCAAGACGCCGTATACCAGCGTTGTATAGAGCCAACACCTTTGCCTTCTGGTCCTCGGACGCAAGCGGGTCATCGACCTCATCCATGATCGCGAGCACTACGTCCTTACCTATGAACCCGAAACCCCTTGATTGGGGAGACGATAACAAATATTCAAAGCTTGTAAATTCGATTCTGGGTTCCTGTTCGGTGCCGCACAACATGCCGTGTTTAAGGAACCATGGTGACTTTGTAAGATGACCCATTAGAAGTCGGAACCCTTGACTGTTGCCAAGGGACTTCGTTAGGTTATAGAACACGATCGCTAGCTTACCACCAGCACTTTTCCTAAAGAACTTCCATGGATCCTTGAGACACAGAATGCGATACATCATATACGCGACGGCATAGATGGCGGCACGAGTCTTGCCAACACGGATTGCACCTGTTAAGATAACCAGGTACTTACTATCCTCAACCACGATCTCGCGAAGGGCTTCACGCCAAATGGGGTATACCGTCCTGCCGTGATCGGTTAGTGATCCGAGGAACTCGTCACTACAAAGAAACGTGTCAATACTGACTGGTCTTTCTCTGTAGTCAAGCTCGTACAAATGGTCAAGGAACGAGATTACTCTATTATTTTTAGCCATTTTTGGGTTCAAACTGAGTATCGATTACACGTCTTTCCAAGTCTTTACGTAATGACTCACGCGTCCGCGGATCAAGTTGACCCGCCTCTACTACCATCTTCTGATCTTCTGGGGATAACTTTGCTGCAGCCAGGGCGACGTTATAATTATTTACCGTCGTGCCTCCCCTTTCTTTACCGCCGTTGACGAATCCAAGTCTTTCAAGGAAGTCCACCAATGCCGAGTCTTCTGCCCGGAGTTCTGCAATGAGCTTGATGATAACTTTCTTGTCGCGTGGGTCGTAAGTATCGATCTCACAGTCTTTTTCACACTTAGTACATACGGCGTGTTCTTCGTCGTTCCATATGTGTTTTTTGATTGGTCTACTACAGCACACCGACTGTTCGATTGGTTGTTTCGCTGCTTCTTTTTGCAACTGTTCGAGCAACCATGCCTTTCGTTGTTCACTACCAAGCATGATATATCCAGCCATCGAGTCACCAACGATAGCAGATACATCCCGCTTCTGCTTTCGTTGAATCTTGGCAATGACCTTCTGAACGTATTCAGGAGGAACACTGCCTTCTTTAGAGATCAGTTCAATACTGCCAGCATGTTTAAGGCACAGTACCCTGATCCGCTCTTCGAGCTGAAGTTTTGCAATATCATTCGCCATATTATCGTATGTTAGTCATTGGGTCTGGTTTCGTAATTCTCAGCCCATTTGGGACGATGCCAAGGACTACGTTTTCCCAGAAAAAAATCATTTCACTGGTAGCAATTCTACTAACTTCACCACCCAGACAAAGTAACGATGCTTCTTGCATTCTGATCCAATCATCGGTACTGATGATCGTACCAGTCATGGAGCCAGTATGGCCATTTATCTCCCAACTTTCAGGATTGAGCATTCTTATACTGAACACTGCGTTCGGCATGTGTATCTTCGACGGCCATTTGTTATCCTGGACTGGAAGGTTCAGCTCGAAACCGTTACTGAAATCATCGTTTATGTTATTACTCATATTATTTCTCCCTGAATGTCCTGTACTCCGCAGATTACAAGATTGTACGTTTTTCCGTCAAGACCAACACCCTGAACTCCCCACGGGACTGTGTTGTCGAAGTGAACTTTTACCCCCGGTTTGAGCTGGTCACTTGTCGGGTGCCAGCCGTCCTTATCACCATAGCCGGGCCCCACCGATAATAGGATGCCGGTACTGTCTTGGAATGATTCTCGGACTGTTTCTGGTATCTCGATGATCTTCAACCCCAATCTCCAAGGGGGTGGTGTCGGCCAAATAATACATCGATCGAGAATTGCCCTAAACGGCGATTTGACCTGTCCGTCTGGTCCGATGAATGGACACTTGACTTCTTGCTGTTCGGTCTTCATGTTATTCGAGTTCCTTATTGACTATGATCAATTCATCAAACTCGTCCTCGGTTGGATCTTGAAAATTGGCAACCATATCCGTGTACACCCGTTGCCAAATGGTTTTTGACTGACCCTTTGGTGACAGCATCCGACGATACACGTTATCGATCTTACCAGGACACCACACACCGACGATCCGGACATTCGAAAAGTTACGTCTGATCCGATTGACAACCCTGGCTCGGCTATTCTTGGTGATATGACATTCATCAATGACTAAATTATGGCCCATATTGAGGACTTCAATCATTGCCGCGTGTGCAATGCTACTAACTAGGGTCTCCATGCCCTCGTTCCATCGGTACGACCCATGAAGCATCTCGCGAATGCTGTCTTTGGAGACGATGCTTGTCGTGCCATCGCAGTCACTTTCGGCTTTCATCCTGGACCATGTAGACTTTCCGGATCCAAGGATGCCTATCATCAACCATACGGTCTGTTCCTTCATTAGGTATTTCCCCCAACCAACGTAGTTTTCAAGCCAAGATCCGCCTTGGTCTTATTGACCATAAGTACCGTTGAGTCGCTCTGTGGTTCGGATAGGATGTTATTCAGTTCGGTCTTTGTGTCCGCCCTGTTATGTTGTGGCGTACCATTAATGATTTTCTGTTTTAGACTCTGGGCACTGATGACAACTTCTTTAAACGCAGTATCAAGACCCTTAACTTCCTTGCGTTTTTGCCAGGTCACATAAACGAAGACGACTAAAGCCACCCCAAAGCCAACGAACGCAATCCACTTCGCGTATTGAGTAATGGTTAGAATGGTTGCGAGCAACGTCGCACACCCAGCAAACAAAGGCAGGGCAAATTTCTGGCCCTGGACAAACGCTGCTGCAGATAGGGCAATACCAACGATAGCCAGGGTCGACAGCCAGTTGGTCTTATATACTATTTGAGTGATCACGTCTGGAATCCCCCCGCCGGGGGTTGGCGGCCCAGGGTTAGGATTGGGTGTTGGCCCGATAGGAGGTGAGATGCAACCTGGAAGAACCAGGATGGCGCCCATCATAGCTAACCAGAAGATCGTGACGATTGTTGTGAGAATGAAAATTGTTTTATTCATATTATCCTTTCTGTTCGGATTATACTCTTCTGGTTGGATTGTTTATCGTGTATTCTGTTCCACCGTACTAACGTTTTTGCTTTTTGTCACAAACCATGAAGCGTCCGCGGCCTCTGCCAGTTGCGTTTCATGAGTAACCACGATAAACTGCAGTCCAAGGTCCTGCGAAATTTTCTTTATCATATCACCCATAAGCACAAGCCGATTTACATCCAGGTTCTTGAGTGGCTCGTCCAATATCATCACGTTGTCGGTTTGTTGGTCCTGCAGAGCCCATAGTGTCACACGAAGTGCGAAAGCTACGACATCAATGACTCCCCCACCGATGTCGTCGTTTCTGATCGAATACCGATGTCCGTCTATTACCACGTAGAACACGATTTCAGGTTGGTTCCGTTTGATCTCGCTGTCCATTTCAAACGAATACGTTTCCCCGTACACGAACTTAAGAGCATCGGTAACAATTCCTTCGACTACGCCTTTGAACTGCTCCTGGCACAGAATACTTACAGCGTTCATCACGTCGAGTGCTTCGGAAAGGTCTTTACCAACGTTCTGTAGTTTTGTGATTCTACCTTCGAGTTCTGCCCTCTTGCTGGTCAACAGGTTAACAAGGGCTCGGTTTTCCGCAACGAAACGCTCGTACTTAGCTAGGTTGATCATTCCGTGCCCGTAATGCTCGTCTGCTGTAAAGAAGTACATAATCTGGCCTTAAACATTACACAACCAAGATTCGAACTAACATAGACTTTGTCAACCAACAACATGGACTCAATCTTTGGATGACTACAGGCACTGGGTGCGGGGATGAAGTATGCACAGTTACGGCAGTTTTTCTTTTGTTCCTGCATCAATGGCCTCCTTAGTCAAACCACCCCGAATTTCGATCGTGGTTCCAACTTCGAATGCACGGGTTGGCATCGTTAAGTCCTCATCTGGCAACAGAGGGATTCTGTTCAACCAGTCCGAGTCTGCCGTCAACCAGTAGTCTTTGTTGATCTTATCATCCCTTTTCAGGATGACTCTTGCTATCACTGGACGGGGATTTATTTCCTTGGGCAGCTTCGATAATCCCACCCATTTCAGTATCAAGTTGAACCAGTTCCAGATCATTGCTTTCTACCTCCGTCTGTAAACTCTCAAGAACGATCATCGCTTCTTCCACCGTCTCAACCTTGAATTCATCCCTCATTTGTTGTAGAAGTTGGGTACGTTGGCCGTCTTGTCGATCCTTCTTCTGCTGCAGGTCTTTGATGATCTTCTCTTTTTGATGCAGCCGTTCGATCACGTCTGACATTACCTGTTACCTTTCATTGGAACCAGCAGTGTAATTAGTCAAGCTTTCGACCACACTTTGGACAAAAGTTAAATTTAATACAATGTTCTGGCCAGTGTGAATACTTGTTAGAATTATCATCGAATTCCTTTATTTCTGATGGGTGTTCGCATACCTTTACCGATATGCGTTTCCCACCGGAATTACAGAAAATGACTCCGTAGTAGCACCTGCAGTTTATCACTTGTGAATTTCCTCAAGAGCCTGGTCAATGATCCGTCTTGCTTCTGCACTACAACCCTTTTCGTCCATAGTCTGAATCAGTCTGTGTCGCCAACCGATGTGGTCGGATTCACCATGTTGCTTTCTCAGATCCTCGATGAACTTTGCCAGTTTGCTATCATCCCGCTTCTGTACTGGCGTCATGTCGAAAACCCGGTCGACTGGTTCGATGTCGAGCTTCACAACCTCTATCTCCCCAGTGGTGGTCTCGAATACCATCACTGCGGGCTCGTGTTCGAGATCGAACTGAGAAATACTCTTGCGAACAAGAGCACCGGGATTTATGATCACACGTCCTTGATACCTGGAAATAAATCGGTAGTGATAATCGCCAGCGACAATTAGATTATACTCTGGGTGGGTCTTGAGAAATTGAACTGGGTTCTCAAGTTCCTGATCCGGAAACAGTGGTCGATCGCCAATCATTCGGTGGGTGACAAGTACATTGTAGTCCACGTGGCTGTTCGGCTTTGGAATTTCTTGTCCAAACCCAGCACCATAAATTTTAATGCCTTGGGGAGCACCGTTGAGTCCAACTAGGCTTGGTAATTCGGTCAAAATGTTAACGACCTCCGCAGACTCAAGGACTCTAATTGGACTATTCGGCAAGGTAGCACTTGAATGACCCCAGATATCGTGTTGGCCAAATACCACGTAAATCGAAGTTGGATAATCACGAAACATCTCTATCAGTTCAGAGATCACTGAGTACGACACCATCGGGTTGTCAAACACGTCCCCAACCTGAATCACGCAACCGCAACCGCGTTCATTGAAAATACCCAGTGCTTGACGGGTCTTTCGCTTCTGAGTTTCCCAGAAGTCATCAAGACGCCGTGCCGGCTTCTTGTTAGTGTAATGCGTGTCACCCAATATTCCTATTCGCAATGCAATAGCCTCTCTTTACTCTCTTCCGTCAGTTCCGTACCACAGGTTGGACACAGTGTCAGTTGACTTCGTAGTTCTTCTAGTTCCATTTCGACGGCGTAGATACTTCGTTTGTTCAATTCACCAGCGGCATTAACAACCCGAATCTGATCGACCAGAACCCCCAGTCGGTCGCGTCGAGACTTCGATTCATTATACTTTCTTTCTGCGATGTTTATGTGGTTCAGTATTTCTTTGGTATCCGGCATTCTTATACTTGTCGTCTGCCGAATAGTCGTCAGGATCTGATTCAGTCTATTAATTTTAGTCTGCAGTGTCGAGGATTGCTCAATCTTCTGCTGGATCAGTTTGAGTTTCTGGTCAGTATCTTCTGGGATTTCTATTGGTTCTATTGCTACGATGCATTCTACAACGCTGGTTAGTCTGGTAATGTTCGTGTTGATCTTTTCGTTGACCGTAACAAGACCCCTGGCACGATCAATTTTATTTTGTAGGTTCTCAATAGGTATCCTTGCAGCGGCACCAAGACGAACTAGAACATCACCCATCTCTGAGTTACAGACTTCGATTTCAGTATGACTCTGCTTGACGTGATGATTAATGACATCAATAACCCGGTCTATCTCATCGAGTTTAGTGACTGATCGAATAAACGTAGCCACTTGGCCTGGAGAGTCAAATACAAGAAAATACGGCTCGAACTGCCGTTGCAGGTTAATCTCAGAAAGATTCATGACATCGAGAATCTGAGGTGGTGGGTCGCTGCCAAACGCTGTGAATGGGTGATTATTGTCTCCGTTGACGACGTATTCGTTGATATTCTTACCTTTAGTGCGACGGACCGTTGCCGTTTTGTCTCCCTTTGCGTGGGACACGGTAAGTTCTACCGAAGCTTCAGTCGAATCGCGATTGATCACCCCATCGCCAAGAGGTCTATTGTTGGCTACCCAGTTGATCGCCCTGATTACGTTGGTTTTCCCGTGATCGGATAGGCCAATGAATACATTCACTCCAGGACAGAATGAAACTTGTGTATCTTTGTGGGACTTGAAGTTGTGAATTACGATCTCGTTAATCACTCGATGGTCGTCCATTCGCTGTTACTGGGGTTCCATCTGTAAACTTCCTTATCATTGATCCCATCCATGGATATAATAACTGAATTTTCATCCTTACCAGGAGTGCAGAGCATTGTTTCAAGGTCCGGTACTGGTCCAGCCCAAAAGCCAATCCCACACTCCTTATCTCCTTGTCCAATTGCGAACATTACTTCAAATTTAGATGGGTCGTAACTGAGTGCTTCGAGCTCGGTGTCTACCTTCCTTGATGCACAGTAGTCCGCAAGGTGTACGATACTACAAACGTCATATGTGGTCGGGTCCGACCACTTGTACTGCGGCTTGCAAAGTTCGTACGATGGATCGGTCCAGATGCCCATATGGCCTTCGATGGCGGCCAGTATTCTGTGGATCCTGTCTGGGTCTTTGTAGTGTATCTCAGTCTCCGGTTCGTTTACTTTTCCACCGAGCCACGTACTAATCTTATTACTCAAGTATGGTCCATGAACGCCAGTCGAGTTCTTAATGGTTGGAAAGCCTTTAGCGTCCAGTTTGTCGCCATTCTTGTTAAGGTCGTGAAGTAGTAGGGCTGCAGTGACTTCGTCAATCGCCGTCATGAAAAGGTTTGGCCAGCACTGCATGATCTCAAGGCCCCACCAGATAGCAAATTTGGTATGTCTAACTATACCACCAGGGCCAAGACTAATTTCGGGGTGATACTTACCTGTAGTCGACGACGGGGCTGTCCAAAAGTACTCTGGGGTGAACCGGTTGAAGCATTCGATCACGAACCCGCGAATTACTTCGCTCTCAATATACGCGAATTCATCCGCGAATACGACTTCAGCTTTAGTTGACATACTATTCTTTCAAAGTAATGGGACTTCAATTCCGCGGATCCCACAAACGTACTCAGCTATACATAATGGAACGTCAACTACTAAGTTTTCAGAACCCAAAGTCACGTCTTTGATCTTTGGCAGAAGCTGTATAATCTCGTGGTGAGTAAGTATTCCAAGACCCTTCTCAGCCAACCAAGAATTGGCTAAATTAATCATGTCTTGTATTCCACTGTCCGGAACATTGATATCAACCTTCGACATTAGTAATCTCCTTGTCGTTTAGAATCTTTCCATACTCTGCGATGAGTAGTGCATCGGCCCTACCATCAAGAAGCCTGCCTTTTGGCGTTTTGAACTTAACCAATGGAAACATTTCACTAGCAATTTTGATGCTCTGTTCTCCAGTATCGCCTTTCTTTCCGGTAATGCCAAAGTGTTCCTGCCATTCCTTGGGTTCAACCAAAACATTTCGTATCCTTGATGCTGCAAACAAGGACTCAAATATCTTTTGGCATCCCCCCATTCTAATGTTGGTCTTGATATTGTACCCATTCGGCAGAATCAGTGCCTTCTCCACGTAACCAACGACTTCTTCACAAGAATACAGTCGAGCGATTTCTTCTATGATATCCCTGATCTTACAGATATCATACTCGGTGATGGTCTTGGTTTTGCCTCGTTTCGGTTGCTTCTTGATCTTGAACGTTGGCATGTCCCATACAGTGATCGAGAGACCAGTAACGCGATTGATGGCTGCTATAGCTCCTTTGAACCCAAGATCAATACCAATACTGACGAATGTCTTATTCACCAAACCCTCTGCTTACGGTCCTCGATTTTGTAAACATCTTGCCAAACCCGGTAGACTTCATCGCGGATCTTCTGCTCAAGGTTATCACGCTCTACGATTTTGATCCACTCAGCT
>Ga0315273_10000483_pt1 | contig 41915 bp, 68 predicted proteins | sample YL17G02_0_MG_FD_205753 | JGI IMG/M metagenome (GOLD analysis project Ga0315273, IMG submission 205753) | Sediment microbial communities from Yellowstone Lake, YNP, Wyoming, USA - YL17G02_0 | ecosystem: Environmental > Aquatic > Freshwater > Lake > Sediment | place: USA: Wyoming | collected...
GCTCGCTGCCGCAGCGAGGTCTCGCGCTCGTTTGCCTGTCAGAAATGCCTCTGTGATTTCTGTTTCGGACGGTGCCGCTGTCTTGTCAAACTCTTCATTGGACAGGCTCATTAGCAGACGGCTGCTGGGTGACTTCAGGTCTCCAAGCAAACCGTGCAGTGGAATCATGAGCCAGTCAGGGATGCCACCATAGTCAAGAGCTGCCTGAAGCGCCTCAGCATAAGCATGGCAGTTGTCCCCTCGCAGAAATAAGCCGGGCCAATCATCGCCGAACTGCACGGGACCCGTCTCCACCCGTTGCTCACGAGCTGGAAACTCTCTGATGAGATACAGATGTCGCGTTTTCACTTCTTGGGAACGCATGTGTGCCCCGTCGTGGTTTCTCCGCACACCCAATCCTTCGGCGCGTTGGTGTTGGAGGTAGGCTTCACCTGCGTGCAGTCGAGAACGCGCTGCCACTTTTGGTTAGAGCCGCATGTCTCTACGATCTGCGCGTTGCAGCGAGTAGCCTTGACCTGCTGGCAGGGAGAGCCGCAGCCGGCTAGACACGCGGTGAGAAGAAGGGAGACCAACCAGCTCGTCGTGTTCATGCTGCCTCCGTGAGGGCCATGCGGCCCTTGGCGGTGATGACGACCTCCAGGTAGACCGTCTCGTGGAGCTTGCTGTTGTTGGCTAGAACCCCGCGGCGACGCTGCTGCCGGACCTGACCCAGCGAGCTCATGGCTCTGACGTCCATGCGGACCTGCCGGGTCTCGAGCCGGCAGCCCGACGCCACGTCGCGGATCAGCACAGGGTCGGACTGCTCGGCGAGGAAGCGCAGAATGGTCAACCGGCGGGTGCGTCGACGGGCACCGGCTCCTGTTTCGATCGATCGCGTTGCTCGAGGCATGAGGAACTGTACCGGTGGATATAGCATATGCAATCTCAACCCACCCAACCCGCCGATCACCATAGAGGACATGTGAACAGGATGTCAATGCCAAAGTGGTCCCCTCGGATCTCTTGCGTAGGGGACCGGCCGAGGACTTCAGACGACGTTGGGGAAGCGAGCAGCCTTGCCCCAGATCTCGAGGTCGAGCTGACGTGGAGTCAGCCGGCGCTTGGCGGCCTCCTCAAGGAACCAGCCCTCGATGCGTCGGTAGTGTTGCGGGCTCTGCGGCGTCGAGTGCGGGACACGGTAGCCCTGGTCAGCCATCCAGCGAAGGACATGCACGTCGAGGACGGCGTAGCGCTCGGCCGGTCGGGTCCAGACGATGAAGAAGCGAGCGGTCTTGGGCCCGATGCCATGGATGCGCTCGAGGTCCTCGGGCGTGACCTCGTCGAGGTCGAAGGCCTCCTCGAGCAGCTCACCGATGGCCTTCTCGAGCTTGGTGTAGTTGCCCGTCCGGTGCTGCTCGAGAGTCTTGCGGAGCTCACCAGCTTCTCGCTTGCGGTTCAGGAAGTCGAAGAGGAGCTCGCCGGCGTCGGAGTCCACCTCGTCCTTCAGGCGTTGCATGGCCTCGTTGGCGAAGCGCGCGCTCTTGCCGGCCACCACGATGGCATAGATGAGTTTGGTCTGGAGCTCCGCCTGGCGGTCGCGCCAGCCCTCCCACCTCTTGAGGCAGTCGTCGCAGAGCTGGACGTACTCACCGCCGGGGACTGGGCCGACGTTGCGATGGTCCTCGCAGAAGTACTTGCCGCAGCCCCAATCGCCGCCCTCGTGCATGCCGCCGCAGACGTAGGCCAGGCCGCGGTCAATCTTGACCTGGCAGCCAGGTGCGTTGCAGACGTCTGGCACGGAGTATCCGATCTCTCGCCCGTCGGAGAGCTCGCCGTAGGCCCAGCTCATGGATTCACCTCAGACGCGGAAGTGGGTTGAACTCGACCAGGTTGGGCATCAATTCACCGGAGACGCACTCGCCTCCTCTGACTTGGCCGGCATGGCTGTCCGGTCGTGGCAGCTGAAGTGCCAGATCTTCTCACCGTTCGTGAACCACTTCGGACCATCGCTGCCCCAGGTCCCGATGACGTGACCGTTGGCATCGTTCCAGGTGAAGCGGCCACCGCACTTGACGCAGCGGGAGAAGAGGAACCTCTTCAGGACCTGCAGCGGATGAATCTGCACGCGCCAGTGCCACACATGCCATCTCGGATGCTGCCACCATCGGCGGTCGGTGAGCTTGTTCTTGAAGGCCCACCAGATGAAGTTGACAACCCGCTGTTGGTCCTCGGAGAGCATCTTGTAGTCGTCGAGAACGACACCACACCAGCCGGTCTCCCGGGTCTTGCGGAAGCCGGAGAAGTTGCAGGAGTCCTCATCGCCGTCCTTCTCCGGATCGCGGTGCCAGATGGTGACGAGAGCTGGCCAGTACAGGAGTCGACCCGGGATGCGCTTCCAGCTTGGCCACGGGCGTGGAATCGTGAAGGCCACGGTGTTGGGATCGTGCATGACTCGACTCCTCTATCGTCGGTGAATGTCGTCGTGGCAGTTCTTGCAGATCGCCTGCAGGTCGCCCCAGCGCTCGTGTCCGACGCGGTCGTAGCTGAGGTGGTGGACTTCCACCGCGACGCGTGATCGACAGCGTTGGCAGTCGCCGCGGGCACGCTTGATCACGCGCCGTCGGACCTCGGCCCAGATCTCACTCTGCAGGTAGCCGTTGTACCAGTCCCACCAGGGACCCTCGTGCAGATTGCTCCGCACGTCCGGCGGACGCGGCACGGGGTAGCACTTGTGGATGTGCTTGCCGAGGGTGAGCACGAGTCACCGCGTTTCTTCCGTGACCTCGACCGAGCCCTCGCCCTCGCAGTTCTCACACGGCCCGCGGTCCTCCTCTTTGCATTTGCAGACCGCGGCAGACTCGCCGCAGATGTTGCACATCTCGCCAGTGCCATCGCAGATGAAACAGGTACGGCGTTTCTTCTGGATGAGGACTCGCTTCTGCATGCTGTTCAGTTGAGCGGCCATGTCAGTCTGCCTTTCGGACCACGTGGTCGGCGTGGGACTCGTGCTCCCACTTGTGAATGGCGTCCTTGTCGAGCACGACACGCAGGACGGGATCGCAGACCCAAACCTCGTAGTCCCGGGCGATGACCTCGGCCAGCTGCTTCGCGGCTTCCTCCATGGCCGGCGTCGGATCGGAAGCCCCACCGTCCGGGTCACCGTACTCCTCGTCCAGGTGCTCGAGCGTGTACTCCAGGATGTTGCGGATGCCCACGTCCTGCGCTGTGATCTTCCGCGAGCGCACGGCCACCACAACCACCTCCTCGGGCACGATGGGATGCACGTCGTCCAGGATGTGGTCGATGGCGTCCTCGATGTCCGAGTAGTTGTAGCGCTCCGAGTCCGGTGCGCCCCAGTAGCAATCGCCGAGCGTGCCGAGACGTTCCTTGGTGAGCTCCTTGTAGGGAATGACGTCGATCATGAGTGCCTCACGCGATGGGGATGGTGGTGAAGTCATACAGGCCGTACTTGAACCCTCGTGCCTGGAGGGCGTCCCTGGTCTTGGGTCCGGGCACACCGTCGGGGTTCAGACCCAGTCTCTTCTGGATGCCCATCCAGTACGCCTTGTCGTCTGCGACAGTATGGGGGTCGAAGCTGAATTCCTTGAACTTGGCATCGACCAACAGGCGCTTCATGATGTCGAAGCCAGGATCGTAGGCTTTGTCCTTGTGGTTGTTGTGGCAGTGGCCGAAGACCCCCACGCAATCGCTGCCCCCGGCCTTGATCCGAGAGATCTGGGCATTGTTCATCGCCCATGGCATCTGCATCTGGATGCCGAAGCGCTGGCAGAGCCACACGACCAGCTTGACCACAGCACCCAGCTGAACCTCGTACACCACGCCCTTGCCGTCCTCGTAGATCTCGATCCCGATGCTCACCTCGTTCATCGAGCCCGCATGGTAGGCAGCGTCTTGGAGGAGGTCGCAGTGGCAGCAGATGGTCCCGTCCCAGTCCACCGAGATGTGCGCGCCTGCGTTCCGGCCATCCGTGCTCCAGAGCTTGGCGATGCGGTCACCAAGGTTGGTGGAGGGGCCGTAGCTAGGCTTGACCACGGTCTGGATGTTCTTGGTGTTGTGCAGGACGATCGAACGGATCCAGCGGGTGTTCCGGGCCCGCATGTCCTCCCCAGCCTTGAGCTTGAGCTTGGGTATGGCCTTGTAGTTGGTGATGGTGAGACCGGGAATGTCCTCGACGCGGCCATCAATGATCAGTCCAGGCATGCGCTACTCCTCTTCTCCACTGCGACGCTTCTTGCCCTCGGCAGTGAGCTTGGCCAGGGTGACACGCACGGCAGTTGGCTTCTTGGTTCCCTTGCAATCCTTCTCGCCAAGATCGAGTGCCAGCGTGAGCTCTAGAAGACCGGCCCGATCGAGACTGTGCAGATCTGACCTGACGAGACTCAGCTCTACACCCATGTGGTGAGCGATGTAGCTGATAGTAAACCACTGCTCGGACCGCAAGTGCTTCAGGAGACGCTGGCGTCGACGCTCGGGGGTCTCGTTGGTGATCTTCATCTTCATCTTCATCTTCATCTCTTCATGCGTCCATTGCTAATCAGACCTGGTAGGCGTCGCTTTTCCTGGAGGAACAGAGTACAGCCAGCGCTGCTCTCGCAGAGATCGCAGGCATATGCCCTGCGCGGCGGCCCTGTATTGTTCTGGCATGTTTCGCACGGCGTGGTTGGCGAACTTCTCGGGGGTCATGCCAAGCAGGTGCATCTGCACCGGAACTGGCAGGTGTTGCAAGATCTCGTCGGGGACAGAGAGTCCGGCTTTGGCTAACTCGGCAGCCCAAGCTATCACGCGCCTGACGATCCTGACGTGCTCTGTAGGATGGTCTACACCTGTTGTTGCCTCGAGATTGGAGGGCACATTGGCATCGCGTGACAAGTCGCGATGATGACAATGCTGCGTCTTATCAAGAGCTTGACCGTCTTCCAGAGACCGCAGCAACCGCGATTCCGAGACGTAGCCGCTCTTCCGCACCAGTTTTTCTGCGATCTCGCGCAGTGCCGGGTCCAGGATTGAAATCTTCAGGTGCGGATAGCCATTGCTGCCAAGTGAGCGGCCTCCCTTCCAATTAGGGGCGTAACTGCCCAACTTGCAACAATGGCCGCACAGTCCCGTGAATGCCGGCGCGCTGAGACAATGAATTTGTACCGGCCGCTCTGTACCGCAGCTGCAACGAATGGCAACGGTGCTACTGTTGAATGAGTGTGTCGACCAGAGGATGGTGGCACCAGTCTCTAGCACAGCGTCCGCACTGGGTCGAGCCTTTACGACAGAACAAGATCGACATTTTCCCGTGCAACGTCCGTCTCGTATTTGCTCGTAGGAGCTCAGAGTGCTACGCCGTTGATTGCCGCAGCTTGGACATCGGATGAGCGGTGCCGGCTCAGCCAATTCTCTCTTGCGTCTGCTTTGCTGTTTGCCTTGCTCGTCGCGGTCGCAGTCGCGAAGCCAGATGGTTCCGTCGAAGGTGATCTCGATACCGTTGACAATGTACAAGCCAGATGGCCAGTGCTGCTCGATGCAATGAGCGTAGAGCTCACTGCGCGCCCGCCCCGTCTCGCATCGGCTACAGTGGGGGCAACGCGCTGACTGCACTCCACGCGCTATTTTGCGAAATGTTACCGGCCGCACCCGACGCGACTTGCCGCAGTCCGGACACGTGACGGGCCGTGTGCAACTGCCCGCGCAGTACACCTGGTCGTATCGATGTGGCACAAACCACTTTCTGCAGCAACGGCACTTGCGACGACGTCGTGACTGGCGCGTTGGTCTAGGCATCGCGTGGCACCACAGTTACTCTGTCCTTGGCAAATTGCAGATCTTTACAGATCTTGGCCGTGGCCGTCAGTGCCAACGGTCCGGCCGGGCCGTTCATCGGTGTCGCTCCGAAAATCCTGTTGACGATCTTGGCCACGTCCAGAGCGTGGCGCTCAGCGCACTCGATGTAGACGGCGTCGTGTCCGTGCAGGATGATGCTCGCATCGCCGTGGAAGCGACGGTCGAGCTCGTCCTGCACCTGCACCATCTCCATGCCCACCGCGTCCGAGCCGGCGGTCTGGATGGGCCAGTTCGCGACCTCGGTGTAGGGTGGCGGCTGCACAGGGAAGTAGCGCCGGCGACCGAGCGGGGGGATCTCGAGGTAGCCCTGGGACTGCGCGAGTGAGTAGTTCAGATCGTGCCAGGCAGGAATCTCGACGTACTTGCCGAAGTAGGAGTGGTAGATGTGCTCGACGACCTCGAGGGTCAGCGCGGCACGCAGCGAGGCGTCGAGCCACTTCTTCTTGCGGATCGACTTGTGAACGGTCTTGACCCCACCGCGGTAGAGCGACGCGTAGACAGTGGTCTTGACGCCGTCGCGCAGACGCCTCTGCTCTTCCGGGGACCTCGAGAGGAACTTCTCGGCGAAGATGTTCACCGCGGCCAGGCGGTGTGGGTCGCCACCGGGGCGGCTCATCTCGGCGATGAGCTCGCGTACACCGGAAAAGACGGCGGCCAGACGCAACTCGAGGGCATCCTTGTCCGACCCGATGAAGACGCGACCCTCGGGCGCCTCGAACCAGGAGCGGTCACGCGTGCGCTGGTTCTGCACGTTGGGCTCGCTCGAGAAGCGCGAGCCCTTCTGCCCAGTTGGGTTCCACTTGACGTGCAGGCGACCATCCTGCTCGACCGCGCGAGCATAGGCGCCGGCTTTCGGCTCGCCTTTCTGCGTCGGTGCGTCGCGGTACTGCGTCGCGTGGACGTGGTGGTTCTCGACGTAGGCGATGAACATCTTGATGAAGGGGTGCTCCATGTTGTCGAGCAGGTCTTCGTACTTGGTCGACGGGAGCTTCTTTACAGGAGTCCAGGCGGTCGGCGTGAGGCCGATGTACTTGCGCCCGTAGATGGCCTCGACCGCGTGGTTCTTGTTCATCGGGTTGAAGGTCGGCCACTGCAGGTACTCACGCATCCGCTGTCGCAGGTCTGCCAGCTCGACCATCAGCACCTGCCCCATCTCCTTGCGCTTGGCGAAGTTGATGGGCATGCCGACGAGCTCCATGCGCGCGGCGAGCCGGGCGAACGCGTTCTGATACTGGATCAGCAGCATGTTCATCCCGCGGGCCAGGATCTCGTCGACCAGCGGGTTGCGCAGCTTGGCTGTGTTGAGCGCGTCCTTCGCGTTGTAGACCAGGAGCTCGATGATGTCCTTGGTCATAGCGTGCTTGCGCCCGGTCCGGTGGTTGAGCTTCCACGGCTCCACGTCCAGCCACGTGTGACCGATCCAGCCGAGGTCCTTGTAGCTGTCGGGCTGCACGAGGTGCGCGTAGGCCTGGGTGTCCTCGATGGGACCGTTGATCGTGAAGCCCTTGCGGGTGAGCACCGCGAAGTCGTAGGGCGCGTTGTGGAAGATCTTGGGCACCTCGGGATGCGAGAGCACCTCCCCGAGCTTGCGGTCGAGAGCCAGCTGCGCGTCCCAGGGCAGCGTGATGTAGTCGCGCAGCGACCAGGCAAGAGCCGTGTTCCTGTCCACGCCCGCGAGCGCGATGGAGTAGAGATCACAGCGGAAGAACTCGAGGGCCGAGGTCTCGACGTCGACAGCCACCGGACACTTCAAGCCCATCCAGCGATCCATCCAGGCGAGCGCTTCTTTCACCGTCGGGTAGATGCCCGAGGGGTTCGCCGGGTGGCAGATGCAGAAGTGCTCCTCTTGCTCGAAGCCGTACTGCGAGATGCGGTTTGCCTTCGCCAGGTCCATCTTGATCTCGTTGGAGATCGGACGCGGGTTCCGCATCAGGGCGGCAGGATGGATGGTGGGGATCAGCCAGGTCACGCGGTGATCTCTCCATCGGGAAGCTCGTGCACGTATCTGGCCTTGGTGCGACCGAGTGCACGGCAGCTCTTGCAGAAGACGGTCGAGTAGCGACTCGGCGTTTGCTGGTAGCCCGCGAAGGCTGAGTGGTGACAGCGCCGTTGGACTACCACCCAGGCCCGCGCCTTCACGGGCTTCTTGCTCTCGAGGCAGTGGCAACCGAACGAGACAGACATCAGCAGCGCTCCCACTTGCCCTTCACGAAGTGGATGGCCCCCGCTCGCCGTAGGCGTTGCAAGCTGCGGTCGACAGTACGGAACTCGTCGCCCTTCGTGCCCACGCTGACACCGACGTCCACGCAGATGTCCATGAACTGGTCGACGCCCTTGCGCACGGCAGCGAGGACTTTCTTGTCCAGGGCTGCGTTGGCCGCTTGGTTCTCTCGGAGTGCAGGCATGCGAAGCTACACTCTCTCCGGTGGCAGGTTGACCGGCACATAGGACTGCCGCGCACCCTCGGGGACAAGTTGCGTTGGTGGGAACGGCGGCGCCGTCACCGGCTGCAGCGGCAGGGGCTGCGTCGGAATCTGCGCCGGCTGCACCGCTGGCGGCCACGCAACCGCCAGCGTCGACAGGATCTGGAAGATGGCATCCTCGGCCGGCGTCATCTCGCCGAAGCGGGCAAGGCGCTGCGAGGCGTAGCTCACCGCCTGGTGGTGAAAGTCGTGGTCGTGCTCGCAGCTCATGATGGCAGCACAGACCTCGCGGGCGATCTGCTGGACAGCAGGACAGACCACGTTCTCGACACTCTGATCACGTTGAATCATTCTATTCCTCTTTGATCTGGCGCATGGGTGTTTGGCACAGACCGCGGGCCACGCGGTCAGCCAGTGTCTCGAGATCGGTCTCGATGCGAGAGCCGCGGTACGAGTAGATGCGAGCGTTGGGAATGTCCGAGAGCGCCCAGAGCGCCCAGTTGCCGAGGGGCACGATGACGACCGGGTCGACCTGGGCAAGCTCTCGGATGAGGCGCTCGCGGCACGCCTTGGCAGCCATGGCCTTGACCACCATGAGCGGTGTGCGAGCACCGTTGGGCAAGATGACATCGCGAGCGCGGCACAGGGCTGCGTTGGTGACCCAGACCTCCTCGCGCTCGAGGCCGATCTCCTTGCTCATCTGCCACAGGAGGTAGCCCGAAGGCCCTACGAAACCCTTGCCAGCAGCAACCTCCTGCTTGCCGGGTTCCTCACCGACGAAGGCGATTCGGGCAGGAACAGGTCCGTCGGGCAGGACCTTGGTGTCGGTCTGGAGTGGGCATTCGGCACAGTTCGGATTGTAGAGTAGCCCGTGGTAGTACGAGCCACGCGGTCGACCGAATGCAGGCGTCCACGACATCTAGCGACTGGAGCGTTGCCGCTTGGGCTGGTTGGCGGGATTGGGCTGCGACGAGTCGAAGCGACCTGGCTGGGCACCTTGTCCAGCCTTGGCAGCCTTCTTCTCCTTGTTCAGCTTGCGACACGGCAGACAGCGTGTCGGCTCGTTGTACTCGTCTCCAAACGTACCGCGCAGGAAGGCTTCCTCCTTTTCGGTGAACTCCCACTCCTCACCGCAGTCCCTGCACGTCCTGATCCTACTTCCGTCCGACATGGGCTACCCTTTCCGCAACGAAGAAGCGGCCCGGGCGGCCGATGCGTTCCTGGAGCAATGAGGGCCATGGCTACGGGAACACCGCCCGGGCCGCCGCTTCTACTTCTAGCGACCGACCTGGCCCGGAGGGGGAGCCGGAGCCGCGAAACCGGCCGGGATCTGCGGCGCGGCCATGGCCGGCGGGAGCTGGGTCGGGGGCAGACCGGGCTGACCCTGTCCCATGGGCATGCCCTGCGCCTGCGGCATCATCTGGGTGGGCTGGAGCAGCGCGGGCTGCGGCGCCGGGGCACCCGGAGCGGCCTGGGCGGTCTTGCCGCCCTGCGGTGCCACGTTCCACTCGGACATCGGGCGCTCGTTGCTGATGTTGGTGTAGTTGCCGTTCTTGACCACGGAGGCGACGTACTGGCGGTTGAGGAGCCACTGGTCGTCGCAGTTGCCACCCTGCTGCTGGATGAAGCCCTCATCGATGCCGACGCAGAGGAAGAGGCGCTTCAGGAACGGGGCGCCCTTGTCCGACAGCTGGTAGCTGTTGGCGAGGGGGCGACCCACGAACTGAGTCGACGGTCCAGGACCCATGACGATCTCGTTCGACACCACGAGCCGCTGGCCCTGTCCGTCCTGGTTGGGCTTCGTCTCCACGGCGGTGATCTTGAAGATGTACAGCCCCGCCGGGTAGTCGAAGCCTGTTGCCGCCTGCACGTTCGCGAGATTGACTGGCAGATACATTGACACTCTCCTTGAGTCGAGCCGGCCCTTTACCGGCACGGAAATGAGAGGAACCCCTCCTCTCTCTGGGTGAACGTCTACGTCCGGTAGACGAAGTTGCCGATGCGCTGGTGAATCGCCTCCCACGTCGGGAAGGTCCCGTACTTGGAGTCGACGAGGCACCCCTCGGGAAACAGGTTGCCGTACTTGTGCCGCACGATCTGGGTGAGCTGGTTCGGTGACGTGAAGAACTTCGGGATCGAGATCATGCGACCCATCACCTGTGGATCCGGGAAGAGCTCCTTCTTGGCGTGGATGATCATCTTGCACATGCCGGGGAGCTTGATGGCCGTCTCGCCGCGGACGTAGGGGTCCACGGAGACGACACGCGAGCTGCCGCTCTGCTCATCGTTCACCCGGTTCTCCTTCTCGAGAGCGATCCAGATGACGTTGAGCTGCGTCTTGTGCAGCTTCATCGCGAGGTCGCGCATGTGCATACCGAGAATGCCCCAGTCGCGCATGGTCATGTTGGTGGCCTCGCCACCGGCCTTGTCTATCCTCGCCTTGATCTTGGGATCGTTGTACCGGAGCTCGTTGAGCTCAGCGATCCACATGTCCACGTAGTAGGTGACCGAGTCGACAACGACGGTGTTGACGTCCATCGCCTTGTAGTCGCGACAGATGCGCTCGATCTTGTCCACCATCGCCTTGCAGTTGGTGACGTGGTAGGCCGGAGGCTGCGGTTCTCCGTAGAGCGAGGGGATCATGCCCAACGAGTCGTCTCCACCCTCTGCTCCCACGGAGAGGAAGACGGGCTTGGGTGCGCGACCGGCCCAGGTCGTCTTCATCGTGCCCACGCCACCGAACAGGAAGACGGTCAGTCCCTGGTGGACATAGCCACCGGCCTGTCCTGGGTAGCTGAGATCGACATCGGTGTAGTTCGGGTTCATGCGTGTCCCTTCCTAATTGATCTTCGGGTCCAACTCTCGGAGCTGCTTCGCCGACTCATCCCGGATGCGCTTGAGTACGGGGAGCAGAAAGGTCTGGACTACATCAGCAGGTAAATTCGCGCCCGTATGCCACCTCGAGCTCCGTCGGTCTGACAGTGAGATGTAGATCTCACCGGCCTCGGTCTTGTGCTTTGCCCATGAGCGCATCATGGAATCGGCCGCGTTGACGCACTCTCGCAAGTTCGCCGCCGTTCGGGCCACATTTGCCAATCGCGCCTCCTCGGCCTTATTCACGGGTGCCGTCCTTTCCTACGCTGCCATGAGCGCCGAGCAGAGCGCGTCCATGTCGGGTCCGTCCTCGGAGAGGTTCATCGGTGACAGGTCGCGCACCAGGTGCATGCCCATGGTGTCTCGGGGGGCAATGCTGCGAATCGCGCTGGCCTTGGTCTGCAACTTTTCGAGCATGAAGTCGTCGATGGTGTTGCGCACGACGAGGTAGTAGACATCCACGTCCTGAGTCTGCACACCGCTGTCGCGATGCACGCGCGACTCGGCCTGCAGCAGCGTGGTGGTGTTCCAGTAGAGATCGACCATCAGGCAGGCCGAGGCCGACACGAGATCGTTGATTGCAACACCAGCCGCACCGCGCGTGGCCACGTAGATGGCCGCCGGGGCCTGCGCGAAGAGCTTGGCCAGCTCACGCCGCCGGTGCCGTGGCATCTCCCCGTCGACAGGGCCGAAGACCTGGACGGTCTTGCCGGCGATCTTCGTGGTCTTAGCGATGCCCGAGAGCTTCTCGAAGAGCCAGGCAGCCGTGTCGATGCGCCAGGTGAAGACGACGAGGCGATTGTGGTGCCCGAGGATTCGGATCACTTCGGCCAGGGCGGGCGCCTGCTTGAGCTTGGACAGGATGGAGATGAGCTGGGTGAGGCAGATGAGCCGGACGGCTCCAGGCTTCTGGTCATTCGCGGAGAGCTCTATCGTCTGCCCGGCGATGGTGAACTTCTCCGTCTTCTTGGAGAGCTCCCCGCGATCCTGCAGGTACTTGACCACGTTGACCCGCGCCGCGTGGTACTGCTGCAGCAAGCCCTCGTCGAGGTTCTCGGCCACAACGGCATGACGCTTCATGGGGGGCAACTGCGCCGCCACATCCTGGTCATAGCGCGTGTAGCGAAGCAGCGTGCCCGCGAGTCGCGCGCCTAGCTCGAAGTCGTTCGACTCTCCCTCGTACTGCCAGTGGCCGCCTTCCTCTTCACTCTGCCTGGAGCCCGCGCAGTACCTGACTCCAAACTGAAACTGGCCCCCGCCCCACTGGCGCGGTTGCGCCACAGCGAGTTGGCACCAGAGCTCGAGGCGCCGGTTGCCGATGGGCGTGCCGGTCAGGCAGTAGCGGCGCTCGATGGAGCCGCACATGGAGATGTTGCGGGACGCCTCGAAGCGCTGCGTGTTCGGATGCTGGAGGTTGTGGCTCTCGTCGAAGATCACCGAGGCGGGCTTGAGCACGGCGAAGAGCCAGCTGTACCACGCCTTGAGGATGCCGTAGTGACAGAAGAACCACTTGTGGTGCTGCAGGATTTCCGGTGCGATGTTCTTCATGCCTTCGAGGGGTACGATCTCGAGGCCGAAGAAGGCTCGAGCGTCACCGTCCGGGTCGCACCAGGTCTCTTGCGCGACCGGAGGGCCAACCACGAGGCCACACCGATTGAGGTAGCCATCGAGCCAGAGAGCGTGGAGCGCCGTGGCCGTCTTGCGGAGTCCCATGTCCGCGGCGAGGATGGCTCCTTCTCGATCTGGCGTGACTTGGCGAAGAAAGGTGACAGCTCGCGCCTGGTACTCCCGAAGCTTGAGCCCATTGGGCATCGTAATGTTCGGGTCCGGCGCGTAGTCCGAGAGCTCGCCGCCGCGACGACCCATGTCGATCAGAGAGACAGGAACGTACCAGCCGTTCTCTTCCGCGCGCTTCTGGCTGTCTCGCGATTGCACGCCGGGCATCTGCTGCAGGAGGTTGAAGTGCCCGACGTCGGCACAAGCCTCGAGCTTCATCTGTCCCGGCCAGCGGGTGGGACCAGAGAGAACGCAGCCAGCAAGAGGGTCGAGCGGAACCAGAGAACGCATCGTTCGAGTCTTCTACGACGAGGTCGGTATCAAGGTCAAGGAAAAAATCGCCGTACCATACAACATCATGAGAGCGCTGTGTTCTTTTTGCGCGTGCATTACGCGACGAAAATGTGCAAGATCGAAACACCATGTGAAGTGCTCGACGTTGCAGCTGCTTTTGAATGTGCTCTTGACGCGTGAATTTTGCGCACCTAGAGTGCGACTTCACGCAAGGGAGTCATCCTATGCCAGAGAAACAGCCGCATCAATTCTTTTCTGCCGCGGACCTGCTAACCCTCAAGGATGACCCGGAAAGATGGATTGTTCCCTTCATGATTCCGAAGGCCAACAAGACCATCGTCTTCGGCGAGGGTGGCGCGTACAAGTCGACCATCATCTTCGATCTCTGCGTGGCCATCGCTTCCGGCGGCCAGCTGCTTCGTCAGTTTCCCGTGAAGCATCACGGGACCGTTCTTCTCATCTCGACGGAGGGATCGATCTACGACAACAGAGATCGCATCCTCGCCCACTGCCGCGCGCACAACGTGAATCCGGCCGAGATCAACTTGCACTTCTGCCAGGAGCCCTTCCTACTCGACGACCCGACCGAGGTCGCGGAGCTCTCGCAGGTCATCGCTCACTTCAAGCCGCTCCTTGTCGTGCTCGATCCCCTCGACAGCTTCTTCGCCGGCGACGAGAACAGTGCCAAGGAGACCAAGGCACTCCGTCGGTCCATTGACCAGTTGCAACGCGATCACGAGTGCGCCTTCATCATCATTCACCACCAGACCAAGGCCAAGGAATCAGTTCGGGGGAGCAGCGCGTGGTTTGGTTGGGCCGACTCCGTCCTCCACGTGAAGAAGGAGGTCGTCCGGCTGCAGGGGCCGTCGTCGGAGCCACGCGACATGGTATCGGTGAACAGCCAGAAGATGCGAAACGGGCGGGCTGGGCACGTCTTCTCGGTGGTGCCGCAGAAGGACGACGTGCTCGACATGATCACGTTCGCGCTCTACGACGGGAGGACTCCCTCGGCCGTCGCAGATGACTTCTTCACGCATCAGGTCTATCGAGCCATCCGCCAGGCACCGCAGCCGCTCACCAACGCGCTGCTGGCTGAACGGCTCGGAGCTCGGCTCGACCGATTGCCGAAGTTCCTGTCGCAGCTCGAGGCTGACGGTTTCATCGCGAAGGATGCTGTGGTTGAGCGCGCGACGGGAGAGGGAATCCGACGCGTTGCAGCCTGGCGAGCGCTTCCTCGGCTTTCCCTTGTGGACCAAGCACTTTCTCTGGTAAAAGCAAGGGAGCTGGAGATTGAGCAAGACCTCTCAACCTACAGTGTCAGCCCTCAGCCGGTAGGCAGCGCAGTTGTTGAGCCCCGAGACGATGCTGGAGTACGTCCTCAAGGAGTGGCGGGAGAACCCGGACTTCCAAAGCCTGGTATATGAGGTTCTGCCGGACCTGCGTCGGGTTCTTCCGACGCTGCCGGACCCGCCCGCTTGCTTCCAAGTCCGAGTCGCTCCAGAAACCCCTTTGGGAAAAGTCTTGCTCGAGACGTTTTTTGCCCGAGCAAGCCAGCCGCAATGGATTCGCCTACGTCGCCAGGCCCAAGCCTGCGGCAGAGGTTAGTGTAGATTTCCAGCACCTCGTGGATGCCGGGCGGCGGCTCCCCGCGGAGCCCGTTCGAGATGCTCTTGCGCCCAAGAGCCATCACCTCCTCCATCCAGGCGATGACCATGTTCGTGTCGCCGTTGCACACCTCGAGCAGGCACCAGGCGAGCAGCCGGCGCGCATCGGCTAGCTCCTTGCCCGACCGTCCCGTGTGCTTGAGGAGGTGGATGTGCGAGACGCCCGTGTGGTGACACACGGCCAGCACCAGGGCCACCCAGTGCTTGATGATCGAGACGAGCTCGATCTTCGGGGGCGTCAGATTGATCGCCTGGTTCATCGTTGCACCTATACCTTTCGGACCAGAGATACCACCGTACAGTCCGAATTGCCGGAATGTAGCCAATTTTCCAGCTGTATCACAAATAGAATCAATCACTTAGAACCCCTACAGAAGGAAGTGATTTTTCAAATTGGTTCCTCGTAATTGTAGCATGATTGCAAATGGTTAGTTACTCACTTTTCCAGCAGGGAGATTTGTCGCCGAATCAGATCTATGAAGGGGGATCTGGTCTTCATCTTCCGTCGGCTCCAAGACTGCGAGGAAAAGGATTCATCTTCGTCTTCAGCATCCTGTTCTCTTGCGCTGCTATCCGCGCCACTGTAGGAAACTACACACGTTTCCTTAGCCCGAGTCTCAGCCACATATAAAAGCCTGAGCTCCTCGTCCATGTTCTGGGCCTTGGAGTGCGGGAATCGGCCGGCGGCTACATCCACCAGGAAGACGTGAGACCACTCCAGCCCCTTGGCGCGGTGGATGGTTGAGAGCACCAGGGCGTCCTTGTTCTCCTCGTCCCGGACCCGCAGGCCGCTGCGCTGGGCCTTCCGGACAGCGATGATGAGCGCGTCGATGTAGGCGAGGAACTCGCTCACCTTCTTGAAGAGTGACGCGATGCGTTGCAACTCGGACAGCGCGACGATCTTGGACTCGTCCATCGAGAGCAGGCCTTCCTCGCGGCGAATCTCCTCGATGTAGTCGGTCGTGTCGAGCACCACGCCGATCATCTTGGCTGGCCCCGCGGTGAGGCTCGGCTCGTCTTCCTCGCCCGTCGCCTCGTCGCTCATCTCCTCGCTCTTGCGCGCGATGTCGTTGAGCTTCTGCAGCAGGCTGTAGAGCTCACGGATGGAGTTGAGCTGCCGGTACGTCACCTTGTCTCCGAGGAGGAGCATGGCGTCGATGAGCGAGGTGCCATGCTGCTGCGAGTGCGCCTCGCTCTCCGCGATGAAAGCCGAGCCGATGTAGCGGAACGGGCGGTTGATGATGTGTCGCAGCCAGCGCCCGTCGGGGTCGAAGCCCGAGGACACGCGAAGGTAGGCCAGGATGTCCTTGATCTCCGACGACTCGAAGAAGGATCCCGACGCCCGCTTCACGTAGGGCACGCGGTTTCTGATGCACTCGATCTCGGCGATGTTCAGGCCGACGCTGAGCCGCGAGAGCACAGCGCAGGAGCGGAAGCCCGAGGTCTGCGCGATCTCCATGCAGCGATGAATGGTCGCTGAGGCCTCCTCCTCGGGCGTCGGGTAGCGGTGGACCGACACGGCTCCAGGAGCTGGCTCGGGCCGGTGTGCCTTGATCTCCCCGGCGAGGTGCCAGGGCTTGCCCCGCACCAGCCCCGTGCCCACCTTGCAGATGCTCACGTTCGACCGGTAGTTGATCGGCAGCACGAGCTGCGTCACGTCCGCGTGCGTGGAGAACTGGACGAAGAGATTCGGCTCGGCTGATCTCCAGCCGTAGATCGACTGGGATGGATCACCCCCGACCATCAGGTTGTGCAGGCCCTCGTCTATCGTGGGCGGCTCGTGTAGCTCCTTGACATGCGGGATGCACGAGTCGAGACCGACGAGTAGACGCGAGATGTCCCACTGCACCGGGTTCGAGTCCTGCACCTCATCGACGATGACGACAGACCAACGCTGTCGCCAGCGCCGGCGCGACTCCTCGGACGCGGTGAGCTGCATCCAGCACCAGAGCAGCATGTCGTCGAAGTCGTAGAGCCCGCGGGACGCCCGACGCTTCTCGAGCTCGGTGTAGACGAGGCACAGCTCTCGCGCCGTGAGCCCTGTCTGCGCGCGCCACTTCTTGGCTTCTTCTCCGACGATGCCCTCGGCCCGGATGTTCATGCCGAAGGGGTCACCGTAGACGTAGCACAACCCGTGCGCCTTGCAGGCCTCGATGAACCGGCCGACGCCCTCGCGGTCGACGCCGGTCCTCGGGATGCGCGTGTCTCGCCGCAGGTCCGAGAGCAGCTTCTTGAGCTCGAGCTTGAGCCGCCCGCGCTCGTCGAGCTGGTACGAATCGAAGAGCTTCGTCTCGCCGGCGACGATCTGCCGGCATACCGAGTGGATGGTACCCACCCGGGCCGTCTCGATGCCGAGTGCCTTGAGACGCTCGTTCATCTCGAAAGCTGCGTTGCGCGTGAAGGTCATGGCGAGGATGTAGTTGGGGTCGAGCCCGTCGGCGGCAAGCCGCGCAATCCTCGCCACGATGGTGCGCGTCTTGCCGCTGTTGTGCACGAAGAAACAGTTGGCAGCGAAGTTGTGATCGGGTCCCTGCATCCGAATGTCAAAGGTCGGTTTGTCGCCCACCTTTTCGACAGCGACAACTCGTACTTTTTTGCAGTACTCGACGCCGAAGTTCTCGGTCTTGCCGTGCAGACGAGAGTGGGCCTCGCACGTCATCGGCAGTAGGTTCTCAGGCACATCGTTGGTCTTGTGCTCGTCGCGATGATGCACTTGTAGCTCCGGATCTAGATACCGGAACTTGGCTGAAGCTCGCTCATCTGTTTTCAACAAGTGCACAAACTCGTCGTATGGCACACCGTTCATGGCAGCCTCCAGCACGAGTCGTGCTCGAGGCACCCGTCGGTAGACGTAGTCCGTAGGGTTCTTCATCCGCTCCACGGCGCGCACCACGTGCAGCCAGCCATAGGGGTGGTACTTCGTGTCGATGATGACGTGTCGATCTTGCCCCTTGCGACCACCGCCTTTCACTGGCCGCATCGATCCTAGCAAGAGCACGTCGGCGCCGTGCCCGCGAAACCTGCACGGGTCTGCCAGTGTCGCAGCCGGCGCATAGGATCTGTCCGGTAGCATGAACGGATGGTCCTCGGTGCATGTCAGCGACCAGCCAGAGTCTCCGCCCTCGGCCGAGACGCGGACGCACGGCTTGATGCCGGAGAAGACCACAGCCTCGATCCGGTTCAGGTACGACACGCCGTCCGACCCCAGTGAGTAGGTATACGTCGGCTCATCTGGGTTCACCCAGGGGCGACGACGCGACGGCAGCCCGTTGAACTTGAGAAACAGCTCCTCGAGAGCGATGGGAATGGTGCTCACACGGCGACCACGACGGCACAGTATTGTCGTGTCTCCGGCAAGGCAGCCGGGCACACCGATGAGCGACGAGAGTCCGGGTCCGATGTTGACGGCAGCGATCTGGAACTCGTTGAGTGACTCCAGGAGCTGCCGCAGCCCCTCCGGATAGGAGGGGCTGCAGAGGGAAAGGGCTTCCATGCGACTCGTCCCTCCTAGGCCTGGGCCTGAACCGGTGCTCCCGCGCGCAGTCGCGCCATGTCCCACCAGTCGCGGCAGATGGCCTCGGCGATGGTCTTCCAGGTCATCTTGCCCTTGTGCCCATCGCACACCCAGGCCACCGCCTTCTCGGTGATGGTCAGATCGAACCGATGTCCGACTCCGTCGTCGAGGGGGAAGACCGTATCGACGGGCCAGGCCCCGCGCAGGTTCTCGATGAGCTTCTCACGCACCAGCTTCTCGGTGTGGTTGGCCACGAGGTAGTTCTTCGAGTCGAAGAGTGGCAGCGACAGGGCCGCACCGCGGAAGGCCTCGAGGATGGACTTGCCGAGAGCGTCCGTCTCCTCCTTCTTGCTCTTGCGCTTCTCGGCCGCGGCCTGCTTCTCGGTCGTCATCGAGGCAGCCCGGGCGGCCCGCTTGACACCGGCGGGGGGCTCGGCGAAGCGCTCGACGTCGAGGATGCGTGCCGGGTCCACGGCGAACATGGCCTCGACGAAGTTCTCCCCACCGACGTCGCAGAGCTCGAAGAACTCGCAGCAGCCGTAGCGACCGACGCACGAGGTGCGCTTCTTGGGCCACTGGGTGATGTCCCCGCGGATCTCAGGGGAGGTCAGCCGACGGTAGAGCTCAGTGGCGAACGGCTTGACCTCGTACTGATAGAACTCCATGACCGCCCGCTCGTCGATGGGCGTCTCGATCCGGAAGTACGACTTCTCCGGCGAGGGGTCCTTGTGCTTGGCCGCCACGCAGACGATGACGCCGGCGAGCGGCCCGAAGGTCTCGACCTCGCCACTCTTCATGTAGACGAGCGCGTTGTTCAGGAACTGTGGGTCCATGCCGTAGCCCTTGGTCATGTCGTAGGTCAGCGCCGAGGCCGTCTTGCGGTCGACGATGTAGACCCCATGGGGCACGGGCCCGGGCGGCCAGGTGCCCGCCCCACCGATGCGTTTGGCGAGCAGCATGTCGTGTCGGCAGGTGATGGGGATCTGCACGGTCTTGCCGTTGATGCGCTCGGGCTCCATCCAGAAGATGGCGTTCTGCTCGACGCCCCGGATGTCCCACTCCGCGGCTTCCTGGCCGCTGTACTTGCAGAGCTCGGTGTAGACCAGGCGCTGGACCTCGGCGGCGAGCTTGGGAGCTCCAGCGACCCGCACGGCATCGCAGGGCTCATCGTAGGCTCGCTGACCGCCGTAGCGGTACCAGATCTCCCAGCAGGCGTGGTAGAGCGACCCGAAGGAGAAGTGCCGGCCGCGCTGCTTCTTGACCAGACCCTGGACGTGCTTGTGGAAGGCCTTGCGCCAGCACTCGGCGCAGGGGGCGATGGTGTGCCAGGAGATGCCGCCCTTGGACGGACCGCCCTCCAGTCCGGGCACCGTACGGAGCGCTGCGTCAACGTCGACCGTGTCCTCCCCGGTGGCCATCGAAGACATGACCTGTGTCAACAGGTTGGGTTCGACATTGGCCGAGGGCAGGAATGCCGAGCCTGCTGCAGGAGACGACGTAGGCGACGTATGCGCAGGAGACGACGTAACGATGTCCGGAGTGCCACCGAGAGCTTCGACCACCTCCTTCGGGCCAACCGGTCCGGTAGGGGCTGGGAGAGCTGGAGTCGGGAGCGCCGTTGCGGCCGGAGGAGCGACGACCTCGGGCGGCGTGGCGACTCGAGGCTGATCGTCCTCGGCCGGCGCGGAGCTCATGATGAGCGAGGTGAGCAGGTTCTTGTTCGAGCCGTTGCCCCCGGGCGGCGCGACAGTGACCTTCGGCAGATCGGCCTCGTCCTCGACGGGCCCGCCGCCGGGCATCGGCATCGTGACCGACGGCATCCCACCGGGCATCGGCTGCGGAGGTAGCTGCGTGGGTGCGGTCGGCGGAGGGGCCGCCACTGTCGGTAGAGCAGCTGCCACCGGAGGAGGTGGCACGGAGCTCATCGGCTGCGATGCCACCGGAGCGGGCAAGGCCGGTGCCGGAACAACCGGAGCCTCAGTTGGGATCGCGTCGCCCAGGATGAGCTCGGTGCGAACGCCCGATTCCCCCGGCCGCATCGTGAGGCGCTTCGTGCACTTCTCGCAGGCTTCCTGCAGGGAAGAGAGTGCGGCTCCGGCGAGAGCGCCGCAGTCGGTGCAGCCCTCATTGATCGTGTACTGGTCCTGCGCGACCTTGGTCAGGACGATGTCCCTCCGGCAATGCGCCCGGAAAATGTACTTAATCGACATGCCTTTATCTCCTTCTGGGTGAGAGGGACGAAGCTACACCAACCCGTGTCTCTTTGCAAGTGGTCTTTGTTACTTAATGCCGCACAAGTAGCAGATGATCATGAATCCCGCAAGTAGCACGACCCAGAAGTACCAGGGCTTCGGATTCAGGACGAACGCGGCCAGCAGGTTCTCCCCCCGAACGTCGTCGGAGAGCAGAAGCCGCGGGTCGGAGATCGCATCTCGCAAGCGACAATCCTGCTGCACCCGCGACACGCGCCGCCATTCCAGCTCGCCCGGTGCCGGTGTCTCGAGGAGCGCTGCGAGGAGCTCGACATCAGGACCGCCCTCTCGCTCCTCCTTGGACAGTCGCGTCACACCGACGGAGAACCCGGCATCGGCGTAGTGCTGAACCCGCCGGTGGGCTTGCTCCTCAAGGGCCACGGAGCCCGAGCCCATCGTGCGCAGGTCGTAGATGACGTAGCCCGTCTCGTTCTTTGCCGAGGGCAGCCGCTGACCAAGGCCATCGAGGTCGAGGCGTGTCGGCCGGCCGGCCTTCTGCTTGTGCCCGACCGGCGCCTGGCCCTCGCCGGCCAGCAGCACCCAGGCCAGGTTGGGGATGTCGATGCCCTGGTCCCAGACCCCAGTGGCCACCACGACGGGGACCAGGCCCGTCTTCAGCTGCTCGACCAGCGCCTTGCGCTCGGAGCGTGCCACCTTGGAGGAGACCTGCGAGACCGGACGTCCAAGCTCGCTGGAAATTGCCTGCGCCAGCAGATGGGCATGTCGTCTATGACGCACGAAGACGACACCCGGTGCAGACTGCTCCTTGACGACCAGATTCGTCACGAACCGCGCAATCTCCTGGTTGCGTTGTGAATTACCTACGATGATTGAGGAATACAGGTTTGCTTGCTGGCTCCTGGAGCTGCCGACTGTGTGTGTTCTACCCACGCGTTTTCCCTCGACTATCCGTTGGAAAATACCCTACATTCCAGAAAAACAGCTTGCACTAAAGGAACCGCGGGCCGGAATGTAGGGTGGCGGCGAACGCAGCCCTCCCTCTCTTCTTCTACTATAGCACGGTTTTACGTGACAGTCTATAGGCGCTGGATGCGACCCGTGCGGCAGTCGAAGGAGAGACGCTCCACCCGCCCGCGCGAGAGGAAGCCCTCCTTCTCCAGCTCGTCGACCTGCGCCTTGTAGACGACCGGGCCGAGCAACCCGATGGTTAGGACGTTGTGCCCGTCCTGGCGATCGAGCGCGGTCCCGCTGAGCCCGACCTTGAAGGTGGACCGGGCCCGGGCGAAGCCGAGGCAGCGGGTGGGAGCCGGCAGGGAGTGGCACTCATCCACGATGACCCCGTCGAACTCCCTGTCCTCGAGCTTGGCCACTCGGGCGAAGGTCCCGCCGGTGATCGCCGGCGAGCCGCCGCCCAGGGCGCCCGTCATCTTGGACAGCATCTCCTTGAAGGTCGCCTCCGACTGCTTGGCGAGCTCCACGTTCTGCACCAGGTAGAGCCAGTTCGGATAGCCCAGTGCCGCCCCCACCGCGGCCAGGCCGGCCGCGATGCGCGTCTTGCCGCCGCCCATGCCCACCGCCAGGATGCCCCGACCGAGCGGCGCCCCGAGCGCGGCGGCCACGGCGTCAGCCTGGTAGGGGCGGAGCAGCCCGGCACCGATGAGGCACCGGGCAGCTCCGGCCAGGCGCTCGGCCAGAAGCAGAGGCTCGCCACCCGCGAGCGCGGCAACCGCGCCCAGCAGAACCATCAGACGGCCATCCGGGGTCTCCTTCCAGACGTAGCAGCCGACCGGGTCGATGGTTCTGGACCACTCGACCAGCCGCAGCTTGAGCTCGTGGAGTTCGGACGAGGTGCCTCGTGCTTCAGCCCACAGATCTTGCGATCCGTAGACGAACTGCATCAGTTCGGGCCGACCAGCAGCTTGTGGTGCTGCTGCTTCTCGGCGTCGTCCCAGATGTCCTTGGCAACCCGAACAAACTCGTCCCAGCCGATTCGCATCCTCTGCTGCGCCAGGGAAACAGCGACGTAGAGCAGACCGGACGCTGCGCAGCTGGCGCAGACCTCCAGTGTCTCCAGGGCGGCCTTGAACGCTTGAAACGCCTTCTGCCGAGACTCGACGCCGTGCGTGTCTTGCTTGCTCATGGAGATACCTGATTGCATAGCATAACCATCCTCAACCCACCCGCACCGCCAGTCAGCATATAGGACTCGGGTGGATTCGTCAAAGGGTTTGTGTGACACCTTTCAGGAAAGGTGATCGGGTACTACCTTCGTGGTGGAACCGGAATCGTCGGAGGATGCTGCGCCTGCAGGCGCTCTTCCTCCACGCGCTGCGCCTCTCGTCGAGTCTCGAGCTCTGCCTCGCTGGGTCGAGGTGGGAAGGCCTCGTCGAGCGTGTCGTAGAGTTTCACCTCGACCCAGCTGCGGCTGCAGCCCTCACCGTGCTCAGCTCCCTCGCGGACGTAGCACTCAGCGTCTTGCCGCGTGCGCAGCGCCACGCCGGTGGGTGTACTCACCGAAAAGCAGTCGCAGTGCTCGTGAACTTTCAGCAGAACGAAGATCGTCTGCGGCATGGACTAGCCGGAGACCGAGGGCGCCCTCTTGCCGAGCTTGAGGAGCATCTGCGCGGCGAGTCGCTCGGGCTCGCTCAGCGTGGCATCGCGGGCCATCTTCTCGAGCTTGGCCATGCCGGTCGGGGAGAGGCGGACCTTCTCCTCGAACTCGATGCCCGCCGGGATGGGCTTGCCGTGCGAGGTGTAGTTGTCGGCGAGGATCTGCCGCAGCCAACCGACGAACTCGCCGGTCAGAACGAAGCGCTCCTCCTTCTCGGTGATGGCGAGCGACTGCACGTCGACACCCGTCTTCTGCACGACCTCGGAGATCTTCTTGTCGTCGAGCGAGTTGCGGTTGCAGGTCTTGTCGTAGTCGGGCACGGTCACGGGCACGCTCGCGCCGTCCTCGCTCATGAACTCGACCCGCTTGACGCCTGGCGCCGCGACGCTGAGTGCCCGCAGGGTGGCCTCGCGGAACTCGTCCTTGGCCGCGCTCACCTCGGCGTCGAGCTTCTTGTAGAAGCGGAAGGAGGTCTGGAACTCCTTGACCTTGTCCTCGTAGCCCTTGATGCGGATGCAGCCCTTGGCGTCGGGCACCAGCGTCTGCTGCGTCTTGATCTCGTCACTCATGCTTGTTCTCCTTGTCCAGCTCCACGGTCTTGTCTTGGTCCTTGACCTTCTCGGTCACGATCTGCGTGAGACGTTTCTTGGCCTCGAGTGTCTTGTGCACCGTTCCGAAGAACTGGCCCACCTCCAGCTCGACCTTCTCCAGGAGCTCGACCAGATCCGAGCATGACCCGAGCTCCAGGCACTGCATTCGCAGCATCTCGCTGCTCTTGAGCAGTGCCAGGCTGCAGCCCTCAGCCAGTGTCAGCACCTCACTCTTGGGACGTGCGAAGCGCTTCAGAACTGACACCTCGATGTCGACTTCTCCGCAATAGGCGGAGGGCATCTTGCTCGCCTGCAGCAAGATCATCCCCAGGTGCAGGCCCTCCGTGTTTGGTGCGGAGAAGTGCGCGACCTTGCCGCAGTCGCGACCCTCGGCTCCGGTCTTCGGCTCAATCTGCCGCAGGCGGAAGGTGAAGTGCTTCTTGTCCTCGTGCTGGAGCTCCAGCTTGTAGCGCTCCTTGAGTTTGGTCATCGCTGCGCCACATTCAGCTTCCGTTGCACTTCGAGCATGTGCCGCTTCTCCTGCTCGAGCGCATCGAGATCAATCTCGAAGAACTCGGCGAGCAGCTGCGTCCGACTTGTCTGCGTGGGGACCAGTGTTTCACCATCCTCCTCCCACTTGGCGAGGCGCAACCCGCGGCACTCGAGCCACTCGAGGAACTCACCGCAGATCTGGCTGAGTGTGGCCACCGTTTTCAACTTCTCGTGCATCGGGTACTCGGGAGCTGCCATCTACTTCTCCTCGTCGTCCTCGTCCTCCGACTCGTCGTCCTCGTCGTCCTCGTCGTCCTCGGGCTCGTCGTCCTCGTCCTTCTCCCCGTCGAGGATTTCCTCCATGACGCCCGTGTCGAGAATACCCTCGAGCTCGCTCCAGCGAGAGGACGTCTTGACGAGCAGCCGCTGGCCACGTCTCTCCTGCTTGACCGCCTCGTCCCAGCGGTCGACGTCGCGGTAGACATAGACGCCCTCGCGCACCAGGTCGACCAGCACCCGCGGTTCGAGAGCGTCGAGCTCCCACGACTCGTCGCCGTACTCCTGCTGGTAGGACTCGAAGCGTGAGTCGGTTGCCTTCGCCGGGTTTGGCGGCGGCTGGTACTGCTGTACCTGCTCGTAGGTCAGGGCGAGCCTCTCGACCGTCACACTGGATCCGAACATGCTCAGGCGGTCGATGATGTCTCGGGTCATGTCGATCCCACTCGGGTCATGATCGCCGAAGTGCAAGATGTGGGTCGTGTAGCCCTGACCCTCCCAGCGCTTGAGGCGGCGAGCCGCGCGCCACATCTCGGACTGTGAGACGTAGCCACGGCAAGCGAGGTGTGACACGTCGAGCTCGTTGCAGATGCGCTCGAAGACGCCGGCCAAGGCTTCCTTCTCGACCCAGACTTCGATGCGGTCCTTTTGCTGCTTCCACTTGTCGGTGGCATAGCTTCGGGCTGCTGACTTGATGATGTCCGCCGGGCTGTCCCAGTGGGAGTTCGCCGCGACCGCACGAGTTCTGTCCTCGATGGACTCCCAGTCGATGAGCCCTGCCAGTCGGGCGTCGTTGATCACCGAGCCAAGCTTCGAATAGTTCTTCTGATCGTTCTTCAGGAGGTCGCGACTGACGAACTGGTAGTAGAGCTGCCTGAGGGTCAGGATGTAGCCCTGTGCCTGGTAGTTGTCGATGATCTCGTTCGCCCTGTTGATCATGATTAGCGAGTCGACCCTGAAGTTCTTCTCGACGTAGCAAATCTTGGGCATCGATGCTCCTACTCCGGTCCGAAACAGCGTCGACACTCGTGACACTTCACGGGCTTTCCTGCCGTAGCCGGACACTCGGTGCTGTGACCCGTGACCGTGTGCAAGAAGTTGGTGTGGTAGCCGAAGGACACCTGGAAGTAAGAGCGGAAGCGATGCTCATCGATCTCGCGACAGCCGTCAGCTCCGCCCTTGTCCGTCGCGTAGGCCAGGACCGCACGCCCGTTGATCTCCCTGGTGGCCCCAGCGAGTTCGTAGCACTGGTCTATCGTGGTCGAGGGGTCCACCGATCCCAGGACGAATGGCCTCCGGTACGGCTCCAGCCCGAGCGAGTCACAGATGTCTAGGAGCTCCAGGATCATGGCCGGCCGGCGCGAGAATAGGAACACCGGCTTGCCATGAAACGCGATGCGGGCGTAGAGCTCGCAGAGCTCTGGGAACAGGTCTCCAGTGCCGTTGCCACGCAGCGGGTCTGGGTCACTCAGCCGACACGCGATGAGTGCCGCCGCGGTGTCGAGTCGACCCTCCTGGCCAGCGAGGATGATGGCTTGCTCGTTGCGCTTGTACGACTCGCGCTGTGTGCGCCAGGTGATGGGCCCCAAGTTTGGCGTCGTGTCCCAGCCGTTCTCAGCGATGATTGCCTCGTCGCGAAAGCACCGGTAGCAATGCGGTCGGCACCACGGAGTCGGTGTGCACTGGTCGACGTTGACCGAGCAGCCCGTCTTGCGATTCTTGCTGATCAGAATGCCTTCGATGACAATGCTGGCCATCAGCCAGCTCTCTTGGCCTTCCGTGCAGCCGCCTTCTGCGCTTTCTTCTCGGCGACCTCGGCACGCAGCCCGCGCTCGTAGGTGATGGCGAGAATGAGCCCGAGGGGAAGCTCGTAGTGTTTCTTTTGTCTCTTCACGCGGACCACGATGAGCTGACTCTCGCGATCGATGTCGGCGTTGAGCAGTACGGGTCGACCGAAGACTTTGGCAGGGATGTCCTTGAGGTGGATCATGCGGTCACCTCCAAGTTGCGTGCGGACGCGATGCTGCGACGGTGGCTAGGCCGCGACGCTCTGCTGCGGAGCCTCGACCTTCTTGGCCGCGACGCTCTTCTCAGACTTGCCGTTCGACTTGCCGTTCGACTTCGACTTCGACTTCTTGGACACCCGGCGCAGCCGGTCGAGTCCGTTCTTGGTCAGACGATAGGTGCCCCGGGCGAGGCTCTTGTCCGTGTGCGGTCCGTCGCACCAGCCCTCCGAGACGAGGGCGCGCAGCGCGTTGCGGACGAAGCTCTGCGCCTGGATGTCCACCTCGGTGTCGCCCCAGCCCTTCTCGTAGGTGGTCTTGCAGCGCTCGCGACCCTCCGGCAGGAAGAGCTTCTTGAGCTCTTTGATCCCGTGGGGCTTGCGGTCGCTCAGTGCTTTGAGCAGTCGCTTCTCTTTCGAGTTGAGACCTTCCTTGTTCATGTGCGTGTCCTTTCCTTCCTCGATCCTAGTCGAGGACGAAGTCCGAGATGACGTTCGGGACCGACGTGTCGAACCCGATCACATCCAGTTGGCCACCGTCGTTCGGGTCGGCGATGCTGAAGCCGCCCGAGGTCATTCCCACCGTGATGAGCTTGGCCGCGATGCCCATCTTCTGCCGGTACTCCTGCAGTGCCTGCACCGGGTGTTTGCTCGGTGCGTTGGTCTCGTTGTCCGTGTAGATGACGAAGCAGTCCACCGGGATCTTGTGGTGGAGGGCCCACATCATCGGCTGCGCGCAGTCGGTGTGGGAGGCTGACATCCTCTCGATGCTGTGCAGCACGTCGTCGAGTCGCTGCTTCGGCGAGATGGCAATGCGCTCGATGCCATTCGAGAAGGCCACGATCTCGTAGCGGTCCTCCACGTTCGCGGTCACCAGTGCCATGGCAGCCGCGGCCTCGCGCGCCTTGATCTTGCCGGCGATGGTCGCCTGCGGCCAGGTCATCGAGTCCGAGACGTCGAGGGCCAGGCAGAGCTTCTTGCCCGTCGGCGTGACCGCGCCGAAGGCCTCGTAGAAGCCCGTGTAGAGAGCATCGCAGATCTTGGTGACCGGCTCCCAGCTGAGCTGCCCCTTGTCCCCGTGGCCCTGGCTGTAGGTGCCCATGGCCAGGAGCAGGGCGAGCGGGTGCACTCGCTCTCTCTTCAAGAGGGCAGAGTCGGTCAGCTTCTTGACGACGAGCGCTGTCGCATCGGACATACCCGTGAGCAGCCCGACCTTGGTCATCTTGCCGAGGTTTCGGATCATGGCGAAGGGCTTCATGGTCTCGAGCAGAGCCTCCCACACAGCCGGCTCGTTCTTCCACTCGTTCATCACCATCTCGTGCGTCAGCCGGAACTCCCGGATGAGGCGCAACACGACGTCGAGGTTCTTCGTGGTCTTCATCTCCTCGAAGGCCCAGATCATCCTGAGCGTCTCAGGCACGTGGCGGAGCGGCTGTGCGTCCTTCTCCGCACCCTTGACCGCCCAGCGCAGTGCCGCCGACATCTCCGAGCTCGTCGGCTTGGGGTGGACGAGCTGCAGGATGTTGCCGTGCGACCAGCCGTCACGCTGCTGGTACTTCACGAGCTGGTAGCAAATCTCCGGCACGCTCTTGCTCGTGTACCACCGCCGCACGGCCCGCGTCACGCCCGTCCCGCGGCCACCGAAGGCCTTGACGAAGTCCATGTAGTGGAAGAGATGCGTCGAGATGCGTGCCACCTTGGGCAGCATCTTGTTGGCGAGCTCCCTCGTTGGCAGATCGCCGAGCTTGGCGCAAGCGGCCAGCGCGAAGAGCGCCGGATCGTTCTTGTGCGCCCGACCGGCATCGCTGATCTCCACGATGCGATTCACGACCCTCGTGCCGTTCTCCTTGATGCAGCGCAGCACGGCGTCCATGTTCTGCCGGGTGAGCTCTGCCTCCTTGGCATAGTAGGACCCACCCTCGCTGCCGAGGATCAGGAACCTGTCGAGGCGCTTCCAGTCGTCGACGGCCCAGGCATAGCCTCCACCGGCGTTCGGAACCTGGGCGCTGCCCGGGATGGGCTGGGTCTGTGGGGTGTTGGTGGTGGAGAAGAGGGATGCGTAGTTGGCCATGATGACACCTCCAGTCCCGAAAAGTCGGGACGATGCCCCCAAGAAAAAGCCCCCGAGAACCTTCGATCCCGGGGGCGACGGGAAGAAAGGTCGTGGACGATCAATCGGCGCTGGATGGGTTCAGAGGATGAGTCTGATAACCCAGAGCCTGCAGTCCACGAAGGCGAATGTCAGAATCGTCAACTCGCATAGCGGCACTTCATCTGTAGCTGCATTAGTCGCACTTGTCAAGTCTCAACTTGATCGTGCGCAACACCTTCACTTTGCTGCGCGCCGATCTCAGTCGAGGTTGACGTCCAGGCTCAACCCGCTCTTGTAGGCGAGGAGCTTCCCGTCACTCTGCCGCCGGACGGTCACGTGCAGCCCGAGCTGCTTGCTCAGGGTCAGGCAGGCGTAGAGATCTTTGCTCCGCAGCTGCTCGACTCCGGCCGGTGCTTCGACATAGTAGGTGTCCTCACCGATGGGCAACCCCTCGTCCGGAGGACTTGGCGGCAGCTGCTTCTTTCGCGACGGTGACTCGTCCGACAAGCTGGTTGATGGAGACGTCTCGGTTGCATCGCTCGCAGTGCACGAGAGGTTCGTCGTCACGAGAGTCGTCCCAGAGGAACACGGTGACTCGCAGACCACCTCTCTCGTGACAACTGGGGCATGCGACCTCCATGTCTCATGGTCAGATCGGATCGAAGAGTTCGTCAAGCGACTTTCGACTTCTTGTTGCGCTCTCGATACCACTTCTCGAGACTGTTGACATCGTTCCGGCTGGCCCTCACCCGGCTCTCGAGGGCACTCAGCGTCTTCTTGGCCCCCGCGATGACGAGTCGCATGTCGCGGTTCATGGTCTGTGCCATACGCGGCAGGCTTGCGCAGAAGTGGAAGGGTGGACAGAAGCCGAGTCGGATGTAGGCTGCGCAGATCTCCCAGGAGCAGTCCATCCCCCCGGCGGTCAGCGCCAGGTAGTAGTCGCCGTTCATCTCGACCAGGACGAGCGGCAGGTCCTTGATCTTGCCTGGGTCCAACGAGCCGTGACCCACCAGGGGGTAGGCGTAGTTCATCTTGGGCTTGTAGTCCTGGTAACTGATCTCGTCCTCATCCTCGGTCGGCAGGATGACCTCGTAGCCAGGCTCGCCGCGGCTGAGCTCCGCCCAGTCGACAGCGATGGGCTTACACAGGATGGAATCACAGTAGAGATTCTCGACGATGCTCTTGATGCTCGGCCTACGAGGCATGGTCTGCATCCTTTCAGCGTCGCAGCTCGACTTCGGTCTCCCGAAGCCAGGCCACGAGGCAATCACTCGTCGTCTCCCAGGACATTTGGAGCAGTGGAACCGCGGTCAGCACATCCCTTGCATACAGCTGATATGTCGAGAGAACACTGTTTATCCTTGACGACACATCAGCACATCCTGTACACTGATCGGCGGTGCGGGCGGGTTGACATTGAGCATACTGTTGCATCTCGCTGTTGCCGATGCCCATCGCATCGCAGAGCAAAGCCAGTGCCAGCTGCGAGGTTGCACAGTTGTCCTTGCCCCAGCCAAACTCGGTCGCGTGCTTGACCAGGTCGTACCGCGGGTGGAGTCCGTAGGCATCCTCGTCCGGACTGTGCACCGTGACGGCCACCTGCCAGTCGGTTCGCAGCATGGCGTAGCGCTTCATCGGCGTTGAAGCCTTCGCATCTCAGCAGTCCACTCGTTGACCTGGTCGAGGATGACCTTGGCTGTCCCCGTCTCTGACTCTCGGGCCTCATCGAGCTTGGCCAGGAACTTGGCCACCGCCGCGTTCAGCCACCTGAGGTCATAGTAGTTGTCGTTGGCGATCTCGCGGTTGCGCTCGCTGCTCATCTCGTCGCTGACGCTCATGGATTCCTCCTCGTCCTGAAAGCCTTGGTCAGCGAGACACTGCTCGCAACCACCGCACATGCACCCGATTCCGATGGCCATGTTGACGCTGCTCCTGGGGGTCTTACGGCTCGGTGCACTCCGAGTTGATCTGCTCGTAGATCTCGTAGATCTCGTTCAAGACCTTGTCCAGCGAGGCCATCTCCTTCTCGAACGGCTCGAGCTCGTGACGGGCCTGCTTGACGATCTCCGCAGCTGTGGCTTCGAAGTCGAACTCGCCCGTCGGTGCCAGGCCGTCGACACTGCCCACCGTGTCGTCCTTGCACAGGATGGGCTGCTTGACCGTGGTGTGGAACGAGACGCACCAGTCGTCCCCGGTGTACTCGGCAGGGTAGCCCGCGTTGCAGATAGCTTCACAAGCCTGCCTGTCGAAGGCTGCTCGCATCCTCTCCGAGTAGCCGGTGTGGCCGATCTCCTTGGAGCCACACTTGGGACACACCTCGGGACGGTGACAGCCCTCGGCCTTGCACTTCTCGCAGACCCAGGACTCGCCGAGGCTGAGACATTCGGAGTCGACCGCGGTCTTGTGTCCGCTCACCGTGATGAGCAGGTACTCGCCCTCCTCGCCGATGAAGGCGTCGATTCCCGTGCAGCCCTCGGCATCAAGGTCGGCGTCCTTGCCCCCGAACGAGCAGAGCCTGTGGCACTCGCGGTTGCGTCCCTCGGAGAACTCAGCCAGAGCGTTGCGCAGCGGGCGCAAGATTTCGGCGTAGCTCTGCTCGATGAACCGCAGCGGGAACTCGGCCCGGCACTTGCGGCAGCGCAGCAGGGTCTTGTCCGGGTCCGGCGACAGTCCCTTGATCGCCGCATAGGCCTCCTCCAGGGCCGGTCCAGGCCAGTTGAAGTCGATGACAGCTCGACGCATCGTCAGCTGATCTGAGCCGCAGGTTGGACAGTGCATCATGGCTTCTCCGGCGTTGGTGGCTCGGTGCCATCGAGCACTACGATGCGCTCGACATAGCAAGCACAGACTCGTTGATCAGAAGGTCCTGTCGTGCCGACGAACTCGGCGTGCAAGATCTCCTTCTTCAGCTTCTCCGAGCAGATGTTGCGGCAGGTGGCTGGTCTGTTCTCGTTCCCGCACCTGTCCAAGACGACTGGCACTGCAGTCAGGAAGAGTGCCAGCACGCCAGGTATCCCGAAGGTACTGATGAGCAGCCCGTGCATCGTCAGGCCGCCTTGAACTCGCGGTACTCGCTGAGCAGCGTCACACCGTCGCGAAGCGACAGCGTGGCCCACTCGACCAGGGTCTCGAGCGCCGAGCCCTTGGTCTCCGGGATGATCATCACGGCTCGGTCGTTGAGCCGGGCGATGAGCCGCAGCCGATGCCAGCCCTTCGAGGTGACGACGATGGCCTCGCCGTTGTTCAGCTTGTGCCCCTTGACGAGCTGCGTGAGCGAGCCGTCGAGGTGCGAGAGCTTGCGGAAGTCGAAACTCGGGAGCCACCTAACCAACTTGAAGCGCATTGCCTGCCTCCTTCTCGTGCTGCTTGGCCCATCGGGTGTAGGCCTTGGCCAGTTGCACGTCGAGGAACCCCAGCAGCCGGCCGAGGTCCACGGCGAGCTCGCAGGTGAAGCGGTTGCACTGCGGCAGGAAGTCGGGCCAACCGCAGGCCTCGACGTCCTCAGCCTTGCGTCCGGTACCCGGCCCGTAGACTGCGGCGTAGGCATCGTTGAAGCGACGCTCGGCCTCGCCGAAGATGAGGGTCTCGAGCTCGTCCTCGTCGTCCTCGTCGTCCATGGCACAGGCGGAGAGGTAGGCTTCGAGTAGGCCCTTGACGATGCCGCTGACGCGCTCGTCGTCGCTGTCCCCGCGGTTGGCCGCGGCGGTGGCGCACTTCAAGATCTGCTCACGCAGCGACTCCGACGAGGGAACCTCACCCCCACTGAAGCTGAACAACGCGGCGCCAAGACTGTTCATGCTGGACTTTCTCTTCATGAGCACACGCCTCCTAGTCCAGGGTGGATGACACCCCGGACCATACCAGACTCATTGTGATGCGCTGCTGCTTTTACGCAGCTAGAACGTGCCTGTGGACTACGGTGGACTACGCGTCGTGCAGCGCGGTCTCACGAGCGAGGAGCGCAGTCGTGATCTTGGCGACCTCGTTCGTGCAGTAGAGCAACGCGGCGGCCATCACGTCGACCCACACCGTGCCGGTGAAGGTCTTCTGCCGGGCCACACGCCGTGCCGTGTTGGACCAGTCGCGGTTGAGCACCTGCTCGAACACCGTGGCCACTCTGGCTTCGAACTGCAGCAGTGGATGCAATCGCGTGTTCTCGGCATGATCGGCTCCGGTCTGCTCGGCGGGCAGCTCGAGGTCGGCCACGACGACCACCTTGTCGTCCACCCGCGGCGGGTCCTGACCCATGGGCTTGAGTAGGATGGTGGCGAACCCGATGCCGACGGGCGCCGAGTCGAAAGTCAGTGTGACCTTGGTGATAGTCGGATCTGGCATTGCCATGGAGACCTCCTAATGACCAGGCCAGTTTAGCACTTCTTGCGCGTGTCGAGAACCATCTCGGACAGGTCGGCTGCCCGGCGGACGTAGTCCTCGAGCTCCTCACGTTTCCACAGGCGCAGCGGGCCCGAGCACTGCCACTCGTCCATCAGGTCCTGGGCCAGCTCGTGGAGCTCGGGGTTCACGACCTCGGCGACACGTGCCGGTGGCCGGAGCGGCTTCTCGGTGTTCGGCTTGCGCTTCTCCTCGCCGATGCGTCGACTCGGCGGCAGGCGCTCAGCCATCGACCGGCTTGACCAGACTGCATTGGGTGCAGCGCCTGTAGCGTGTCCCACGCACCGGGTACGGCTCTTCTCGCCAGTCGTGCTGGCAGGCGTCCTCATCGATCAGGTTCTCGAAGGGACTCTTCGTGAAGTCCTTCTCGCGACCATGCGCCTGCTTGCGCGTGTGCAGCGCCTCTTCCCAGGACTTCTGCGTGCAGCGCAGCTTGGCCTTCGGGTCGTTCAGCTTGGCAATCTCAGACGTGACGGCGTCCTCGACGCGACGTCGCTCGTCCTCGAGCCAGATCTCGAAGATGTCCTCGGGCGTGCAGTTGAGCGCCACGAAGTCGTCCACTACGGATGACCACAAGGCATACTGACCGTCGGGCTGCTTGATGATCTGCTGGCCCATGTCAGTCTTCCTTGTAGCAGGCGCAGCGAGACCCGAGGATACAGGCTCCGCAGAGCGAGCAGTAGCGCCGCAGGATGCGTAGGCGCACGTCGTCGGCTAGTGCATCGAGGTGCCGGACGATCCCGACTTGCGGTCCCTCCCCGGCCTTGAGCAGCCGGTCCTGTAGCACGATGAGGCGAGCGCGGAGCTCCACCTCGTGATCGGCAAAGCCACGTGATTCACTTCGCTTGATGAGTTCGAGGACCTGCTCAGCTGCCTCCTTGAACCGCTTGGGCTCGGTAGCAATCGAGAGCGCGCTGTGCATGTCCTGAATGTAGCCCAAGGAGATCTCCACGCTCATTCGTTCTCCGCGGTCTTGGGGCAGATGCGCCCAAAGAGTTCCTTGAGGACGTCCAGACTCGCCACGAACTTGTCGGCGAGCTCGTCCTCGATGGCTTCGCCCTCCTTGATCTCCTCGATGAGGGTGATGCCGAGTCCCTCGACGAGCTGCAGCTGGGCGGCCAGCTCGACCGCAGCCAGTCGGCAGGTCTGGCGCACTTGCCGCTCCAAGTTCCGGGTGTCCTGCGCGACGATCTCTTCGGGTGTCTGGGTCACGGCTTGGCTCCACTTCTCTCCTGGAGCAGCTCACAGAGCTGCTGCTCGAGGTCCTCATCGCGAGGGATGCCCGCGATCCTATGGTGGCGCTCCGGGAACATCTGCACGCGCAGCCAGTGAAGCACGGCCGGCTTCACGTGGTCCGGGCTGTAGATGTCGAGGAGCGAGAAGATCGCCTCGGGCACGGCGCAGTCGTACAGATCCTCGTTGTACTCAGCGGCACGTACCTCGGCGACATGCTTGAGTGCTGCAGCCGCCTGCTCCTCGGCGCTGTAGAGCTTCTTGTGTCCATCTCTGGGGACGAAGCCGAAGCTGGGCTTGTCCTTGCGCGGGCGCTCTGTCGTGACCTCGACGGGCAGCGCGTCCTCGGTGATGCTCATCGACTTCCTCCAAGGCGTCGACCTTCCGACTCCTTTGTCACAGCGAACCTTCCGCGCCTTCCGCACCATTGGGACACCAGGTATCCCATCATGGTACCCAAGGCGAACGCAGAGATCCAGATCTCGAAGCGGTACTGGTAGCTCACGGGTTCTCGTCGGGACGCTTCTTGTCCTCGTACATCCAGAATGAGTCGGTCCCGATCTGCACGACGACGTAGCCAATGCGCTTCATCTCCTGTTCGACCGTCTCCTGCACGGCCAGGCCAGCTGCCGTGAGCTTCCAGAGCGCGCGCTCTTGGAACGACCCGGCACGCTCGACGTGTCCCGCGGCGAGTGGGTTGTAGCTCTCGGTCATGAGACTAGCCTCCCATCAGGCGGATGATGACGTACTCGTCCGCCAGTCCCGCGGCGGTGACGACCTTCTTGATCTCCTCCCAGAGCCACATCGGCATGATGTCGGGCCCCGGCTCCATCGGCTCGGGGTTGTCGCAGCCCTCACCGTGCGACCAGATAGTGAAGATGTCGCCACCGGAGTCCTCTGGCCAGTGCGCCACGTCGCTCTCCCTGAGCCACTCCTTGTAGTCAGGCTTGTCGCACCAACCTGCCGCGGCGGCGTCGATCATCAGGCAGTAGGATCGCATGTACTCGACACCCGCCTCGGTCTTCACTCGTTCCAGCATCTGCGTGCTCATCGGTACGGTCCTTTCTGCACGTTCGCGTTCCAGGACCAGTTGCTCTCCTCGTCCCGGCGTGGCGGTGTCCAGGTCTCCTCGCTCGCCTCGTCCATCTCGACGAGCTTGCCCATCGTCGAGTAGGTGAAGTCGAAGTTCGCATCATCTGTCAGACGAGTGATCAGCTGCATCATCAGGTCGCGGGCGCGTTGCCTGTCGAGCTTGAAGTGGATGGAGTGCGGCCACCACACCTTGCCCGGTCGATTCGGGTCGGCTTGCATGCCCCCACCCGCCTCGAACTTGAACGTCCGCACCAGCTCGGTCACGTGCTCGTACGCCTCGAGCATGGTGTACTGCCCCTGATGGCGCAGCTTGATTGGGTGCTGGCGACCCTTCAGCTGTTCGGCAGCGGTCCTGACGGCTTCCACCGACGCCGGAGCTTCGAGGCCACAGGCCTGAAAGAGCTTCCAGATGCTGGGCAACATCTCGTTTCGCAGAGCGTAACTCTCCCTCAGCTCCTTGCCGGCGAGCGCCTTGGTGGCCGCGGGTGTGGGCCCGTAGATGATCTTGACGGTCAACACGATGCGGTCGAACGTGCCGTTCGCCACCGACATGAACTCGTGGTCGACCGTCTCGACGAGGTAGAAGCCCTCAGGGTAGCGGTCGTCCAGCTCGGACGCGGCTTTCTCCCGGTTGTCAGACATTGTGTCCGTCCTCTCCGCCGAAGACCTCGTCGGTGATCTGCTTCAGAAGTACCCGCCGTTGATAGCTAGTCAGCGTGCCCCAGACGAAGCGCAGCACCTGCTGCAGGTCACCCACCTCCATGTCCGGATCCGACTCTTCGCCGTGCTTCTTGGCGCGTTGAATGATCGCCTCGATGTCTCGTTCGGCCAAGGGCTCAGTCCCTCCCGAAGCCGCGTGGCAGCTCGACGGCCTCAGCCGCGTCGAGTGCCTCTTCCATCTCGTCGAGCGAGGCGGACGAGTCGAACTCGAGCTCGAGGCCGCAGATCTCCTCGAGCTTCTCTCCAAGGGCCGACCCCTGCAAGTTTTCGGGCAGGTTGTCCTTCCACTCCTCGTACTCGGACTTGATCGCCTCGATGTCTTGCATGGCTGCTTGCAAGGCTTCGAGCTTGCCCTGCAGGTCTCCGAAGGCGGCACGCGCCGCATCGCAGGCCTTCACCCAGCGCTTGGGTCTGCTCTCAGCCATCAGATCATCCAGCCCTTCTTGACGAAGCTCGCGACCATCGTGCACTTCTGCTCGTACGAGAAGCCGTCCCACTTGGCCTGCTGCTCGGGATTGAGCTTGGCTCTGACGATGTCGAAGCGCGCCTCGAAGAAGCACGCCATGGCCCAGCCGAGCTTGCGCTTGACCGCCCGCTCGCGCTTCTTCGGCGCGGTCGGTGGCGGCAGGGTCGTTGTCCGGTCGCCGAAGCAATTCGTGCAATGTGCGAATCCGGTATCGCACGGGTACGGTTTCTCGCCATGTGCCACGTTCTCTTCCGACGTGTCCAACACAGGTTCACCGCAACACGAGCAGGTGAGCCACTCAGGTTGTTCCTGTGCGCGTTCTGTTTCGACGCTCATAGCGTATGATCCTCCACGTCTGAGACAGGCTCATGCCGTAGCGCTCGGCCAGGATGGTTGCTTTCACTCCGGCACGATGTGCGCTACGCAGCTCTTCAACTTGATGATCGCTGATCTTGGCTCTTCCGTGCGCCATCTCGGCGAAGGCTTCCAGCCTACCGTCAAGTTTCATGTGGCAGGTTCGGCAGAGTTGCAGCAGATTCTCACGCGCGTTGTTACACGTGTTGCCATCGACATGATGTCTCTCGCTGGCTGGACGCTTTTTGCATCTCTCGCACAGCGCCGCTAACGGAGTTGCGCGGATGGCACGGCCACGCCCACTCTGCACCGCTGCTGCATCACCCTTCCAATTCGGATTGCGCTCGCCGCGCTTGGAACACGGTCGACAGCGTGGGCTACGGACGTCGCCGAGTGGCCTTCCGCACTCCTTGCACTTCGCTCGTCGACGAGCGTACTCGCGCATGTATTGCCGTCGGACCTCTGGATCTTTGTGCGGCACACTAGCCTCCGGGTTAGGAGTACGCAGTATGCCATTGGCTTAGGCCTGTGTCTAGCCGATCTCCCCGACATCGATGGTGCCATCGATGCAGTTGATGTAGACGGCCTCGCGCAGCGTCTCCAGGCTCTCGTGGTCGTAGCACTGGATGCTCACGTCGGTGAGGACGCGCACGCACTCCTCACGCGACAGGCGGTTGACCTTGTGTCGGATGCGGGCGGCTACCTCGTCGACGATCTTGACGACGTCCTTCTCTTGCATGGCTTGCCTGCCTTTCGCTTCTTGGCGTCCTCGAGCAGCACTGTCAGTCCTCTGACGACGAGAACGCAGGCAATCTGACGGTCGACTTGCTCTTCGGTCAGCCCGAGCGTGTCGGCTCGGCTGCGGCTCAGCTCGATGAGGGCCAGGGCGTCTTGCTCCCAGACCCCGTGCTCGTCTCGCTCGAGCCAGTTCTTGAGGTAGCTGCTCTCCGTCTCGGTGACGGCCAGCTTGACAATCCGACGTGCCCGCTGGTGATCGATCATGCCTTGTCCTTGCGCTTCTCGATGTAGAGCCGGCAGAGCTCGGCGATGTCGTTGAAGCTGAAGCGGTGGTCCTCCGGCGCGTCGTGACCGAACACGTCCTTGAACAGGTTGTGCCCCTTCCAGGGCAGGATGCGCACACCGCTCTGCCGCACGATCCTGTCAAGCTCCTCCATCTGCTCCTTGGTCTGCTGCCAAGAGCGCTGCTCGCCGAATCCGAGCTGGCTGCTCTCGATGTCGAGGTAGTCTACGATCTGCGTCCGGGTGAAGTCGTGACAGCGTCCGCAGTAGCCGTAGATCACATCGTTGCGGTTGAACGACTGCATACCGCAGCGAGGGCAGGTGAAGGACGGTGCGCTCACATGCCCTCCGGCAGCTCGTCGCACTCGGCACAGAACCCGTCGGCACCGAGCTCTGCCCCACACGTCGTGCACCGTCGACCCAGTAGTCCGGCGGAGGGAGGTCCGCTCTCGATGAGCGACTGCGGCTTGGCTTGCGCTCGCAGACCAGCCAGGTGCAGGTCCTTGACCGTGCCCGTCCACTTGCACTCGGGACACTCGACGTAGGACTCGGCGCACCAGGTCACGTCGGTGAAGGAGTCCGTGCCGTCGTCGGTCACCGTGAAGATGGCCGAGGCTTCGATCCGAAACTCCTCGTTCTGGTGGCACGACGGGCACGACATGCCCAACAAGCAGTTCTCGGGATGCTTTGCCCCGTTCGACCCGGCCGGCTTTTCCTCCACAGGCGTCTCCTCGTGAACCTGGACGACCTGCAGAACGTAGACCTGTCCGCAGTTCGAACAGTGCAGCTGCAGGTCCACACCGGAGTTGGCATACACCTCGCAGCCCTCGGCCAGGTCGAGCGAGCACTGCTGGCAGCCGGGCAGCGGTGTCTTGTCCGCCGACACGATGCGTCCCTCTTCGAGCTGGTCGGCATCGAGGTAGACCCAGATGCCAGCGCAGCGGAAGCGATAGGATCTCATGCGTCCTCCTGCCCGAAGGCGTGCCGCACGACCCTCATGGCGTTGTAGTACGCCTGCACCGCGGCCTTCCCCAGAGACATGCCCTCGGCGTGGATGCCTGGAAGCTCACGTGCCAGGCGCTCGAGGTCGGCGATGATGTTCGTCAGCTCGGGCTGCACCTGCGGCTTGGCGGCCAGCGTGCACGCGCCAAGTGCCACCCCCCACTCCCGAATGTCGTTGAGCAACCGCTGACCGGCTGTCCCGTTCTCGCCGACCGGAGTGTTGAGGTCGAACTTGCCAATGACACCGCGTGACTGCAGGTCGTGGCAGACCTTACGCCAGGCGTCGTACTCAGCGCGTTGCAGCTCGGTCATGTTGGGTTCCTCCAGTAGGCGACGATGTAGAGGTAGCCCCCGGACGCCCGCGGGTCGCCGAGGATCTCGATCTTGTCGTCCGAGTAGAGCACGTGCGTGCCCTCGTCCATGAGCCCGTTCCAGGTGTTGGCAAAGAGCGACTCGGCGACCTTGAGGGCCTCTTTGATCGGTCCCTTGTTGAGCACCCGGCTCATCTCGGCGCACTTGTCGGCGTCGTCGTTCTTCCACGACTGCCGGTCGTGCAAGAGTGACACGTTGAACATTCGCGGCTCGCGCCCACGCATCGTCTCGCACCACTTGCGATGCGCGTAGCTCTTCTCGACGATGGCTCTGGCGCCCCAGGCCACGCCGGTGTATCCCTCGGGCATCTGGTTGAAGAGTCCGAATTGCATGCGCTCTACTCCTTGCTCACGCCGACGAGCTCGCGGCTGTCGACGCCGCCCTCGAGGCACGTGTTCGCCCAGTCTGGCTTCTGCTCGCAGGCGAGCAGGAAGTAGTTGCTGTCGTCCTCGCCGCCACACAGCCACGCCTCGAGCTCGTCCTCGGGCAGGCTGGCGACCTTGTCAGGCACCTCGAGCTCGACCGCATAGGTCACCGTCTCGCGGAACCGCACTTTGATCTTGGTCATCAGTACACCTCGACGTGGTAGTGCCCCAGGTTGGGTCCGTGGAAGACCGCCCTCCACCGGAATCCGCGCTTGTCCGTCACCGCATCGCCCCGCTGCAGCACCTTGCGGTGGTTGTCGCAGAGGATGAGCGCGGTGTTCCCGGTCCCGTCGTAGACGGCTCCGCAGGTTCGACTGATCTTGCAGCGACAGCGTGTCGTGGCGTCCTTCGTGACGGCTTCGCAGCGTGTGGACATGCTCTCCTCCTACGCCGAGGCGTGCGATGGCAGCGGCGGCAAGAAGCCGACCATCCTGCCCACGGACTCGGCGCCCCGTGCGGTCATCGACTGCGGCGGATGCCAGATGACCCGACCAGCCTCGCGACGGTACTTGTAGAGGACGTCCCAGTCGCCGAGGTAGGTCTCGAGTCGGGCGGTCAGGCAGTCGACCGGTTTGCAGTTCCTGCGGACGAAGTCGCTGTCGTCCTCGTACCGTCGGGCGAGCAGCTCCACTGAGACACCCAGCTCACGCGCGCTGAGCTCGATGTCCCACATCCGGCTGTCCGAGATGAACATTACGCCCCAGAGCCCCAGCGGCATGGCGGCCAGCGCGTGCACACGCATCAGGCGAGCAGCGATGTCCTTCTCGTTGTCGTCTCGGAAGTCCACACCGATGATGTCGACACCGCGCTCGGTGGTGAAGAGGAAGAAGGTAGGATGGAAGTCGCCATCCTTGCCACTCTCCAGGATACGCTGCGAGTGCTCGACGAATGGGGACACGGCGGCGACGGCGTGTTCGAGACTGCTGGGCGCTCCGAAGCTCATCGCTTCCCCCTGGCTGACTTGTCGAGTGCACGGTAGAACCGCTTCGCGCTCCTGCAGTTCACCAGCTCGACCGTGTGCGTGTCGGTCTTGATGCCGAGCGCGCAGTTGTAAGTGTTGCTACCGCGGACCCCGGGGATCTCGACGACCACGAACTTCTGCTTCGACGGGCTGAGCAGCCCGAGCTTGTTGAGCGCCTTGCAGATGGCCACACCGGCGGCCTCATCGCTCTCGAAGATGTCGCACTCGTCGCAGCGCTCGATCACGCAGTAGTTCCAGTCCTCGGCGCCGTTGTCATTGGTGCCAACGGGGAACATGGTCCCCGGAACCGGTGCGTTGCATCCGCAGTCCTCAGCCATTGACTCCTCCAGATCTGGGCCACGGGATGACACGTACCGTGAACCCCTGCTCCTTCCACTTCGAAATGTGCGGCTCCGGGTTGGCGCGGAACACCTGGGCTCGCCATGCCGGACCGACGGCGCCATGCTCTTGCCACCAGAAGCATTCGAACCGTCGCTTGCCCTCGGCGTCGACTGGTCCTTCCATGACCAGGGTCACGACACGCTTGTCCTTGGTGTACTCGGATGGGATCATCGCTTCTTTGACTCATCTACCTCGAGGTTCTCGAAGCGCCCTCGAGGGCGCGCTGGCTTCTTGCTGCGCCGTGGCTGCGGCTCGCCGCCGACGGGGAAGACCTTATTGATCATGCCTCTTCTATCGATCTCTGCCTTGAGCTCTTTCCACTTCGGGTTCTGGATGAGCTTCTCGTAGGAGCCACCCAGCATCTCGACGTTCTTGGCCCAGCGCAAGAGGGCATTGAGCAGGTGCTGGTCGCTCATGAGCTCGATGCGAATCAACTGCCCGCGCTTGATCTTCCAGAACCCGGGCGGAGCGACCTCCATGCCGGCGTCGATGTCGATCAGGCTGTATGACGGAGCCATCACCCGGCCTTCTTCTCGTCGTCGTAGTGCACCCGGTTGACCTCTCGCCAGTCCTCACGAAGCTCACCCTCGGGAGCGGTCAGGTACTTGGCGAGGTAGCTGTCGCTCATCGCTCCGTAGTCGCAGACCGCGGCGGCAAGCTCCGGCGGCGGCATCGTGCCGAAGAGGAACCAGCGGGCGAAGCCGCGCTCGCGGTCAGCTCCTCGCCACATCACCTCCTCGACGTCGGCGAACTCGATGTGCCGCTCGTAGCCGAAGTCGAGCATGTCCGAGGCGGCGAGCACCATCAGGCGCGGCGCGAGCTTGAC
>Ga0315273_10000484_pt1 | contig 41914 bp, 36 predicted proteins | sample YL17G02_0_MG_FD_205753 | JGI IMG/M metagenome (GOLD analysis project Ga0315273, IMG submission 205753) | Sediment microbial communities from Yellowstone Lake, YNP, Wyoming, USA - YL17G02_0 | ecosystem: Environmental > Aquatic > Freshwater > Lake > Sediment | place: USA: Wyoming | collected...
AACCCGGATCGGTTGTTTACCTTGCTCAAGTGTCATTTACAATAATCCCGTCTCATTTTCTGGTTTCTGAGTCTGATCAGCGACTTTTGAAAAAAGAGTAATATAGATCGTTCCAGCGCAGTTCTTTCTTAAAGTCCAGGATGCGGGTGTGTGCATCGATCAGTACCAGTTCAATTCCCGCCATCTCGGCGAAGTCTTGCAGGTGTTCCGAGGTGACAGCATAACTGAAACTGGTGTGGTGGGCGCCCCCGGCCAGGATCCACGCCGCGGCGGCAGTCTTGAGATCCGGTCTCGGCTGCCATAGAGCGTGCGCCACCGGCAGTTTTGGCAGGGGTGCTTCGGTCGGAACAACGTCCACTTCACTGACGATCAGCCGGAAGCGTTGTCCCATATCGATCAGGGAGGCGGCAACCGCCGGTCCAATATACGAGTCGAAGATCAGGCGCACCGGGTCTGCTTTCCCGCCGATCGAGAGTGGCAGGATTTCCAGTTTTGGCCTGGTGGCAGCAATCGAAGCGCAGATCTCCAACATGTGCGCGCCCAGCACTTTGTCGCCGGATGGGCTGAAGTGATAGGTGTAATCCTCCATGAAGCTGGTGCCTTTTTCCAGGCCAGTGTTCATGACTTTCATTGCCCGCACCAGCGCCGCTGTTTTCCAGTCCCCCTCTGCGCCAAAACCGTAGCCGTCCGCCATCAGGCGTTGGACGGCCATGCCGGGCAGCTGCGCCAACCCGTGCAGATCTTCGAAAGTGGTGGTGAATGCCCCGAAATTACCGGCTTCCAGGAAATGCCGCAGCCCAAGTTCAATCCGCGCCCCATCACGCAAGGATTGATGCTTCTTGCCGTTTGGCAGGAGGTCAGGGACAACATCATAGAGATCCAGGTATTCCGTGATAAGCTGGTCAATATCCGTGTCCCCTATCTGGTTGACAGCCTTGACCAGGTCCCCGACGCCATAACCATAAACGCTGTATCCCAGCTGGATTTGGGCTTCAACCTTATCGCCCTCTGTCACAGCCACGTCCCGCATATTATCGCCAAAGCGGGCAACTTTTCCGGTCTGTGAATCGTGCCAGGCGCAGGCCGCGCGTGCCCAAACACCCAGGCTGACCTGCACATCATCGTCCTGCCAGAATCCAACCACAACTTTGCGCTCCAGCCGCATGCGCGTTCCGATGAACCCGAACTCCCGGTCGCCATGCGCAGACTGATTGAGATTCATGAAGTCCATATCGATCTCAGACCAGGGAATCTCGCGATTGAATTGGGTATGCAAATGAACAAACGGTTTCTTCCGCAGGCTCAGACCCGCAATCCACATTTTGGCCGGAGAAAAAGTATGCATCCATGTGATCAACCCGATGCAATTTCTGGCTGAATTGGCTTCCAGGCACAGATCACGGATGGATTCGGGGGTCGTCAGCACTGGTTTAAAAACCACCTTGACAAGGATATGAGGCGACTGGTTAAATGCTTCCGCTATTTGCATTGAATGCTCAGCTACTTTTTTCAGCGTCTCCGGGCCATAAAGATGCTGACTGCCGGTTACAAACCAGACCTCGAGTTGTTTAAGATCCAACATGATATTCTCCTCCATAAGTGATAAAAAATTATTACTGTCCCGTGCTCGAACCGGGACTACTGTCCGTATTCTTCCATATAGCGCTTGTGCAGGCGTGCTACCATCACGTCTGGAATGGGAATCAATTCTCCCAGCTGCATGGCGTAATAAACCGTACGGGCAGCATCCTCGACCATCACTGCGGACTTGACAGCAGCTGTGGCCGACTTACCGACCGTAAACACGCCGTGGTTTTGCATCAAAATGGCGGGACTGGTGCCAATCGAGCGTACAACTTCCATGCCAATGGCTTCGTCACCGATTGGAGCAAACCGGCCGAGCGGGATCTCGCCGCCGAATTCATCACAGATGGCGGTCAGCACCGGTGGGATGGGCTTGCCGACTGCAGCAAAGGCTGTAGCGAAAGGCGAATGGGTGTGGACGATTCCGTTCACATCCGGACGTTGGCGGTAAATATATAGATGGGTAGCAGTGTCAGAGGATGGCTTCAGCATACCCTCCACGATCTTTCCGTTCAGATCGAGCACGACCATCTTGTCCGGGGTCAAGTCAGGGTACATCACACCGCTCGGCTTAATGATAACCAGCCCGCTTTCCGGATCGCGGCAGCTGATATTGCCACTGGTCCAGGCGACCATGTTGTTGCGTGGCAATTCCAGATGGAGTTGTACCAGTTCTTTTTTTAGTTTTTCGAGCATATTACTTCCTCGCTTCCAATCTAATTGCTTTCAAGCGGTCTATGACATCGTTCGCGTCGCGGCCAAAATTATCATGTAAAAATTGTATTCAGCAAAGAGTTTAGCTTAAATCTTTTGCCTCAGCGCATCCACAGCGGCTCTTTCGATGACAAGTCCCTTTTTGTAGCGTTCCATGAAAGCCGTAAAACCATCGACATCTCTTTGATCGGGATATATCGTTGTGCCGTTTTCCCCTGCAAAGACCTTGCCGGAGAGACAAGCTTCCAAGGATTCATTCTTTGCCTTATGGAGCATAAAGGAGGCAAGCAATGCAATCCCCCATGCGCCGCCTTCGCCGGCGGTCTCCATCACGGACACGGGGACATTAATCGCCGCTGCCATGATCTTTTGACCGACCTCCTTTGTTTTGAAGAAGCCGCCGTGACCCAGAACCCGGTCGATCTTCACCTGCTCCTGGTCAAAGAGGATATCCAACCCGATCTTCAACGCGCCAAGTGAGGAGAAGAGGTGTGCGCGCATGAAGTTCGCAAGTGTGAAACGGCTTTCGGGTGCCCGGACGAACAACGGACGCCCCTCCTCAAAGTGGGTGATGTGCTCGCCCGAAAGATAATTGTAGGCAAGGAGATCACCGCAATCCGCATCGCCCTCGAGCGCCTTTTGATACAACATTTCGAACAGCCTGGATTGATCGATCTCCAAGCCAAGCGCGGTGGTGAATTCCCGGAACAGGCCGATCCAGGCATTGAGGTCGGAAGTGCAGTTGTTGCAATGAACCATGGCAACGGGCTTGCCCGTGGGCGTTGTCACCAAGTCGATCTCGGGATATACCTTCGATAGAGCCTTTTCCAAAACGATCATGGCAAAGACGGAGGTTCCTGCGGAAACATTGCCGGTTCGTTCTGCCATGCTGTTGGTGGCGACCATGCCCGTGCCTGCGTCGCCTTCGGGCGGACAAAGTGAGATACCCGCCTGCAGCTGTCTTGAAGTATCAAGAAGTTTTGCACCTTCCGCGGTCAGAGCGCCCGCGGTATCCCCGGCAACAAGAACTTTGGGCAGGATGTCCAGAAGTTTCCACGGCAAGGCTTCCGCTTTGATCTGTTCGTTGAACAGCCCAACCATGTGTGCATCGTAATCGTCCATCCGGCTGTCGATTGGGAACATGCCAGATGCATCGCCAATACCCAACACCTTTTGCCCGGTCAGCTTCCAGTGGACATAGCCGGCGAGTGTGGTCAAGTGGCAGATGTCTTTGACGTGCGGCTCCTTGTTCAGGATCGCCTGGTAGAGATGCGCAATGCTCCAACGCTGGGGAAGGTTGAATTGAAACAGTTCGGTAAGTTTCTGTGATGCTTGTCCGGTGCTGGTGTTCCGCCAGGTACGAAACGGAACGAGAAGATGATCATCCTTGTCGAAGGCCAGATAACCGTGCATCATGCCACTGAAGCCGATGGCACCGATGGTTTGGAGTGGGGTGGCGTACTTTTCAAGGATCTCGCTACTGAGTTTTAGGTAGCTGTCCTGCAAGCCTGTCCAGACATCGTCCAGGCTGTATGTCCAGACGCCGTTTTCATAGCGGTTTTCCCAATCATGGCTTCCCAATGCGATCGGCATATGATCTTCACCGATAAGCACTGCCTTGATGCGAGTTGAGCCGAACTCTATGCCTAGAGCGGTTTTCGCTCTTTCGATTATTTTTTTGGTACTGTTTTGATCCATATTCATGCCTCGATATTATATGTTGTTATTTCACGCTTATTTCCACTTTGTTAGATTTATATCCGTAGGCGGAGGTCGGCGCGTACATGCGGGGTATCACTTTCATGGAATTTGCTCCCCTTTGGAATCATAAGAGCGATCAATCACAGAGAAACCGGTCGGGCGGAAGATACTCACTGTTACGATGTAATCAGATGCGGGTATGGCAAATGGAATATCTCCCGACCATTGTGACGCGGGGGCCAGCGTCGGTAGGGCAACCTTCCCTTCGGAGAATTTTGTGTTGCCATCCGGTGAAGTCACTGCCCAGTGCAGGACATACCCGCGCAGGGTGTAAGCTGGCATATCTACATCGATAGGCCCACGTGTGTGCAGCGTAACCGTTGCCGTACTCTGACCGTCAACCACCGGGGAGAGGGTCAGCGCATCTATCAACACAGGAGAATATTGATCACGCAACAAGGCCCAGGAACCGCGCCGGTTTCGATCAGAATCCACCAGGCCCATAACAAAGTTGCTGCGGGTGCGGTAGTCCTGATAGGTCCAGAATATTGCTCCGGCAACGAAGGGCTTGCTACGATAGACCGCCATTTGTTCGGTGATGAGTTGGCGCCGGATGATATCAGCGATTTCAGAATCTGAAGGAGTGCCATCCGGGATAAAGTAATACTGGTCTGGGTTCAGCGTGGAAGTGTCAGGACCCCAGAGTTCATTCCAGTGCGGCTCGAAACCGAATTCAGAGATAATCACCACCATTTCCGGCCAAGTCTGATGGATACGGTCGAGCGCCGGTCCTAAACCCTGTTTGGGGCCTACCCAGGTCCCGAAATATTGGTTCATCAATACAAAATCCGAGAAAGTTGTAGCTTCGAAGTAAGTTTTCGAACCCAGCCGGTTGGAAGCAAATCCGACCGGACGGGTAGGGTCAAGCGATTTCACATAATTGACCATTTCTCCAACGAATGCTGTACCTGCAGAGGTATCTGATTCGATCTCGTTACCAATGCTCCATGCCCACACTGATGGATGGTTGAATTCAGTAATGATCATCTCACTTAATTGCTGTTTTTCTAAGTGTTTCATTTGCTGGCTGTTCATTTGCTGTTGTGTCAGCTGCCAGGCCGGCACTTCAGGAATGAGCAGGATACCGTGGCGATCGGCATAATCCAGGATGGTATCATCCTGCGGATAATGAACCGGGCGCGAAAGCACCGCGTTAAGTAATTTTAGATCGTCGTAATCTGCCACCATGGCAGTCACGGTTTCAGCCGAGCCTTGACCAGGATAATCGGCATGCCGGCTAACCCCTACTAAACGCACCGGTTCGCCATTGAGATAGAAATATCCATCCTTCAATTCCACAGAGCGAATACCAATCGTGACCTCATCCGTGTGCAACACCTGTCCATCCTCGGCGACCAGGGAAGCCGACCAGCGATAGAGACTAGGATGATCGAAATGCCAGAGTTTTGGAGATGCAAGCGTGGCATCCAATTGAACATTTGCGCTTTCGCCAGGAGGGATACTTACAGAGGCTGATACGGATGTATCCAACACAGCCCGATCAGTGCCATCCTCCAGGAGGTTGGCTGTGAGTATGCCGTTAAGCACCTCACCCGAGGTATTATTGACCGTGATCGTGGCGCTCACGGTCGCCGAATCGGCCTCATCCATGCCAGTGATGTGCGGGATCGACACAATCTGCTGGCGCGCGATGTATGCCCGGCTGGTAATTTCGAGGGAAACGTCGCGGGTAATGCCGCCATAGTTATACCAATCGAAAGACCAGCCCTGGGAAAGTACGGCTGGAATGCGGTAAGAACGCCGCAGGTTGTCCACCTGAATGGCAATTATATTCTCCTCGCCTGGCTTGGCAAAGTTGCTCACATCAAACTCAAAGGGCGTGTACCCGCCCTCGTGCTGACCGAGGTATTGACCATTCAACCAGACGCGCGCCAGGTAAAAGACCGCCTCAAAACGCAAACGCAAATGGGCATTTTCAGAGCCTGCCGGGACGGTGAATGTCCGGCGATACCAGGCAAACCCTTCATAGTCCAGGCACTCGGACATGACATTCCAGGTATGGGGCACGCTGACGGTCGCCCAGGTTGAATCGTCATGATCAGAAGCAAACCATTCCTGTTCCTCGCCCACCTTGTCCTGGTCGATGGAAAAACGCCATTCATCTATAAGGGGAATGGATTTCGATGCAAGCGGGATGAGCGGGTAAGGATCTGCTGTTGGACTCATTGGAATTGTCGGTTCAAGAGACGGCGTTGTTCCACAATTGACGGTACTGACGAGGAATGCAAGCAAGAAAAACATGCTGGTACAGCGTATAATGCACTTTCTCATCCAATAGCCTCACAATGTCTGGGCGGGCAATAGATTGGTTTATGATGCTGGTCGAGATCGTCGGCCAACCATTCTTGTTGGTGAGTATTTCAAATCCTTGTGCGCAAAAGAAATATTCTTCAGATTTTTTCAGTGATTGACAGATTTTAACAGTTGTCTTTGGTAGGCATTCGAAATAAGTATTGTAGGAAGTTTGAGTGCTTGTGTTGATCATTGCCCAGAAGTTTTCAAGCGGCGTATCCAGCTGAATGGAATGAGGATGATTCATTGAGTTACTTTCCATGCACTATTTATAAGGAGATTTCATCCAGTCGATATATCCTTTTCTTCCCATAGACTAATCCTTCCAGTGCTTCAAGAACCGCCAGCGCTATTCTGCGCAGGTTATGGCACGATGCTTATCGCATATAGATTTCCATCCAGCCCGCCGAAGTAAATAATGCCGTTCTGCACGACAGGCGAAGAAACCACACCGTTCCAATCCCCTTCGGCTGATTCTTGAACAGGAAAAAACCAGTACGCGTGCCTGGGATCGGAAATTTTTCCATTCACAAGTTGTAATCCGAACAACCCACCTTCGGCTTTATAGTTGTTCCCGCCAATATAAAGCATATCGTTCAAAATCACTGGTGTGCTCCAATGGAAGGCTACTGAACCGAAGAAGGTAAGTACTTTCCCGGACTGGCTTTCCAACCCCAGAACAATCTTGCTGCCGGAACTGCCGATGTAGAGGGTATTGCCCACCATTTGAGGCGATGACTCCACCCACATATTTACTCCGTAATCATATTCCCATTTCTTTTCACCCGTCTGTACTTCCAGCGCCACCACGCTGGCTTTGCGACTGGCGGTATAGACCAGGCCGTTGGCCAACAGAGCTGTGGACTGCACCTCGCCATGTACAGGGGTCTGCCAAAGCATTTGACCGTTCAGCGCACCCATGGCATACATAGACTCATCCCAACTGCCGATATACAAAACGCCATCGGCCAGCGATGGTGGAGCACGCACTTTCTGGCCCGTCTTGAACGTCCAGTTGACCTTGCCGGTGTCGGCAGCCAGGGAATAAACATTCCCGTCCAGGCTGCCGATATAAATCCGCCCACCCATCACCACTGGTGATGACTGCATGTAGTCGTAATCGGTGGGAGAGGAGTCGTGCCCCCCCATATGATTTAAACGTTCTTCTCGGGGCAAATAATTGCCAATATCCGTTCGCCAGGCCTGTGTCCCTGATTGCGCCTCCAGCGCATACAGATAACCATCATCGCTGGCAAAGTAAACCAACTCACCTTCTATGGCTGGCCGAGAGCGCACAATGCCTTGCGTTAGAAATTTCCATTTCAGATCGCCGTTCTGTGCATCGACCGCATACAGATTGCCATCGTCACTGCCAAAGAAAACTGTGCCATTGCTAATGGCTGGTGTACCCCAGATAGAAGCTCCGGTCTGGAAGATCCACGCTGCTTCAGGGGTGGGTACCGTTGTAGGAACGGGGCTGGCAATCGGTAAGGCAGAGGGTAATGTGGTGGGTGAGACTGTCGTTGGCGCTTCCGTTGTGGGTGTTCCAGTGACAGCCGGTGTTGGTTGGCAGGCACTGACCAGCAATGTAATCAAAACCAGAGAACCAAAAACGAACCGGAGTCGTTTTGCCATAGTATTTTCCTTTTGAAAATTAATTGACAAGGGTTTCAGCCATTTTTTGCAAAGCAAGATCGCATTGGGATCGTATTTGAGGTTTGGGTCCGCTCTAGCTATGGGGCTGTACTCACCGCATATAAATTTCCATCCATACCGCCAAAATAGACAACGCCTTCCGCGAGTACTGGCGAAGACACGACACCACCCAAACCTGAAGTGTCTATTGTCTCTCCCGGGGCAATCTGCCAAATTTCTGTTTGTGTTCTGGCATCGATGGCACGCAAACAGCCGGACCACGTACAGGTGTGTGGGGATGTAGAGGATGTTTTTTTTGCGCTCCCAATATAAACCACGTTATCCTTGACAGCCGGGGTCGACCAAGGATAAGCTCCCGCAGTTGAAAATTCCCACAATTCCTTGCCGGTGTTTTTATCAAGCACATACAGCCGGTAGGCATCGGAACTGCCAATGTAGATCAAGTTATCCACCAGGGTGGCTGACGATTCAACCCAGGAATTGCCCATCTTAAAGGACCATTTCTTCTGGCCATTTAGAGCGTCTAAAGCATACAAGTACGTGCTGCGCCCGCCGACATAAACCACACCATCAACCACGGTGGGAGTAGGTTGGTCGCCACAACCCTGGAAGCGCCACTTTTCCATACCAGTTTGGGAATCCAGGGCATATAGAATATCGGTCCAATCCCCCACATAAACCAAATCATTGGCGACAGCGGGTGAAGAACGGAGTTTTCCTGCTGCCTGGAAGCGCCATTTTTCCTGACCTGTGAATGCATCTACAGCATACAGGTTTCCATCTACGCTACCTGTATAGATCAAGCCCTGGTCAATCACCGGTGATGATTGCAAGTAATCGTAACGCATGCCGAGTGCTTGACGAGCTGTGATCGCATTACCAATTTCCAGTTTCCAAAGTTGCTGCCCAGAACCAGGCGCCAGCGCGTAGAGAAATCCATCGTCGCTGGTAAAATAAACAGCTCCCTTCGCCAGGGCAGGGTGAGAGCGGACCAGGCCACCGGTTTCGAAATGCCACTTTTCCAGGCCAGTCTTAGCATTCACGGCATACAGGCGGTGATCATCACTTCCGAAGTAAACTATCCCTTCGGCAATAGCGGGCGATGACCAGACAGCTCCTTCTGTCTGGAAGGTCCACAACGGGGTCCGTGTGGATACTGGTGTAGCCGTAGGCGGAGCCTGTGTTGACACTAGAGTGGGCGTAAGCTGAGGCCTGTTTGGCTGAGGGAGAGGTGTCGTGGGTTTGCAAGCACTAACCAGCAGGGCAATGAGAACCAGAGAGCTAATAACGTACCAGAGTTGTTTTGACATAGTTTTCAGCCAATTTTTCAGCCTGAAGTCGGTGGTGGACTGTCCAGGCATTGCACGGATAGGAGCTGCAAATTCAAGTCACGGATGCGAGCCAGTAATCCATGCAAAGCCACCTGGTCGACAACAAGTCCGGTCATGCTGGTAACGGTGGCGCCATCTTCATCTTCGCTGACCACGATATCCATGTTATCAAACCATTCTGCCAGTTGGCATCGAGCCGTCCTTTTATCTTGATTAGATAGGTGTCCGTTGGTCAAGTTATGATAGTTGAGAATCGTTCTGCATCGTACGGCTCTTGGTTACATGTTTTTTTACAGAGTACTGCATAAATATATGAACCATTGGTCCAGACGACCAAGTTGTTGCCTGGCAATTCCTGATGTAGTTCGCAGACTTCCCTGCATAATTTCTCGAGCAGCCTCTTTCACCTCGGGTTTCACCTTGATCATTTCAGTAAACTAAGGGTAGACTCTCTTAAGCTGGAAATTATCGATCGCATCATAGTTTCTTCCCATGGCCACATCGATGCTTCCATTGCTGATATCATAGACTACAGACCATTGCGTTTGCGTGGGATATATTGAAGATACAACCTTTAGGAGGTCCATGGCATCGACAGGAGTGAGAATCCCACTGGTGGCAGCGAGTCGTTCTCCTACTATGTCATAACGCCAGCTGCTGTTTCCCCCGGTTCTAATCCCAGCGGCAAGCAAATGGTTGGTGGCCAGGTGCCATGTATTTTCATTGGGCAGAACAGCCATCTGGCCATCTACGTATTCGAGTAATACCGATTGTCCGCGAGAATCGGCAACCAGGTAATGGATTGGCGGTCCGCCGGAAAAATCGATGTTGTACTCGCCGAAGAGAACAACTACCTCGTCAACATCCCGGGCATGATCAAGAACCTCACGGATGATAAGGAGAGATCCGATGGTCGGCCTGGAGGGATCGTAGTCGGCAACACTTTCATCCACTGCTGCCATACCAATAGCCAATCCGTATTCATTCATCCCATCGGAGGGGAAATGAGGAGTCTGCAGTAAAGGTGCGCGTTCGGGAAGCGATATTTCTCGTAAGGGACGCACATTGTCAGAGTTTATTCCAAGAAAAGCAAGATTCACCATGGAAACGGATGCATAGCCGTCGGGCGGATCAGTATAAAGCAGGAGCGCCGGGCTGGAGGTCCAGTCGAAGTTGCGACCATAAAGCAGGTTATCTTCATCGCCTAGAGCAGCGAACAGCGAGCAAGCGAAAGAAGTGTTGTCAGGCAGAATTGCCATCGCAGGACTGTCATACCCTCCAACAAAGTGCATCACGTATAGTGGATAATCGTTCACTTTCTCAAGACTGGTCAGGGTAACAAAAGCATCCTGCGAGAAACCATACACGTTTTCGGTGGGAGTTGGGGGGGAGACGGTCAGTGACGGTGCCGTAGTGGGGGTTTCAGTGACCGCTACTGTTGATTGGCAAGCACTGACTAACAGAGCAATAAGTACCAGAGAGCTAAAGACGTACCAAAACTTAGATTGCTTCGCAAAAGACGCTCGCAATGATGATGGCTGAGCAGTTACACGGATCGTAAACTTAATGGTGTTCATGATCAATTTTCCTTATTTGGCAGTAAGAATCAATACGCCTAGCGGTTCAATTTGAACTTCCCCAATGAGTGGCTTGCCATCGAGCAGATTTGTGTAACTCATATCCAACTCGATTTTCTGCTGCTGCTCCATGTGATTAAGCACAAATAATAATCGTCGTTCACCCTGCCAACGTTCAGAAACTTCAACACCTATGGGGGTCTTCATTATGGGTTCAACTCCAGCCAGCCCGGATATCCAGCGGGCGATGGCATGGTAATAAGCTCTGTCACCCATAATGCCAAGGTAGATCACCTTTCCTTTTTCAAAAAGGTTGATGGTCGCAGCTGGTTTTTTAGCATAGAAATCCTGGGTGTGCCAGGCGATCACCTCTGCACCCTTCGGTTCGATCACATCCGCCCAAACGGAGGAAGGAAATTCCTCTTCCAGCCCAGGCAGACCAAATTGCACCCGATTATCCTGGTCAATTGGCATGGAGATATATTCTTCGATCTCGATGCCGCACATATTTGCGACCAGGCCGGGTAATTTCATGTTGACAACTGTGTTGGATTCATCCTTCACCCCGGTACGCGGCGTGAAAACCACAGTCCCCCCTGCCGCGGCAAATTTCTCCAGGTTCGTGGCAGTTTCCTCGGTCAGGATATACATGGCAGGTACAATGACCGCTTTATAACCAGTCAAAGGGTCTTTTTCGGAAACGATGTCCACAGGGATATTGTTGGTGAAAAAACCCCGGTAAATATCCTGAATATGGTTTTCATACCCAAAGCGCGGATTATTGGGCTGCACTTGGAAAGCAAAACGAGTATCGTAGGATTGCATGATGGCAACCCGGGATCTGATCTGGGAGCCTGTTATTATCTCCGAGATCTTCTGCAATTCCTTCCCAACCCGGGATACCTCTTCAAAACGCCGCCCGGGGAGCCCATGATGCTCAAGGATTCCCTGCCAGTATTGTTCAGTTCCATTTCGAGCAGTTCGCCAGCGGAAGTAGACGATTGCATCCGCCCCGTGAGCGATGGATTGGTAGGTCCATAAGCGCAGTTCACCAGGTTTCGGGGGGACAGCCACATATTCCCAACCACCCCCGCCCGATTGCTGTTCCATGACCCAGAAATTTTGATTCTTTAAACCGCGCATGGCATCATGACTGAGAGCAGCCTTGGAGGGATCAACTTCTGCCTGCATGCCCCATTGCATGCGCATATAGTTATCCCAGGAAACAAAATCGAGATCGGAGGAATTGTCGTAATAGTTAAGTTGGTTATAACCGAAGCCCATCAAGTTATGGGTGATGAATTGACCGGGGCAATGTTTTCGAATGATATCGATCTGGAATTTCTGATAACTCCTGTACGTGTCGGACATGAAACGGCGATAATCCAGACCCAGGCCGGGATTATAGGAACGGGCGGTCGTCAGGGGTACAGGAATCTGTTCCCAATCGGTATAGACATGGCTCCAGAAGATGGTGCCCCATTTCTCGTTCAGATTTTCCAGGGATTGATAGCACTTTTCCAGCCACTTGTGGAACTCGGTCCGGCAGATGCTGCAATAACAACGATCACCAAACTCATTATCAATTTGCCAGCCAATTACAGCTGAATTATCTTTGAAATGCTCGGCCATTTGACTGACAATGTGTTCGGTATACTGGCGGTAGAGCGGGTGATTGGGGCAGTATTCCCTGCGCAACCCATAGGTCTGCCGGACCCCGTTCTGTTCAACCAGGAAGAGGTCTTCCTGTTTTGTCATCAACCAGGGTGGTGGCGAAGCGGTGGGCGTCCCCAGGACGACATCGATGCCGTGATCGGAGAGAATCCCGATTGCCCGATCCAACCAGTCAAAATCAAATTTGCCTTCACCCGGTTCCATCTTCGACCAGGCAAACTCGGCCAAACGTACCACGTTAAAGCCAGCTTCCACCATCAAGCGGGCGTCTTCTGGCCAGCGTTCTTCAGGCCAATGTTCGGGGTAATAATCGGCACCAAAATAGAACATAAAAAAATCTCCTAAATTAATTAAACAATGGTTCAAAATCACTTGCTCGAGAAACTAACTCGGATTGTTCAAAGGAGTTCAATTCTTGAAAGTTTTCACAAGCATCCAAAACAAAAGGCAGCAAGGAAACATCTCCAGCGGTACAAATCCCGGTAATCGGTTGAGAAAGGGCAAAGTTAATGCCTTTCTGGATCCATTCCTTATCGGTAAAAGGCTGGTACCAGGTTGTATTCAGTTTTTGTTTTTCACCCCAGGGACCCTTGGCTATACTTTTTATGATCATAGTGCCAATATCCCGATTTGCACATTGAGCTAATAATTCTTCTGCTCGCTGTCGGTAGCCTGAGTTGCTATATAGAATAAAATTTATGGGAAACAGGACCGAATCAAAATCAAACCGTCGCAAAGCTTCTATAAGAACACTAGGTACTTCCAATCCATGTCCCGTGATCCCAATATATTTTAATAAGCCTTCTTCCCTGGCTCTTAATATTGCCTCCAACGCCCCTCCAGCAGCTGTAATCAGATCAAGGTCTGTCATATTGCATACGGCATGAAATTGATAAAGGTCAAATGAATCTGTCCTAAGAAGTTCCAAGGAATGCCGAAGCTCGTCGTGGGCAGTCTCTTTCGTGCGTTGCATTGTTTTACAACCCAGGAAAAAACGCTTCCGTTCGGTCTCCATCCAGGGACCCAGGCGTTCCTCAGCTTGACCATACCCAGGGGCTACATCAATATGGTTAATCCCCGAGGTTATTACCAATTCCATCGTTTGATCAGCTAGCTTTTGAGATATCTCATAAAAAGCCGCAGCACCAAAGATCGCCAGTGTACTTTCATGGTTTGTCCGACCAAATCTTCTTTTTTTCAATTCCCGCTCCACTAATAAAGGCAAAAGCCAGGGCCGGATTCATAAAAGGTTAGCCTTTGATGGCTCCCGCGGTAATGCCTTCCACGAACTGGCGTTGGAACACGAGGAAGACGATCAACAGTGGGATCAGGCTGATCACGGACATGGCCATCTGGGGACCCCAATAGGTCAATCCTGCGCCTCCGTTCAAGGCATTGATCGCCACAGTGATTGTCCAGTTTTCCGGGGATTTCAGGTAAATGAGCGGTCCCAGGTAATTGTTCCAACTTCCCATGAAGAAGATCAAACCCATGCTGACCATCCCCGGTGAAATGATCGGCAATATAATCCGCAAGAAGATCCCGAATTCAGAAGCGCCATCGATGCGCGCCGCGTCCATCAACTCATCGTTGATGGTTGAAATGTATTGGCGAAAAAAGAAGATCCCAAAAGCATTGGCTGCTCCGGGAACGATCAGCGGCCAGAATTTATCCACCCATCCAAACTCGCGCATGATGACAAAGGTAGGCACCATCATCACTGCTCCCGGAATGATCATGGTTGCCAGAAGGATTGCAAACAGTGTTTTCTTGCTCGGAAACGCAAATTTGGCAAAACCATAGCCTCCCAGGGTGGTGAAAAACAGGATCAGCAGAGTGGACCCAAGAGCGATCACGATGGTATTGAATAAAATTCGGAGAAGCGCCTTTTCCTGGAATATGAAAGTGTAATTGCTTAGGATGGGGTTTTGCGGGATCAATCGTGGGGGATAACCAAAAATATCCTCAGGCAGCTTTAAGGAGGTGCTCAACATCCACACAAACGGCAGGACCATGAAGATGGAAATGAGGATCAACACTGCATAAAGTGCAATATCTGTGAGTATTTTCTTGACAGGATTTGACATGGTTACAAATCTCCTTATTCCTGTTCACGGTTCAAGCGGAATTGAATGATGGTCAGGATAAAGATTAATGCAAAGAAAGTGTAGGCTAAGGTTGAAGCATAGCCAAATTGATAACTCGTAAAGGCAAGGTTGTAAATACGGATCAGAGGGGTGATGGTTGCATTGACAGGTCCGCCGCGCGTGAGGGTTGTGACCTCGGTAAAAAGCCCAAAACTTCCGATCGTTGAAGTGATCATGCAGAAGAGGATCACCGGGCGCATGAGCGGTACAGTAATATGTAGAAAAGCCTGAACCGGTGAAGCGCCATCAACCTGGGCTGCCTCGGTTAGATCGCGTGGGACCGTTTGCAGGCCTGCCAGCATTATCACCATGTTGTATCCCAACCACGCCCAGATGATCAACAAGCTCAATGAAATGCGTGCCCACCAAGCGTCTTCCAGCCAGGGTATGCCGGGTAAACCAAGATACCCAAGAAGCACATTAAACAAGCCATTCTGATTCTCCAACAGGATTTGGAAAGTAAAACCGGCCGCGACCATATTGGTGATGAAAGGAAGAAAGATCAATGTTCTGAAGAAACGAAACCCTTTAACCCTGCCCGAATTCAGGATGACGGCCAATGCCAGGGCCAGAAATAACATCACCGGAACATAAAGAAAGAAAAGGATGACGCCATTTTCCATGGACTGCCAAAAGACTTTATCCTTCAGGATCAGTCCAAAGTTGATTAAACCAGCGAACTCCATGGGACCAACGCCCTTCCACCTGGTGAAGCTTAGGTACAACGAGAGCACCATGGGATAAAGACCAAAAATGGCAAATAGAATATAAAAAGGGGAAATAAACGTATAGGCCCAGCGTGCCTTTTTTATCCGGTGCCACAATGATGAGGCCGGTGATATTAAAGCATCTGGAATGTTTTGTTTTTGTGCTCGAGCCATTACTGCCTCCCAAAGGCTGTGGGATCAATCGATCCCACAGCCTTTTAGAACCTGACTATTTAGGGCATGCCCGTCTCAAGACGGACAGCGTCCGCAGCATCCTTCAACGCTGCTTCTGCGGTCATGGTGCCCAAAGCGTAGTTTTGAAGAGCTCGGGCCCCGTTGTTGGACATCGTCACAGCATACTGGCCGTAGATGTAACCAAAAGGAATGTTGTTGGCGACATCTGCAAAGAGAGCACGCGTTACTTGGCTACCAAAGTAAGGATCCGGTTCCTGGAAGACCGGATCCGAATAAGTGGCCTTATTGGCCGGGAAATAATCGCTATACACGAATTGCGCCACCTGGTTCGCCGTGTCCAGATTAACGAATTCGATGAATGCCTTTGCTGCATCCGGGTTCTGGCTGCCTGCAGGGATGAAGTAGGTCGAACCGCCCTGGTTGGAGGCACGGACACCGCCGGCAGTGTGGGCGGGCATCAAAGCCACGCCCCAGTTACCGGCCTGGTCAGCTGCGATAAAGGTTTTAAGGAAGTTGCCCATCCAGGCCGCGATCACGACCGTGGCGACCGGTGGGGTATCGGTATTGCCGATGGCAGCATTCATCTCAGCATACCATGGATCCGTCCATTCAAGGGAGTCGCTTACCACGCCGGCTTCCCAGAATGTCCCGATCTTTTTCACTGCTTCAACCACGTAGCGAGCATCCATGGTCACTTTACCAGATGCATCATAGTAACCAAGCCCCTGCTGCCAGAGCATATTTTCCAGCATCCATCCGTAGTTATTGGCTTTATTTTGCGCAAAACAATTCAAGCCGGTTTTTTCTTTGATCGTTTTGCAGGTGGCAAGGTAATCCTCATACGTGGCTACCAGTGCGCTGACCGAATCGGGGTCTGAGGCCAGACCAGCAGCCGTGAAAATGTCACGACGGTAGAAAGTCACAACCGGGCCGATGTCCCAGGGTGCACAGTAGATCTTGCCATCCATGGTGCAATAGCCCAACGCTGTAGCATTGAGGTCAGCCTTGTATGGTTCGATGAAGGAGGTCAAATCCGTCAAGCCACTCAGTGCAACCAAAGCGCCAATACTGCGAGTCTCTGTAACAGCCAGGTCGGGGACTCCGGTGCCGCCCTGGATCGCCAGACCCACCTGGTTGGCAACTTCCGACGGGCTGTAGTTGACGAACTCAATTTGAACATCCGGGTACTCTGCCTGGAATCCGGGAAGGGCGGTGTTTGTCCATACATCCTGGTTGGCCTGTTGGACCCAGATCACCAGTTTACCGGATGGCTTTTCCACGACAACAGGTGCCTCTGTAACGACAGGTGCCTGTGTGACGGGTGCTGCTGTCGCCGGTGCCTCTGTGGGTTTGGGGCTACCACAGGCGCTCAGCACCATGCTGAAGACGATGATCAGCATAAAAATTTTCATTAGATTATTTTTGCCGTACATTTTCTTCTCCTTTTATGAATATGAAAGTGTTGGGATATAATCAATTGGCGCGAATATACTCGTCTCGAAACACGAGAGTATTCGCCTTTTTTGGAAGTGCTCTCGTTGGCCTCAAATCAATCAGAGCACTTCCTTTATATTTTTTAAGTCAATATCACCTCCTTTTTATGGTTTCTGCGAACTTTGCCGAATAATCAATTCCGGTCTGATGGTTATATATTTCGGCTCGACCACATCATCAGCCATCAACTTCTTCTCCACCAATCTGACCAGCTCTTCGACAGCAATGCAACCTAATTCGTCCTGGTTTTGATTCACCGTCGACAATGGCGGGCAATAGAATTCAGACTCGGGAATCCCATCAAACCCAATAACCGCCAGATCATCAGGGATCTTCCTGCCTTGCTCAAATGCCGTTCGTAATACGCTCAGCGCCATTTGGTCATTTCCGACAAACAAGCCGTCCATACCTGGAAATTTCTCTACCAATTCTGTGAAGGCTGTTTGTCCACTTCTGGAGGACCAATTCCCCTCTGCCCACATATGCTCTAATATTTTAAATCCTGCATCTGTTAATGCCGCTTCCCAGCCGAGCTTGCGTTGGCGTGCCTCCCACCAATCGAGCGGACCTGTTATATGACCGATATTTTTCCTGCCCAGACTGATTAAATGCTCTGTTGCCATTCTTGCACCGAGGTAATTATCTATTGCGACAATAGAAACATCCTCGCGTTTCTCCATGGTCAAAAATATTATTGGGATATCAATTTCAGGCAGAAGATCCCCCAACCAATTTCGATTGTCCTCAATTTCAGGTGCTGCCCAAATAATCCCATCCACCTGATGAGATTGAAACCATCCCAATAATGGATGAACATTATTTGCGCTGAAGGTTGCCAGCTCCTTGAGCAGCAGGCCATAGCCAAGTTCTTCAGCTTTACCGGTAATTCCGTTTAAAGTCCTGGAAGGTCCGATGTATTTTAACCCCGCTGTCACGACACCTAATATGTTGCTTTTCTGCCGGCTGAGGCTTCGGGCGATCGCACTCGGGTGATAGTTTAAACCCTCCATAATTTCTTGAACGCGTTTTCTTGTCTCCTCTGAGACATCCGGGCGATTGTTGAGCACTCGCGAAACAGTTTGCCTTGAGACCCCGGCTTGTTTTGCCACATCATAGATGGTGATCTTATTCTTATCCATCATAAAAGTAATCTCAATTCGATTCTATTGTGAGCGGTACCGTGAGCGGTACCGTGAGCGGTACCGTGAGCGCTCACATATAATAGCAGGATCCTGGACGCGAGTCAAGTGGTTTAAGGTAATCTGATAATTAAGACGGATTTTGGCTGATCAATTGGAAATCTATATTAGAAATCGGGTTGGCTGAGTAATCGAACCAGCCGGGCATCTGCCTGCGAAGTCGCTAGAAAACAGCCATCCCCCATTTTTGATTTTGTAGTGTAGTAATTCAAAGCCAGACCCATCACGAACTACACTATCTAGGTGTTGAGCAATTCATAGAGATGCTGCGATTTGAGCAGCGAGGAATACTAGAAGAATTGCCTGTCACCCTTGGGTGAGTTCGAGATGACAGATTTCTTTTGACCAAACTATATCATCATTAGTAATCCTCATCAATCTCGTATCCTTAAGAGATGCACTGTTCTATAGTGGATACAGCCCACAATATCTCCTTCCATAAAGCATCGGGCATTGGGAAATAGACAAAAGACCATGGGGCTGGTTGCAATTTCGACGGACGAGCCGGAGTAGTGTTTGTTTGCAGCCAGTCAAACCCGCAAAGTCACTGGAGAACAGATAAATCCACCGCGACAGCTCATTCTGGCGTCTGCGTATGACCTCCGCGCCTCCTCCAAGGTGGTATTTGCCCGGAGTACCGCGGGGGGTAATGCCTTTTCTCAAGAAATGCTATAATTCAACTACAAGATTGAAGCCGATATGCAACCAGTCATCCATCCTGACGATTGTTATCCCGCTTCACTTGTAAGCGGGGCGGGAACGATAATCAGCCGAAAAGGAGCCCAAGGATGACATCTGCATCTACTTACCTCAAAACCATCAAGGGGAAGAACTTTGTTCGCATCGGAATCGGGATCGGACTCGGCCTGCTAACCGCCGGAATGCTTATCCTGGCCTTCCATCCCTACAATTTATGGCCACTGGCGTTCGTTGCTTTGGTGCCCATGCTCGTGGCAGCATACCGAGTATTGCCGCTCAAGTGGTCAGGCATAGCTCAAGCCGTTGGGATTGGCGGATGGCTGCTAGTGTACCTGACAGCAATGTTCGGCAACAACCCGGCCGGTCAGGTCATCCAGATCGTGGTGTTGGTAATTTTGGTCAGCCAGTTGTTTGCTGTGCCGGGAATTCGGCGCTTTCACGAACGTTCCGGCTATCGTTGGTTCGTGTTTCAGGGGGTGGCGGATTGGGTGGGGGTGGAGATGATCCGCAGTTTCATCCCTCCCATCAATACACACGCATTCATTGCCCAGACAATGTACACCCAACCCTGGATGCTCCAGCCCATCTCCATCTTTAGCATCTACGGTCTATCTATTGTGCTGATGTTAGTCAATTTTGCACTGGCCCAGGGCATGCTGACGATCTTTGACAGCCATTGGCATTGGGGCGAGACACCGTTGGTGAATCGCAAGACCGCCATGCGCTGGCTCGCAGCGGCAGGTACTGTCCTTGCAGTTTGGATAGGTATCGGTCAGGTATCCCTGGCAAGCGCACCCACCGACGCGCCGACAATCCGCGTTGCTGCAGTACAGCATAACTATCCCAATCCCGGTCACCAGGACACTCCGGATTCGCAGCCGAAACGATTGAAAACGTTATCCGGGCTGACACGCGAGGCGGCGCAGCAGGGAGCGCAAGCAATCATCTGGCCCGAGTTGGGCCTGGGATTCGACCCACAAGTGGAGCATACTGCAGAATTGCAAGCGCTGGCTCTGGAGACCAACGCCTATATATTTATTGGCTATGGCACAGATAGCCAACAGGGCTGGCGCAATGAGCTGGTAGTTTTGAGCCCGGAGGGTAAATTCCTGGACGTATATGGGAAAAACCATCCATCCTCTCCTGGTGAACCCCCGATCATCACCTCCGGCGTGTACCCGGTGTACGACACACCCTTCGGCCGCCTGGCAACGCTTATTTGCAATGATGTGAATTACACTGACACTTCCCGCCAGCTGGCCTTGCTTGGCGCGCAATTGATCGCCGTGCCGACGTATGAATCTGCTGGCATTGCCTTGGAGATGGTCGCCCAAAGCGTGTTGCGCGCGGTCGAGAATCGGGTAGCCGTGGTTAAGGCGGATGGTGCCTATGCCGCGGCCATCATTGATCCTTTCGGGCGCATTCTGGACTTGCGAGACGGATCTCCGGACGGAGCCGCGTTCGCCCTGGTCGCGGATGTCTCCTTAGGAACGGGCAATACGCTCTATAGTAGATTTGGAGACTGGCTGGGATGGGTGAGCCTGGCTGGATTCGTTTTCTTTTTCATTTACCCGGAAGTGATCAAGCGCAGGGAAAAAGGTCATGACCAGGCGAACATTTCAGGTTGACGAGCTTGCATCTAAAATAAAGTGTTCCCAGAAGTGTGATGGCGAAGCTGTCAACCAATTTTTGGGAACGTCAAAGGTGAGCAAGAAACAGGCAGAAGAATTGTTTTGTAATACAATTTGAACTGGAAAAGATCGCCGAGCCAGCCTGCCTGCGATCTTTTTGTTATGGACTTGGGTGCCCCTTGCTCTTTTTCCTCTCTGCCTTGCTTTCCACCTGCTTGATAATTTCTCTCTGGTCATTCCCAGAGAACATTGGTTTTGGGTTGATACGGTAACTGAATTAAATGCTTTAGAGGCGACCTACAGATGTAAACCTGGATTAATGTATTCCTGGGGTTTTGATTGTTCAAGTTCACATATTTATGCAATAAGCAGTAGAATATTGGCAACTAATTCCGCATCCCATCGCACAGGAAGGAGAGTCACTATATGGAAACCATGCCAGACTATGCCCAATCCTATCCGCCTCCGCCGCCTCCTCAACGCTCCCGTAAAGGCTTGTGGGTCGGCTTCACTATAGGCGCAGTCGCACTATGCTTGTGTTGTATCGCCACAGCAGGGGGGGTTTACTTCTTCGGACAAAATATTCCCTATATTTCCAATTTCTTCCCCTCCCCGACCCCAAACGGCCTGGTCTATGACAACCCCGCCGCCGGGATCAGCCTGACTTATCCGGTTTCCTGGCAATATTCCGAAGAAGGCGATGCCAGTACCGGATATATGGTTTTCTTCGCCTCTTCGGCAGATATGCTAAACAGCTCCTCGAGCACAATCCAGACCGGAGCTGCAATGGTCGTAGTAACCCATGCCATGAGCACCAACGACCTCCCGTTCACCGTCAACTCAAGTTCGATGGGCGATGTTGTAGACTACATTGCCACCGGTATTAACACCAATATCAGCCAGGGTCAGAACCTGCGGAATTTCACGCTGAGTGGATATCCGGCCGCCTCGGGTGTCTTTACGATGACCAACGACGCCGATGGCCAATCAGTAAACTATATCGTTGTCGTTTTACGGAACGATGAGATTCTCGTTTTTCTCGGACTCTGCCCCCAAACGGAATGGTCACAACACCAGCCGACCTTTGACTCGATCTTGAATTCAACCATCCTGCTCACGCCCTGATACCGGTTAGAAATATCAAGAATCCTGCAAATGAAGAAACTTGCATTGCTGTTGACCATTCAAATTTTGCTCGCCACAGCCTGTGGAACCCCGGAACCGGTTGCCACGCCATCAGCCACCGCCTCCCCTTTGGTGGTCCCGACCCAAACGCCCACCCTTCCGGTCGCTCCTCTGCCGCCGACGCTGACAGCCACCGCCATCCCCATTGATGGGACACTCACCATCAGGGTCAACGTCCGCAGCGGGCCCGGTACCGGCTACGACTCGCTCGGTCAACTGGACGCCGGAGCGATAATTAAAATCACCGCCCGGGACAGCCAGGCAACCTGGTATCAGATTCTCTATCCCGCCGCCCAGCAGGGACGCGGCTGGGTGGCCGCAAAATACGTCACAGTTGCGCAAGGCACTCAGATCCCTCTGGATGCCACGCCAACCCCCACCGGCCCGACCGGGCGCGTGATCCAGCGCTTGAACGTTCGGAGCGGGCCGGGGACAACCTATGAAACACTCGGGTTACTCGAACCGGGTGTAGCGGTCTCCCTGACCGGTAAGAATTCCACTGCCTCCTGGTTCCAGATCGACTATCCCACGGGCCCCGGCGGACGTGGCTGGATAACTTCGCAATACGTCCAGACGGACGCCTCCGCTGACATACCGGTACTCGATGATTACGGCATTGTGATCACGTCCGGCACAGCCGGTACGCCTTCCGGCCCGGCCATCCCTCCCACTCCCACGGTCGGTCCGGCTTACGCAGATGGTGATTCCTCCATCAGCCCGGTCATCCGTGTTACTTTCTCAAGCACAGGTACGCACCGGTTCACTTATTCCAGCCAGGTCTCCTCACCGGAAGGCGATGCCGAAGATTGGGTCGAATTCAGACCCTATTCTACCAGCAGTACTAATTCCCGGCTGAACATCAGCCTGGACTGCACCGGCAATGGCACTCTGTCGGTGGAACTGTGGCAGGGTGGCACACTGCTCGCCGGCTGGGGCGCTCTGGCTTGCGGCGAGACTGGAAAATCCATCCTGCTCCCCGCCGGTCAGGTTTACCAGATCCGTCTGTCCCTGGCCGCCGGAGAGGGACTGCGGCTGGTGGCTTACACGCTGACCTTGCAGAATAATCCGTAGCTGAATCTGGGTCGAACTACCCTCCATACGCTGGAACCCTAAGACGAAATGCACCGCCTGTTTCTACTGCTTTCTCTTCTTTGTCTCCTGCCGATCGTTTCCTGCGTGCCGGCCTCTTACCATCGGAAATGGGCTTATGCCGATCTGCGCCTGCTCGACCCGGTGGATGACACTTCAACCCCTTCCACTGATATCCTGGCTGTTTACACCCGCAGGTTCGGTTCGGACCTCGAAATCCGGGTGGACCTGCTTGACCTGCCTCTCACCCCGGATTACCGCCTCAAAATCTCGATCGACAACCTCCCCGGCGGGAATCCCTGGGATATGACAATTGACATCCCTGCCGTCGGCCATCCAAGCGTGACACCGGCAAACTCAAATCTCATCCCCCGCCTCATCCGGGACCCATGGATGGATACCGTCATCGTCCGGTTCAACCGGCTGGCCGTACCCCAGCCCTTCACACTGCAAGTTGCGGCTTACACCCCGAAAGGGTCCGATCCGGCGGATATGACCGGAATCGTCCGCTCGGACGCCTTCCCGTCCACTCAGCGCGCACCCCTGGCACTTGTCTTTTGGGACGTATTTCCCGCAACCACTCCCGCTCAAGCCCTGCGCCGCTGGGACGGGGCGCATACCGGACCAACCGGGGGACGTCACGGCCTGAAATATATCCTCGATAATTCCGGTAAATTTGGCATCCCGGTTGCATTGCTGGATTTAAAGACTCCTGCCAGTTTGGCCGCGCTGGAATACCTGGGCATCACACCGCAAATCCAAAGCTTGATCAGCCGCGGCCTGCTGATCCTTCCGGACGTGGCTTTTGGTGAACCGGCAAACATTTCCCTGGGTTTCAGCCGCCACTCCGCAGTCGGATTTGGCCTACCCGTCAGCCAATTTGTTTATTGCGCGGCTTCAAATCTCCAATCCAATTACTTGGCCCAATTCCTTCCGCTTGACAAATCCTCCCATATGGCCCGGTCCGACGGGACCCGGCTTATCCCCCTTCCCCCTCCGGATTCAATTGAGGCTACCGAGGATGGTCCCTCGCTGGACATGCGCCTGGCACTGGTCGCGGCAGCTATCTCTGGTGACCTGTCCGATCTGGTCGTGCTTGGCGGGGATCTGCCCCACTCCACCTGGGGAAATGAGAATATGGCAAATCCCACCTTTGCCTGGATCGCTGCCCATCCGTGGATTCAGCCGTTGACAGGTGAAGATCAATTATCATTTCCCGTAGAGCCGTTTGATGTGCATCTATTGGAAAATACTTACGCTTCATCTCCATCTCTCACTGCCTTGCTCGCCGCCCCCAATAACTCCATCACTGATTCAGCATGGCAGTCGTTTTTTATGCTGACCGCCCCGACCAGTGATAAAAAAACTCTTGATCTGCATGCCAACTATCTCGGTCAGGTGGGAGAACTACTGGCGGCTGCGCGCTGGGCAGAATATCCGTTCGCTCAGGCCAACTGCGATCAGGACCTGAACAGCGACGGTCAGCCCGAGTGCGTCTTATCGAACTGGAAAATTTATGCAATCCTCGACCCGGTAGGGGCGCGACTGACAAATTTATTTTATATTGATGGGACCGGTCCGTATCAACTGGTTGGGCGATCCAGCCAGTTCACTGTCGGGTTAAGCGATCCATCCGAGTGGAACCTGGATCTCGGCGAAGCCGCCGACCCAAGCATGATCCCTGGCGCATTCAGCGATGATACCAATAGCTGGATGGTCTACTCATCTGATATCACACCTGAAGGCATTTCCTTCACCCCCGTGCAGAAACCGGGTCTGCCTGGCAGCCCGGACGGCATCCGCGTTAAGATCTATCAGCTGCTGGAGGACGGTATCGAAATCACATACCAGGTTTCCGGTCCGGTAAGCACCCGCATCCCGCTGGTGGTGGATCCGCAGGCGTTCAACTTCGGTCCAACCGAATACCGGTCCACTGCCGGCCCCGCTGAGTGGACTTGGGGATTGAACAACGGAATCCAAGCCGAGGTCATTACCGATGCGATGCTTTCAGCCCAAAGCTTCACAGACTCATTCCCGTACCTGTCCCAATCCGAAGAACCCGACCGCGCCTATCCGGGTGGTTACTACTTGCCGTTACCGCTGTCGGTTGTCGACCTTCATGGCAGCGGGATATTCAGTGTTCAAATTATTGTAAAATAAAGAATTGCACAAACCCATTTTTTATGGTAAAGTTTATCCAGAACAGTCATACTGAAGGATTTTTTTGTACCGTGTACATATCCAAGCAGTTTTTTTCCTTCCTTTTTACCGCTTCTCAGGGCATTGAACAAATATTTGAACCAAAATTTCAATGACTGCAAGTATTCATATCGTTCAATATTGATGGATTTTTGCACGCGGCAGTAGTTAAGGTGTTTTTGGAAGGAGCACTAAATGAATAAACAAGAAATCCCCGATATCATCATCAGTCGCCTACCAATCTACTTGCGTGCCCTGCGGCACATAAAAGCTGAAGGGAAACTGACCACTTCTTCGCAGGAATTGGGTGCAAAGGTAGGCATCTCCGCCGCCCAAATCCGCAAAGACCTCTCGCAATTCGGTGAATTCGGTAAACAAGGCACCGGCTATGATATTGCTTTCTTGATAGATCAACTGCGCAAAATCTTGAAGGTAGAGCACGTCTGGGACGTGGCGGTGGTCGGTATGGGCGATATGGGTCACGCGCTGGCCCGTTATCAGGGCTTCAGCGACCGGGGCTTCCGTGTGGCAATGGTCTTTGATAGCGACCCTGCTAAGATTGGCATGCAGGTGGGACATTTTGTTGTATGCGACATGAAAGAGATCGTGACGACTATTAAGAAATCAGGGATCAAGGTGGCGATGTTGTGTGTCCCAGCCGCAGCAGCCCAGGAAGTGACGAATCTGCTGATGGAAGCCGGGGTCAAAGCTATCTTAAATTACGCCCCCATCAGCCTGAATGTTTCAGCAGGCGTACGAGTGCAGTATCTTGACCCGTCCATTGGATTGCAGAGAATGACATATTACCTGGATAAACCTTTGTAAAAAGGCACCGCCGAAAATCCCAGCCCGTTCGGTCCGACGTGAGTCCCAATGGCAGTGGTTACGTTAATCAACAATGGCTGGACGATCACCTTCGATTTCACTTCTTCAAGCAATTGCAGGGCAGCAGATTCAGCATTGGTGTGCAACACAGCCAACCGTTCCAGCTTCCCCCATGAATTGAGGTTATCTAACAGTCGCTCGATACCCTGCAGGTGGGTGCGCGCCTGTCCCAGCCGGTGGACAATCCCGAAACGCAGCTCAACGAGCGGCTTGAGACGGAAGATACCACCAATCTTGGCCACCGCCCAGGAAACACGTCCACTGCGATGGATGTACTCAATCGAATCGAGCAGAGCCACCAAACGCACCCGCCGACGAATGCTGTCCACCAGTGCCGTTACTTCGTTCAGAATGGCACCGTGAGCCGCAGCCTCTGCTGCCATAATGACCTGAAACCCCAACCCCAGGCTCACCTGACCACTATCCAGCACTTTGACACGCTGACCGAATAATTCCGCCGCTAGGCGGGCTGCATTGAATATTCCACTCAACTCATTTGGCGGGTGTATGGAAACCACAGAATCTGCCCCTGCTCGGAGCAATTTTTCATATCTTTCCTGGAACGAACCAACCGAAGGAGAGGATGTCGTCGGGGACGGGTTCAAGTCAGGCAGGCTGACGTAAAACTTTTCACGGCTGATATCGACACCATCAGTATAACTATTACTGCCAATATTCACTATCGCTGGAACAATTTCGATGCCGTACTGTCCGGCAAGTTCAGCCGGAACGTCGGCAGTGCTGTCGGTGACAAAGCCGATTCTCATAAACACCTCTGATCCAGCTTTTCCATGACGACCAATCCGATGCTCTGTGGACCGAATAACGCCGCCAGATGCGGAACAATGGCATGTTCGCTGAACGGCGTATCCGGGAAAGTCTCCTGAACGTACTGGCGCACTGATCGGGTGCGGATGGTGTTGTGGCTCGCACCTCGCACCAGGGCAATATAGGCGGGATTGTCAAATTCGTTGATGAACTCCAGAAAAGAATCGAACAAATGTCGCTGAGTACGCGCCTTTTCCATTGGCGTCAGGCGACCTTCCTCGATGGCGAAAATGGGAAGCATTCCCATCATCTCTCCAACCAAGGCCTGAGAATAGTTAATGTAACCGGAATGGGCCAGATACGTCAATTCCGGAATGCACAATAGCATGTAGATGCGCGGGATAGATGCTCGCATCCGTCGTTCAATCTCAACCGGCGGAACTCCTGCGGACGCTGCATCGGCCGCCGCCTGGACGAGGAGGCCCAGCCCAATACCGGTGGTCTGCGAATCGATAACATTAATTGTGGCATGCTTGCTATATTGGACCGAAGCAGAAAGAGCAAACCTGGTCGTTGGATTCAGCAAGGAGGAAAGTGTGATCACAAAAATTGTATCGTACTCGCAGCTTAACTGGGCATAAAACCGGATAAACTCTTTCGGCGAAGGTGGGATCAAATGCTGGACCTGACCACTGCTAGGCCGAGATTCACCCCCTGGCTGCGTCCTGGCTTGAAATCCAAATGGGATAACATACACCCGTTCATGCCCCCGAAACTTCGGATTTGTAAACTGCACAGTGCTATCAGTGACAATGCAAACGTTGGACATAGATCAGCACCGGAGCCCTGACCTCCCACAATAGCAGCTACTCGACGGAGATAATAAACTGATAATGCGGCTGGCCGCCATCCTGCAATTCGATTTCCTGTGCAGGATATGCCACCCGGATTACATCCACAATGCGGTTGGTTTCCGTCGTAGGCAAGCCCTCACCATGAAAGAGGGTGATCAGCTCATATTGGTCTGCATGGGCATGTGCCAATGCTCCCAGGCAGGCTTTTTCAACTGAAGCCACCGAAACTGCCAGCTTGCCATTCACCAAAGCAATGACCTGTCCCTGTTCCACCGAAACACCGTCTATCTCGACTGTGCGCGTGGCGGTCGTAATCTCAATTGTTGTCACATCTTCGATGGCTTTTGCCATCTTGGCAGCCACCACCTCTATTTCGCCATCGGGGTTCAGGTGCATCATCGCAGCCAGTCCCTGCGGGATACTGCGGCTGGGTACAACATATACTTTCTTGACTGTCACATCCTTGGCCTGTTGAGCAGCCAGAATGATGTTCTTGTTGTTGGGCAGGATGATAACCTGGTCGGTTGGTAAATTTTCAAAGGCATCCAGGATATCTTTCGTGGATGGGTTCATAGTCTGCCCACCTTCGACAATGGCCGCAACGCCCAGGCTGGCGAAAACGCGCGAGATGCCTGTCCCCGGTGATATCGCCACTACGGCAATCTTTCCCGGCTCAACATTCGCCAGATCGATGTGGGCACCGGATGATTTATGGTCAATCCCTTCCATCTGGGCAAGCAGGTTTTCCATGGCGATCTTGGTGATGGTGCCCAGGCCCATGACAAAATCGATCGGATCATAGCGTTTCTCGGTCGTTACATGAATGTGCATTCGATACATCCCATCGCCTTCCCCCATCTGGATGGATGTACCGATTTTTTCCAATTCGCCATAAAATTTCTGCAAATCGATCGTTTCTCTGGGAATGAAGTCCACTACTACTTCGTAATCCTGTCCTGGCTCAATCGAATCCATCGTGTTCTCTAAATTCATCGCCGAAAGAGGCTGGACGATTGCTGTGGGTGTGTCCAATGGCTCCCCGTGGACAAAGCGCAGCATCCCTTCCAGGATGAAATACAGGCCCTTGCCCCCCGAGTCTACGACACCGGCTTGCTTGAGCACCGGTAGTAGTTCCGGTGTTCGCTGAACCGAGGCATCTGCTTCAATGACAACGCGAGCCAGAATCTCGCACGGATCGTCTGTCTCCAGGATGGCCTGAGCGGCAGCCGCCGCGACGTCTTTGGCAACGGTCAGAATGGTCCCTTCCACCGGACGAACAACGCCCTTGTAGGCTGTGTCACGCGCTTCAGCCAAAGCATGCACCAGTGCTGGGCCATCCAGGATCTCATTTTCATGGAGAGCGCGCGCAAATCCACGCCACAACTGGGAGAGTATCACACCTGAATTGCCGCGCGCTCCCATTAGCGCTCCCTGGGAAACCGCCGCAGCCATCTGTCCAATTCCGTGATGACCGAGGGCGTTAATTTCGTTGTAAGCCGATTGCATGGTCAGGACCATGTTCGTTCCGGTGTCGCCATCCGGGACGGGAAATACATTAAGTGCATTAACCATTTGCTGGTTTGCTCGCAACCAGGTCAGGCCAGCTTCAACCAATTTCTTGAGACTTTGCCCGTCAATCGGTATAATTTTTAAACGCTCCAGCCGCGCTTGAACATCCGGATTCATACTTCTAAATTCTCCTCACTTTATTTAGAATCGCTAACATGCAAACCCTGAACGTGGACATTTACATGGTGAACAGGCATCCCTAACGCCTTTTCGACCTGGAAGCGCACTGCATTTGCCACACTGTTAGCCACAGATGTAATCCGCGTGCCATATTCAATAATGATATGAACATCAATATCAATTTCTTCGCCGTTGTAATGCACGGCAATACCATGGGGTGGTTCCCTGGTGATCGTTGCCGCTATACCCTCGACCAGGTTCTTCGGTGCGAGGTCGACCACGCCGTAGGATGTCAGCGTGGCATGGTAGGCAATTGTCGCCAGAGCATTCGGGGAGATGAGGATGGTGCCTAAATTGGTGGTTTCTTTTCCCATAGTTTTGTCCTCTTTAATCTTTAATAACACTTGACTTGTACAAGGATACGTTTCGTGGTAAAATACGCCGCTCTCAAAAGACAGGCACAGCTATATTTCGGCAAGAAAGGAAGTCAAGAAATGGCGAAATGCGCTCATTGTGGAAAAGCCACTACCTTCGGTCATAGCGTCTCCTTCTCTCATCGTAAAACCAACCGTCCTTTCCGTCCCAACCTGCAAAAGGTAACGGTGCTCGAGAACGGCCATAAGATGAAGAAGACGCTGTGTGCCAAGTGTATCCGTACTCTTGTCAAAACGGCCTGATAAGTTATTAATCTTCAGACAAGGTCACGGCGCAAGCCGTGATTTTTGTTTTCCTCACTCCGGCTCAAGAGTGAGCCTATTTATTGCAGGTGTTCTCGTAACGACCGGATGCCAGCCGCGATGCCATCCGGGTTGTGGAAAATTGCACTTGCCACCACGAACGCGTCTGCGCCTGCTTCCCTGACCCGAAATATGGTCGCCGCGGAAATGCCGCCGTCCACCTCCAGCCAGGCCGACGAATGGGTCTCGTCCAGCCTGCGGCGGATTTCGGCCACCTTGGAGATTATCTCCGGCATGAACTCCTGCCCGGAATATCCGGGCTGGACGGTCATCACCAGCACCTGGTCAGCATGTTTCAATGCAGGTTCGATATCACTGGCGAGGGTGGCCGGGTTAAGCGTCACCCCGGCTTTGCAACCGAGAGATTTAATAATATTTAAAGTACCCGAAATATCCGGGCAAGTTTCCACATGAACAATCAGAGAGCTGGCGCCCGCCTGTGCAAATCCTTCCAAAAAACGTTCCGGCACTTCGATCATGAGATGCACATCCAGCGGCAACTTTGTCGCCCGACGGCAGGCTTCGACGACAAACGGTCCCATTGTCAGGTTCGGAACGAAATGTCCGTCCATCACGTCCACATGGATCCAGTCCGCACCGGCGGCTTCAGCTTCGGCAATCTGCTCTCCTAGACGGGTAAAGTCCGCTGACAGGATGGACGCAGCAATAACACAAGACCGGCTCATTTTCACCACAGAAACGCGAAGTTTAACTACCGAATGGGTGGATTATACACGAAGTAAATCCACATCCAGAAAGGAATCAATCCCAGCACGGCCACCAGAGCAGTTAGTCCCAGACCTACGGAAGCCCAGTCAATCTCGGGAACAGGGGCGGCCGTGGGTGTAGTTCTTGCCGAAGAGGTGGGTATGGCAACGGGGACAACTTCGGGGGTCAGGGCCAGTGCCGGAGCAGACCTGGCATTGCCAAAGTTCAGCAGAACGCGTCCAAGTTGATCGGCAGTCCGGTAACGTTGGGAAGGTTCTTTGGAAAGGACTTTCGTCAGGATCTGCTCCAGTGTCGGTGAAATATCCGGGATAATCTCACTCAATAAAGGGGGTTCTTCTTCAACGTGCAAGCGGGCAAGGTCGATGGCCGTAGTGGCCTGGAAGGGCAACAAACCGGTCAGCATCTCGTACAGGATGATACCCAGCGAATAGACATCCGAGGCCGGTGCGGGGGCTGCCCCCGAGGCTTGTTCGGGGGCAAAGTACTGCGGTGAACCCCAGACCACCTCGCTTTGCTCATCGGGATGGATGGTGGAAAGGACACGGGCGATGCCGAAGTCGGCTACTTTGAGCCGCATATCTGGCATCACCAGCATATTCTGTGGTTTCACGTCGCAGTGAACCAGCCCGGCTCGGTGGGCGTAGCCAATACCAGCGCAGGCCTGGATGAGCAGAGGCAGTGCCTCTTCTTGGCTGAACCGGCCGCGCTGTTTGATAAGCGTCTTAAGGTCCGTACCCGGGATGTATTCCATGACCAGGAACAGTTGCCCGTTATCCAGACCGAAATCGTGCATTGTGACAATATTCGGGTGGGACAGGTTGGCAGCCGCTTTAGCTTCCTGACGGAAGCGTTCCTGAAAGGCCGGGTCACCCGAGTAATCCTCGCGCAGTACTTTAACCGCTACCAAGCGTTCCAGCATCAGGTCACGGGCCCGGTAGACAACTGCCATACCCCCTTTGCCCAGTGGTTCCAGCAGTTGGTAACGTTTATTCAGGAATATTGGCTCTTCCATAGGCTGCCTGGCTCAGAATTATAACACGCCGTTTTTTCGGTTCAATCCCTCCTCCCCAAGTATAATCAAGGCATGGCTGACACACTGCTTATCTACAACCCAGCTGCTGGACGTATCTCGGTGCGCCCGTTTATCAGCGGCGTGATCCGCACCCTGAACGATTTTGGCTGGCGGGTGGAAGTGGCCGAATCCCTCAATGGACGTCATACCACGCAACTGGCCCGTATGGCTGCTCGGGAGAATTTTCGCGCCGTCTTCGTAATCGGTGGCGACGGGACCGTCGGGCAGGCAGCCTCAGGCCTGATCGGTTCAGAGACTGCCCTGGGTGTGCTCCCCGCCGGGACGGCCAATGTTTGGGCTCTGGAACTTGGCATGAAAGCCTTCACCTGGCCTCGCTGGCGGCTATTGCGCGAAAATGCCCGACTGCTGTCCGAAGTTAAGCCCTGCTCGATTGATGTAGGACTTTGCAATGATCAGCCCTTTATGATGTGGGCAGGCATCGGCCTGGATGCACTGACAGTGAAGAAATTAGAGCCGCGAAAGCGCTTCGAGAAATATCTTGGCATGCCGGAATATTTCGCCACCACCATATGGAACGCCACGCTGTGGCATGGGATGAATTTGCGTGTAAGTGCTGATGATAAGCAGATTGAAGGTCATTACTTGTTAGCCGTCGCCAGCAATATCCGCCATTATATTGGTGGATTGGCAGAGATTTCTCCTGGAGCCTATCTGGATGACGGTCTGATGGATTTATGGTTGCTCTCCGGTTCCACCCTGGCGGATGCTTTCCGCCACTTCTTCGACATGCAGTCCGGGCGTCACCTGACCTCGGACCAGGCACGCTGCATCCCATTTCGTAGAGTTCACATTGAGTCCAGCACACCATTCTCCATCCAGATGGACGGCGAACCCATGCTTGGCGCCCACGAGATCTTGCTCAAAGTGGTCCAGGGTGGGTTGAAGGTGCTCTTGCCGCCACAGGCTGGTTACCTGCTGTGCGGTGAAAAGGTATAATTCATCAAATCTGCCGCAAGAGTTGAATTTCTCATGAAAGCCTTAAAACGTTTCCTAATCCATAACCCACTCTTTATGTTTCTTCTTTCCCTGCCTCTCACTCTGGCAGGCGAAATGTTGCACTGGCCTGCGCTGACAGTTTTCATTTTGACCTGTATCGGTATCATCCCGATGGCTGCTTTCATCGGCAAAGCGACCGAATCTCTAGCCCACTTCACTGGTCCGCGCATCGGTGGCCTGCTTAATGCGACCCTTGGCAACGCCGCCGAACTCATCATCACCATCGTCGCAATACGTGCGGGTCTACTGGAACTGGTCAAGGCTTCAATTACCGGTTCAATCCTGGGTAATCTCCTTCTGGTAATGGGTTTCTCTTTCGTGGTCGGCGGACTCAAACACGGACAGCAGGTCTTCGACAAGCGCAACGCCAGCCGCAACGCCATCCTGTTGGTGTTGGCCGTGCTGGCCATGCTCATCCCGTCACTCTTCAGCCATTCCATCGGGCCTGAAACCAGTCCCAAGGTCGAGGCACTCAGCCTGGGCGTGGCCGCCATCATGATCATCCTTTACGTCCTCGGCTTGCTGGACGCTGCCAAGTCAGGCGACACACCCGTCACCCAGGAACCAGCTCCGGTATCCGTTCTGCCGAAGTGGTCCTTGGCAACCTCCATTTTCATTCTGGTACTAGCCACAGCCGGGATCGTCTGGCTCTCCGAAGTATTAGTCGGAGTTGTTGAGCCAGTTGTCGCCGGGCTGGGGGTCTCCGAGTTCTTCCTGGGCATCATCCTCATCCCCATCATCGGGAACACTGCCGAGCACCTGGTCGCCGTCCAGTTCGCCGGACAGAACAAAATGGCGCTGAGTGTGGAAATTGCGGTCTCTTCCAGCCTGCAGATCGCCCTGCTGGTGGCGCCCGTCTTGGTCTTCCTCAGCCTGGCGCTGGGCCACCCGCTGACCCTCATCTTCAATACTTTCGAACTGCTGGCATTAATTGCCGGGGTGCTTATCGCCGCTCTTGTCTCCGCAGACGGTGAGTCTTCCTGGCTGGAAGGTGTGGCCCTGGTTGCCATCTACTTAATCCTCGGCCTGGCCTTCTTTCTGCTGCCTTTATAACGATGAAAATTATTCTGAATGGAAAAGTGCTTATCGCTGTCCTGGTCATTGCCAGTATGTTGTTATGCGGGAGTCTCGTCTTCGTCCTGGTAAGACGTCCTGCCGCAGCGGCTCCGGACCTGACACCTGCTTCCGCTGCTTTGACGGTCATCCCCGCCCCCACTTCCACGCCCCACACACAACCCTCCATGCTGACGCCCATCCCGCCCACAGCCATGCCCTCCCCCACTCCGGGGGCGGGTGAAATTGCTATCAGTGTTTATGTGCAGGTCGCTCCCGGCGTTGATGCCTTAAACCTCCGTGCGGAACCCGGACTTAACAACCCCCCACTCTCCCTTGCATTTAATTCCGAAGTCTTTCTAGTGACGAACGGACCGGAACTAGCCGATGGCTATACTTGGTGGTATCTCACCGCCTCCTACGACACTTCCCGCGCCGGGTGGGCAGTCCAGGATTTTTTGACGGTCATCCCGTCACCGTGATTTTTCGTAGAGACAACCATGAAACCCACCTCCATTACCGCCAGGCGCGAGGAGAAAATACTCACTGTCATCTGGGATGATGGCCATACCAGTCTGTACACATTCTCTTTGCTAAGGGTAGGCTGTCCATGCGCCGAATGCCGCGGCGGGCATGACAAAATGGGAGATACTCCCGACCCGTCCGTTTTTACGGTTTACCTGCCCGACTCTCCCGTCACCCATATAAAGAACGTGTTACTGGTCGGCTCGTATGGCATTACCCCGGTCTGGGAGGACGGGCACGCTGCCGGGATTTACCGATGGAAATACCTGCGGGCGTTGTGCCCGTGTGGGATGTGTGGGAAATAGTAATTTCTCTTTTTATGGCGTTTGTGTCGCTGTCGCTGTCTTTGTTGGGCGCACCGTTGGTGTTGTTTTCACCGTCTTTGTTGGAGTCAGCGTGGGCGTGAACGTGGGGGTGACCTTGAGGTGTTCTAAGGCGGTATTGCGCCATTCTCGCGACATTGCATTTTCTGGCAAGTGGATGAGACGGTTCCAGTAAGAATCTGCACTTGTTTTGTCCGGGATATTTTCCAGGAATAAGGCTTCCCAATAATAACATTCTGCTTTGGTATTATCTGATTTTGCCAGCGGATAAGCATTCCGCTCCGCTTGAGAGTAGGCATTGCCAGGCTTGCCCTGCATGAAATAGACACGCGCAAGCCCGAGTTGAGAATCAAAGTCGAGCGGATCGTAAGCAACCGCCGCCTTAAAATCGGCTTCAGCCAGATTGGGGCTGTCCAGGTTCATGTAGGCAGTACCACGCTGGAAATATGCTTCGGAATTACGCCGGTTGGCGTCAATTACCTTGTCAAGTACATCCACAGCCGCTTCATACTCTCCGGTAGCATTATAAGCAGTCCCCAGGAGCAGGAAAGCGTTGGGTTCATCCGGCCTGAAAATCGTGTATGTTAGCAGTACGCTGGCTGCCTGGTTTGTCTGACCGGTGGCAATGTAAGCGCGTCCCAGCATTAGATAGACCGGTACAAGAGTCATGTCAAGCTCATTGGCATGCGTGGCAGATTCGAGTGCTGCATCATTCTCCCCCAGCTTCAATTGTGCGTCTGCCAGGTAAAGGTAGGCCAGAGCAGAATCCGGGGTAAGTTCGAGAGCAGTTTCGAGATCCTTTTTTGCGGCTCGCGGGTTACTTTCGACCAGGTACTCGCCCCGTTCGATGAAGGCTTCGGCAAAGTTTGGGTCCAGGTTTATAGCTTCGTCCAGGTCATTGATGATTTCCGCATTCGGGTCGAGACCCAGGTTCGCTCGGACGCGGCCTAAGAAGGCCGGGGCAAAAGTTGAGTCCCGGTTGATGGCGCCCTGGTAGGCATCCCGAGCCCTGCGGTAATCGCCTTGGCCGCGGTAGGTCTCGCCAACATAATAATAAAGGTCCGAGGCATCCGGTTCCAGGATGATTGCCTGCTGGAACAGGACGAGGGCATTTGGGTAATCCTTTGCCCCCAGAAAACGCAAACCGGCTTCAAAGGCGCTGCGGCTGACAATGGGGTGTAGCGTTCTCACGTAAAGCAGTGTTGGGGTGTATGTGGAATCAAGGAACATCCATAACGGCGTCGGGCCGAGGAATGTTGGTGTGGAGGTGCGGAAGGAGGGGGTGATTGACGGTGTGAAAGTGATGGTTACCGTCGGACGGTGCGTGGGGGTGCGGATGCGCAACGGCGCGGCGCGGTTGCGCAATAGCAAGGATCCGACGATTAACAGGCCGCCAATAACTGCCACCCCAATGCCCAACGTGCTGAACAGCCGCACTACCGGGTTGGACCAGCCGCGTTTTTTCTCTTTTGACTCCAGGGGGATGGTCAGTTTCTCCTCCCAGAGGCGTGCGTGGTTGAGCGGGAAGGGTGGAACAGAATCGTCCGGTGGGAGTGCCCCAAGCAGGATCAGGCCGCGCTTGGCTGCCACATTTTGAGGGTCTGCCTCAAGAGCCATTTGCAAGCAATACAATCGTTCCTTTTGCGTGTCCACCACCGCACTGAGCCATAACCAGTAAGTAGCATTCTTTTGATCCGTCTTGAGCAGGCGCGTCAGCAAATCACGCGCCCGCGCCCGGTTGCCCAGGCGCAGAGCATCAATTGCCTCGCGCAGCATCCTGTTTTCCCCGGATTCCTCAGAAAATAGCCCTTCATCATCAATCATCAATTGAGTTTAGCACAGCCTGGTAGAGTGGGCAAGTGAAACGGGTATAATCTCTTAATGCAAAGATTCCTGGCTTGCATGTTCGTTATTTCTACGCTAACTGCCTGTGCAGGGAAAATCGAAGCGGTTACGGACCACGCGCCGGCTTTGCCTTACCAGACCGTCCCCCCTTCCGAGACTCCCACCATTATTCCCCCGCTGACGGGGATCAACCTTCCCACACCGACAACTTTCACCTACACCGTTCTCGAGGGTGATACGATGAACGGCATCGCTCAGCGGTACGGGATCAAACCCGAGGCACTGCTGGCCGCCAACCCCGGCGTCCAGCCTACGGCTCTTTCGGTTGGGACGAAGCTTATCATCCCGACCGGAAACGAGATTCCCGGTGAGCCAACGCCCACCCCCGCCCCGCTCTCAGTCAAACAGGCGCACTGCTGGTCAGAGACTGATGGCGGGTTGTGGTGTTTCGCACTTGTGAAGAACGAGTTCGCCGAGACTCTTGAAAACCTTTCTGCCCAATTCACTTTGCTGGATGCCAACACGCAGGAACTCGCCAGCCAGGCATCCTTCGCCCTGCTGAATACTCTTCCCCCAGGACAGTCCATGCCGTTTGCAGTTCACTTCCCTCCTCCGGTACAGGCCAACCTGACCGAGCCCCGGGCTGGCACCGCCCCCACGCTCTTACAGGAAACCTGGACTACCCCGCGAGTCCAGGTGTTGTCGGCCATCCGCCTCCTGCCGGGAGATACCCGTTACCTGCCGGTGATAACGGAAAATACCCTGGTCACCGTGCAGGCTTCCGGACGGTCAGCGCACGTGACTGGTCGGGTGATATTGACCAGCGCGGGCACCGCCAACACCGTCTGGGTCCTGGCAACCGCATTTGACGCCGCGGAGAATGTGGTTGGCATTCGCAGGTGGGAATCTTCATCCGAGCTGACACCGGATGCACCCGTCTCATTCGATTTCTTGGTTCATAGCATGGGGCCGGGGATTGCCCGGGTGGATTTCCTGGTAGAAGCAAGACCATAAAAGAAGCCTCTCCCACATGGGAGAGATCATGGTTTTACCAAACACGAGGATGGATGTGCTATAGGTGACAAAGCCCGCCCACAATACATCAAGATCTTCTTCCAGCCCAGGCGGCGTCCAGCCACCACCGGCTGTTTCGGAGCAGCGAGGTCCCTAAGCTTTCACATGGTACGGGGTAACAAGCTGTCGACTTTGTGAAAGCCATGGGTGGGAGCGCTCATGGGCGAGCGGGCAATTTTTATGGCTGCAGCCACAGATATCGTTCTAGCGGAATATTGATCGGCGTCAGAACAAAGCCTTTTACGTTCGGCTTGACCAGCACGTATGAAATCCCGTGCATGATGAATAGCGCCGGGGCATCCTGGACAATTATCTGCTCGGCCTGCTGGTAGAGCTGGATGCGTTTGGTCACATCCTGCTCCAGGCGCGCCTGGTCAAGCACGGCGTCCAGTACCAGGTTGCTGTATCTGCCAATGTTTTGCTCTGCACCACTATGGAACAGCACGTCGGCGAAGTTTTCTGGATCGGGGTAATCCGCGCACCAGCCTCCGGAGAAGAGTTGTCCATGCTGGCCGGAGTAGAGAAGGTCATAATATTTGTCGGGTTCGAGGTTCTCGATGGTAATGGTCACGCCCAGGTTCTGTTCCCACATCTGGGCCATGGCCGCCACACCCTCCCCGGCCGAATTGCCAATGCCTGCATCGGTATAGGTGATCGGCGGGAGCCCCTGCGGACCACCATACTTGGATTCGGCCAGCAGCTGGCGCGCCTGCTCAGGGGCATAGGTCAGGCCCTGGAGTTCCAGGTTGTAACCCGGCATGGCTGGCGGATAGGGTCCCATTGCCAGGAGGCCGACTCCATTGTTGACGATGTTAATGTATTTCTGCCGGTCAAAGGCCATCGTGAAAGCCTGGCGCACCTTGACATCATCAAAGGGCGGTTGGGTTACATCAAAAACAACATAGTCGGTGCAGAGATCCACACCGCTGTATAAATCGGCATGCATTGGATCAGTCGGGTCAAGGATGCGCGTTACATCGGAAGAATAGACGCCGGCCATGTCAATCTCACCCGATTCGTACAATCGGATTGCGCTACCCGAATACAACTCCACAACAATTTGCGGGATCGACGGCACACCCAGGTAAAAATCCTGGTTGGCTTCGTAGACCATCAACTGGAAACTGTCCCAGCGGGTCAGTTTGTAGGGTCCCGTGCCGTTCGGGGTGCGGTACCATTCTGAGCCGGATTCAACGTTTTTCTGATCCAGCACAAAGGCGACTGGCATTGTCAATTTGAAGAGGAAGTAAGGTTTGCTTGCGTCAATCGTGACCTGGAGGGTGTGGTCGTTCAGCACCTTCAAGCCGGAGATGTGGTCGGCTGTACCGGCGTGCATCTCTGCCACACCGACGATGTCACCCAGGTAGGTCAGGACGGTATCGGACTTTGTGGCCGGGTTGGCGGCACGCTCCCAGGAGTAGATCACGTCTTGCGCCACCATCGGCCGGCCATCGTGGAATTTGGCATTTGTCCGCAAAAAGAAGGTGTAGACCGTACCGTCCGCAGAAACTTCCCAGGATTCGGCCAATTCCGCTACCAGGTTCAGGCTGGTATCGAAGGTAACCAGTCCGTTGAAGACGCGTTTATCGCCGGAACTATGCTCGGTGACTGGATCGTAATCGCGCGGGTTGGTGCTTTCGCTGCCCGTAAGAAAAAGTGCCTGACTGCGGTTCACGCCGTTGACAACCGGCGACAAAAAGGTCATCCCATTCAGCAAGGCAGCCATATCGTTAGCATAATAATCATACCCTGATGGCGAGCCGAGGGTCAACATAAAAAACAAGCGCGTCCCGTCGAAGATGGCCGTTGTCATGTTGATCTTGAATTCCGTTCCATTGCTAACGGCGGTCACCACCCGGCTCCAGGCCGGTGTGCCATCGGTACGGCTTAGAGCCCCCTCGCTGGCAATTTGCACGTCAGTCAAGCCGATCAATGCAGAACTGCTGAGATCGGCAATCGCTGATTCGGGTGTATCGCTGGCTTGCGCCGGAAAGACGTACAAGGTTGAAGAAACGGTCTGATCAGGGCTGACAAAAACTGCAAGTGCCTGGTCTCCCTGGGCCGGCGCCTGAGTGTCCCAGCCGCGTGGATAATGAACACTCACCCCATTCTCCTGATTGATAAAAGTCAGCGGCTCGACCGTCGGCGCAGCGGCGGAATCTTTTTCTGGTCCGGCCGCGGGGGTGCCAACACCTGAAAACTGGCAGGCGAGCAGCAGAAAAGCTGAAACCATCAGGATGGAAAATAATTTCGTGGTGTGTTTCATTTTTGCCTCCTGGAATGGCGACGAGCGGTAACAAGTACGGTCACGGCAATCACCAGTACCATCAGAATGCAGCCGACCAGTCCGAACTCCACTCCCAGTATTACGTTGCGGCTGATTCCAAGACGTTCGGCCAAGGGTAGCGGAGTCACCGCGGGACCCGGCCCCTGCGCTATCGGTGCCTGAGTCGCAGGTGCCTGAGCCTGGGTTGGTCGCGGTGTGGAGATCACTGGCGCGACCGGTGCCGAGCCCACTGGGACATATGTCGGCACTTGAGACGCTGTGGGAACCGGAGTTAGATCCGATGACCCGACACGTGGCGCAGCACCAATCGAAGCGCGCCAGGCATCTTCCAGCCCGTCCGTGTCAAAGCCATAGGCCGATCGTATAGCCTCGTCCGCCGTCGCGCCATTGCGCAGGTCGAGCAACAGGGTTGTCATCTTATCGCGCCCATAGGTCTGAATGAGAAAATTGACAACACTAAAAGACTCGGTATACGAGAGATTCGCGCGGTCGGATTCCTCCGAAAAGCCACCCGTAAGAGAACGCAAGGCGAGCAACTGATCGGCAGCCTTGGCCTGGTCGAATTGTGCCAACTCAATAGACTGCGGTCCACCCTCGCCGTACATGGCCAGACCTTCATTCAACCAAGTGGGGATAAAGCCCAGACATGTGAAAGTCAGATGACCAACTAGCACATGGGTCAGTTCATGGGCTTCAGTGCTTTTACCCCAATCTAAATCATTAATCGAAACACCGATAATCACAATGTTGTTTCCTGGGAAGGCCTGGCCACCGATCCAGGCCGGTTCATAAAGAATGGCGTCCCTCAAATCACTGGTATTGGCATAAATATAAACATCAACCGGTTTCTCCGGGCGCAGACCCACATCCTGCGAGAGACGCACCAGCGCCCCCGCTGCGGCTTCGTGCAATTGCTGTCCGAAGGAGTCGCTTCCATTATAGTAATGCAGAATAATGTTCCCGCCACTGATGACTATCCAGGGATGGATGTCATCGAGCCAGAGGATGGTCTGCTTGGGGCTGGTGAACTGCGCGCCATTGGCATCCTGCACCAGCCAGCGCCACCAGAGCGAAGCGCCGGGCGGGAGCGAACCAGACTGGCGCATCTCCCAGGTCCACTCTACATGCACATCGGAAGCAGGCGTGATTTGAGGGAAGGCTTTGGCCTGAACTATCCCACAGGTCAACTGGTCCACACCATATTCAAGTACCACCGCGGTGATATTCGCTCCAGCTTGGAATTCGGCCTTGAAGGAGATACTCTCCGGGAAGGTGAGGCTGGCCGCGTCGCTTATGATCTGGATGCCCGCCTGGGCACGCACCGGAACTACCAGGCTGCATAGAAGGATGGCAAGCAGGGCAAAAACGAACCGCCGAAGTATAGTCATGGGACTCCTTTCAGGAAAACGCGAATGCAAATAGTATAGCATTATTCTTGACTCCCGCCCCGAATCCTGATAGACTTCGACGCCGGTCATTCCAACCAGTGTCCTGAATTCTAAAGGGAAGGTACGGACCGGTAGTCCGGCGCGTTAACCTTGTATGGACGGGGTGCATTTGGTATAATTCCCCCGTTTTAGCCGGGAAAGGAAGCTTGCCGACGTAGCTCAATACGGCAGAGCAACCGCCTTGTAAGTGGTAGGTTACGGGTTCAATTCCCGTCGTCGGCTTGGATCGTTGACTATAACCTTCCCGTTTGTTTGTTCGTCGGTTGGCCCCATCATCTAAAGGATGGGACCAAGCGACAAGCGGATGAAACGGCTGGAAAGCATAAGGGCAGTTACCCAAGTGGCCAAAGGGGACTGACTGTAAATCAGTTGTCAAATGACTTCGGAGGTTCGAATCCTTCACTGCCCACCTCCGCCCTCATAGCTCAGTCGGTAGAGCACATTCTTGGTAAG
>Ga0315273_10000485_pt1 | contig 41876 bp, 37 predicted proteins | sample YL17G02_0_MG_FD_205753 | JGI IMG/M metagenome (GOLD analysis project Ga0315273, IMG submission 205753) | Sediment microbial communities from Yellowstone Lake, YNP, Wyoming, USA - YL17G02_0 | ecosystem: Environmental > Aquatic > Freshwater > Lake > Sediment | place: USA: Wyoming | collected...
GCCGTTCCTGCTGCTCGGCGGAATCAGCTTTGGCGCCCCGAGGATCGCGCTCTGGCGCTGGGCGGCGGATGCCGGCCCTGTCGTGACGCTGGGAGCGCTCGCAGGGGCGACGCTCCTCTACGGGGCCTTCGGCTATCTGCTCATCGGCGCAAGCATTCGCAACGACATTCGCGCGCTGCTCGGCAAGGTCTTGGCGATTCGCTAGGCCTTTGGACGCTGAAGGATGCAGGATGCGGATGACGCCGCCTGATCAATCAGGGAGGGACGATGTGCGGCTTCTGCGGTGAGTTGCGCCTGGCCGGATCCGGCGTCGTCGACCCGGAGCGGCTGCGCCGGATGCGCGACACACTGGTGCATCGTGGGCCGGACGAAGAGGGACTCTTCGTGGCCGCGGACGGCCGCGTCGGCCTCGGCTTCCGGCGTCTCAGCATCCTCGACCTCTCGCCGAACGCCAACCAGCCCATGGCCAACGAAGACGGGTCGATCCGGCTGGTCTTCAACGGAGAGATCTACAACTACCAGGACCTGCGCACACGCATCGAGGCGCGGCATCAGTTCCGATCGCACGCCGACTCGGAAGTCATCCTCCACCTGTACGAGGAGAAAGGGGTCGACGCGATCGCGGACCTCGACGGCATGTTCGCCATCGCGATCTGGGACGGACGCCTGAGGCGTCTCGTGCTCGCACGAGACCGCGCCGGGAAGAAGCCGCTCTTCTACGTGCAGCGGCCGCACTGCGTGCTGTTTGCGTCGGAGATCAAGTCGTTCCTGCGCCACCCGGACGTGACGCTCGAGCCCGACCCGTCGGCGTTCCCCGCGTACTTCATTCACGGGTACGTCCCCTGTCCCGGGACGTTGTACAAAGGCGTCAGGCAGATCGAGCCCGGGACGTTCACGACCGTCTCGGAGCACGGGGAGGCCGAGACGCGGACCTACTGGCAGCTGCGCTACCGGACCCGGGCGGAACTGGCCGCCGAACCAGGCCCGACGATGGCGGAGGCGGCCGCCCGTGTTCGCGAGCTGACCGAGCAGGCGGTGGCGCGCCGCCTGGTGAGCGACGTGCCGATCGGCGCGTTCCTGAGCGGCGGCATCGATTCGAGCATCGTGGTCGGCGTGATGAGCCGGTACATGTCCACCCCGGTGCGGACCTTCTGTATCGGCTTCGACGGCGATCCGACCTTCGACGAGAGCATCCACGCACGAACCGTTGCGACACATTTCGGAACCGACCACACGGAGTTCCGCGTGACGCCGTCCGCCGTAGACCTGGTTGAGAAACTGGTCTGGCACCACGACGGCGCGTTCGGAGACGCGTCTGCGATCCCGACGTTCATCGTCTCGCAGCTGACGCGGCAGCACGTGACCGTCGCCCTGACCGGCGACGGCGGAGACGAGCTGTTCGCGGGGTACGTGCGGTTCGCCGCCGCGCTGGCCGCCGAGCGGATTCCCCGGGCGATCCGGCGGGTCCTGGCGTTCTCGCTGTCGAAGCTGCCCACGCCGCCCAGGGAGCGGAACCTCCTCGCGCGGGCGCAGCGGTTCGCGCGAGCCGTGAACCTGCCGCTCCACGAACGGATGACGCGGTGGCTCGCGCTGTTCGACGAGCGCCTGGAGGATCTGTTCCGGCCGGACTGTCTGGAAGCGCTGGCGCCGATCGACCGGCTGGCGTACCTCCGGCCGGAGCTGGACGCCATGGCGCCCCTGTCGACGCTCGGACAACTGCTGCACGCCAACTTCCGCTCCTACCTGCTCGACGACCTGCTCGTAAAGGTGGACCGCTGCAGCATGGCCAACTCGCTCGAGACGCGGGCGCCATTCCTGGATCGCGAGTTGACCGAGTACGTGGCTCAGCTGCCCGACGACCTGAAGATCAAAGGCCTCCAGAAGAAGATCGTTCTTCGCGAGGCGTTCGCCGACATCCTGCCTCCCTCGATCATGAAGCGGGGCAAGATGGGCTTCGGTGTCCCGCTCGACGCGTGGTTCCGGGGCGAGTTGAAGAGCTACCTCGAGGAGATGCTCCTCCCGCGCGACGCACGCTACGCGGCCTACCTGTCCCGGCCGAACGTGGAGGGCTTGATCCGGGCTCACCAGGAGGGCCGGGGGAACTTCGGCCTCCGGCTGTGGACGCTGTTGACCTTCGAGGTCTGGCTGCGGGCGCTGCCCGACTGGACCAGGATGCCGGGCCGGATGCAGGCAGGCGTCGCTCCATGAACTCCGAAGCCAGGCGCGAACTGCGGGCGCTCGAAGCGATCGCCGAGAACGAGCGCATCACTCAACGGCGGCTCTCGACCGAACTGGGGATCGCCCTCGGGCTCACGAACCTGTACCTGAAGCGCCTGGTCCGCAAAGGGTACGTCAAGTGCGTCAACCTGCAGTCCAACCGGATCCGGTATCTCATCACGCCCACCGGACTGGCCGAGAAGACGCGCCTGGCCTACGAGTTCGTCGAGTACTCGATGTCGCTCTACGGCAACGTGCGGCAGCACTTGCGGCGTGTCCTGGCGCCGCTCGCCTCGGGTGAACGCAAGCGAGTGGCCATCTACGGGTGCGGCGAGGCGGCCGAACTGGCGTACATCTCGATTCTCGAACTTGGTCTGGACCTGGTTGCGGTCTTCGACGAGAACCCGAACGGCACGTTCCTGGGCCATCCGGTGCTCGGCGTGCGCGAGCACGAGTCCACCCCATTCGACGTGCTGGTCGTGGCGACGTTCGAGGTTGCACAGCCCGTGCGGCGGTGGCTCCTGGAGCTGGGCGTGCAGCCCGGGACCCTTGTCACCCTCCGCGGGGATGAACCGGCTGCGAACCGCTCGACGGGCCGCCGCCAGCGCGGTTCGGCCGGCCGGTGACGGGGCGGGGATTTCGGCGAGGCGCGGCCCGGCAAGCGGCGCGCCTGGAAGCGGGACTTCAGATGCCCTGGCCAAAGCGCCGGCTCGACGTCGGGCGCAGGGACAGGTGTGAGGGCGACAATGGATCTGAACGACAAGGTTATCCTCGTCACCGGCGGCACCGGTTCCTTCGGACGCAAGTTCACGGAGACGGTCCTGACGCGCTTTCAGCCGCGGAAGCTCATCATCTTCAGCCGCGACGAACTCAAGCAATCCGAGATGCACCGCGACGTGTCGGCGAAGAACGTCCGGTACTTCATCGGCGACGTGCGGGACATCGACCGGCTCCGTCGCGCGATGCACGGCGTGGATGTCGTGGTTCACGCCGCGGCGATGAAGCAGGTACCGGCGTGCGAGTACAACCCCTTCGAGGCCGTCAAGACCAACGTGCTGGGCGGCGCCAACGTCATCGAGGCGGCGATCGACGCGGGCGTGCAGAAGGTCCTTGCCCTCAGCACGGACAAGGCGGCGAACCCCGTCAACCTGTACGGCGCGACCAAGCTGTGCGCTGAGAAGCTGTTCGTACAGGGGAACTCCTACGCCGGGGAACACGGCACGCGCTTCAGCTGCGCGCGGTACGGGAACGTCGTGGGCAGCCGGGGCAGCGTCATCCCCCTCTTCCTGGAACAGCGGGAGACCGGCGCCATCACCGTCACCGACGAGCGGATGACCCGATTCTGGATCACGCTGCAGCAGGGCGTAGACTTTGTGATTCAGTGCCTTGGCGCGATGGAAGGCGGCGAGATCTTCGTGCCCAAGATCCCCAGCATGCACATTCTCGATCTCGTGCGGGCGGTCGCGCCAGGCTGCACGATCCGGTACACGGGCATCCGCCCGGGCGAGAAGCTGCACGAGGTGCTGGTCTCCGAAGACGAGTCGCATCACACCCTGGAGCACGACACCTACTACGTCATCACCCCGCTGCACCCGTGGTGGCGGGCTGCCACGTCCGGGAATGGGCAGCCGGTGTCGTCCGGGTTCCGCTTCAGCAGCGACTCGAACACGCGATGGCTGTCAGTCGAGGAACTGCACGGGTTGATGGCGTAGCCCTTCGCGCATGACCACCTCGCCCGACGCGCACGCGACACTCGCCATACACGGAGGCCGCCCGGTCCGTGAGGGGATGCTGCCGTACGGGCGGCAGTGGCTCACCGACGCGGACGTAGAGGCGGTCGTCGAGGTGCTTCGCTCCGACTGGATTACGACCGGGCCGAAGGTCGCCGAGTTCGAGGAGGCGGTGGCCGGCCTCGCCGGGACCCGTCACGCCGTGGCGTTCAGCTCCGGCACGGCCGCGCTCCACGGCGCGGCGTTCGCGGCCGGCCTCGGGCCCGGCGACGAGGCGATCACGACGCCCCTGACGTTTTGCGCGACCGCCAACGCCGTGCTCTACCAGGGCGCGACGCCCGTCTTTGCCGATGTCAGCGACGACACGCTCACGATCGACCCGGACCAGGTGCGGCGCCGCCTGACGCCACACACGAAGGCGATCCTGCCCGTGGACTACGCGGGCCACCCAGCCGACCTCGACCCGCTGCTGGCCCTTGCCCAACGCCATGGGCTTGTCGTGATCGAAGACGCCGCCCATGCGCTCGGCGCCCGGTACCGGGGCCGCCCTGTCGGCTGCATCAGCCACATGACCGTCTTCAGCTTCCATCCGGTCAAGCACCTCACGACGGCTGAAGGCGGAATGGTGACCACCGACAACGCCGACCTGGCCCTCCGGCTTCGCGCGTTCCGGAGCCACGGCATTGCCAGCGATCCGCGCGTGCGGCAGGCCGAGGGGCAGTGGTACTACGAGATGACAGCGCTCGGGTTCAACTACCGGCTGACCGACGTCGCATGCGCGCTGGGACTGTCCCAGATGCCCCGGCTCGGCGCGAATGTGGCGCGGCGACGGGAGATCGCGCAGCGGTACGGAGCCGAACTGTCGGGGGCGCCGGCGCTGACGCTGCCGGCGGTGTCAGCCGATGTCGAGCACGCATGGCACCTGTATCCCGTGCGCGTGGACGCCTCGATCGATCGGGCCGAGGTGTTCCGCGCGCTCCGGGCGGAGGGCCTGGGGGTCAACGTGCACTACGTGCCGGTGCACCTGCATCCCTACTACCGCAACCGGTTCGGCTACCGCGGCGGAGAGTTCCCGGTCGCCGAAGCCGCGTACGGCCGGCTCATCAGCCTGCCGATGTTCCACGGGATGAGCGACACGGACGCGGATGACGTCATCGCGGCCGTGCGAAAGGTGATGGCGTACTTCGGCGGCGGCCGCTACGGGCGCCCGTGATTGTGGAGCCCCGTCCAGAGCGCCTCAGCGATCCGGAAGTCCTCTTCGGTGTCGACGTCGACGACCTGGAGCTTGTCGGCGATCTCGATCAGCCGGACGGTGCTCCAGTCCCAGTACCGCCCTTCCCGGAAGAAGTAGTCCTTGCTGAAGAAGTAGAGGGCGTGGGCGAACTCCAGCACCGGATCGACCGTCTTCGTGTTGATCGTACGGGCCGAACCGTCGAAGTTCAGCGCCTGCCGGTCGATCGACATGAAGTGATTGAGCCGGCGGATCACGCCGAACGCAGGTTCGCGATCGTGAGCGAGGCAATCGTCGAGAAACGACGTGATCGTCTCAACCGCCAGGAAGGGCAGCGACGCGTTGACGCACAGGAAATGCGTGAAATCCAGCGGGCGCAGAAACGACAGAATGTCGACGATGGGTTCGTCGATCGTGGCGGAACGCTCGTCCCGCTGCACGAACGGGACGCCGTGGGCCTGGCAGCGCGCGCGGAACTCCGGCTCGAACCCGGCGAAGAACGCGGGATACGGGCAGCGGGCGAGCTTGGCCAGGAAGATGTCGGTCAGCGTCGTTCCGGCCATAGGCCGGAGCATCTTGTTGGGGCAGCGCTGGCTGCCTGTCCTCCCGAATGAGAACACAGCAACGTCGGTCGCGGCTCGGGCGTCAGGCTGAGGCATCCTGTTGATTCTAGACCATCATGCGCAGCCCGAGGCACGGGACTTCGGCGGCACGACGCCTGAAGACGCGATAAGGAGTACGACCGCCACGTGACTGTCGGGGCCGTGATCCAGGCACGGATGGGATCGAGCCGGCTGCCTGGCAAGGTGCTGCTCGATATTGCCGGCACGCCGATGCTGGCTCGGGTCGTCGGCCGCGCGCGTCGCGCGCAGACGGTGAACCGCGTGATCGTGGCGACGACGACCAAGCCGCAGGATGACCCGCTGGCAGCCTATGCCCGACGTCTGCCGGTGGACGTTTTTCGCGGCGACGAAGACGACGTGCTCGACCGCTACTACCAGGCTTCGAGGGAGTACGAGCTGGACGTGGTGGTGAGAATCACCTCCGATTGTCCCCTGCTCGATTCGGGCCTCCTGGACACCGTGGTGCGGGCAGTAGTCGACGCCGGTGAGCGGGTCGATTTTTGCTCGAACACCATCGAACGCAGATACCCGCGAGGACTCGACGTCGAAGTGGCCCCGCGCGCCACCCTGGATCGTCTTTGGCGCACCGCGCGGGCGCCGCACTATCGCGCCCACGTGTTTCCCTACGTCTACGAGCATCCCGACGAGTTCGTGACGAGAAGCGTGACCGACACGATCGATCGATCATTCATGCGGTGGACCGTGGATACCGAAGAGGATCTCATGTTCGTCCGGGAAGTCTACCGGCAGCTCGGGCCCGACGAGCCGGGCAGCTGGCGGGACGTCGTGGCGCTGCTGGAACGACAGCCGACGCTATTGCGGATCAACGAAGCCGTGCGCCAGAAGACGGCGCACGAGTAGTGAGTAGCCATGACCATTCTTGTCATTGCGGCGCATCCTGACGACGAAGTGCTCGGGTGCGGAGGGATGATCGCCCGGTACGCCGCCGAACAGCACGACATCCACATCGCCATACTCGGCGAAGGCGTCAGTTCCAGGTACGAGCGGCGTGGCGACGCGCCGGTAGCGGATATCCAGGACCTGCAGACCGATGCCCGGGCGGCGGCGGCCGCACTCGGCGCTCGCTCGGTCTTGTTTGGCGGACTGCCCGACAACCGGTTCGACGAGCTGGCGCTGCTCGATGTCATCAAACCGGTCGAGGAGTGGATCGGCTCGGTTCGGCCCGATGCGATCTACACCCATCACCCGGGCGATCTCAACATCGACCACGGCATCACGTTCCGCGCCGTCCTCACGGCCACGCGTCCCGGCGCATCCGGGCGGCTCGTGCCGGACGTGTACACGTTCGAAGTGCCGTCGTCGACGGAATGGGCGTTTCAGCGGGTCGCACCGGCGTTCCGCCCGAACGTGTTCGTCGACATCACGGCGGGACTCGACCGGAAGATCGCCGCCATGCAGTGCTATCGCGGCGAATCGCGACCGGCCCCGCACCCCCGTTCGCCGGAGATCCTGCGAGCGGCCGCCGCGCGGTGGGGATCGGCCGCTGGCGTGCCGGCCGCCGAAGCGTTCGAGTTGATCCGTTCCGTGAGGAACAGCGAATCGAGACTCTCCGGCTCGTCGGCCGACGTCAGGCCGAGACGACGACGGCCGGCGGCGCGGACGCGAACGTGAAAGTAGCCGTCCTCATCCGGCGAACCCCGGAGTACCGTCTCTTCGCGCCCGTGATCGACGCCGGCCTCGCACGGGGGTGGGAGGTCGAGTGCTGGCACGACTACAGCCAATCGTCAGTCGGCCTCAAAGGCTATCAGTTCCCGTCGATCGAGTCGGTGCCGGCGTTGCGGAACGGACGGCCTGTCGTCAGGAGCTACCAGGGTCGGGCGGAACTGCGTGCATGGCTGACCGAAATGCAGACCGACGCCGTGGTCGCGGGTGAGACGGCAGATGGGGCCATCGGCCTGCCGCTGCCGACACCGCGGCCGCTATGGGTCTACCAGCAATACGGGCTCGATTCGATCGTCGGGAAGAGCCCGGAGAGCATCCTGGCCTGTGACCTGCTCGCCTGGTACAGCCGCTGGTGGCACGAGTGCGCCGGGGCTTACTACGCGTCGGAAGGGCTCGTTCCCGACCGGGACGCCTATCTTGGGGAGGCGGCGGCACGCACCGTCTTCGTAGGCCTTCCGGAGCTGGACGCGGCGCCGCTCGTCGATCGCGACGAAGTGCGCCGGCGCTGGGGAATCCCCCACAAGCAGCCGGTGGTCGTGCTCTTTCCGTTTCCGCAGGGCGTCGGGCGTGGGACCTTCTGGCCAAAACGAATCTGCGCGGAACCGAGCCGCCTGAGGCAACTGGGCAGCATCGCGGTCTACCGGCGATTCGAGTACCTCCGGCACGTCATGAACGGCTGGAACGACCCGAACGTGGTAAAGGCCATCCGTCGGTTCTGCGACCGCAACGGCGCCTCTCTGCTGGTCAAGTCTAGAGCCAAGACACCTATCCCTGCCTACACAAGCTCGGTGGCGGATCGGTGCCTCTATGACGAATCCTACTACCCGGCGACCGTGCTCGAAGCGCTGAGCATCGCCAGCCTGTCGATCGGCTACTACTCCAACACCGTGTTCGAATCGGTCGCGCTCGGCGTGCCCAACTTGTGCGTGACCTACAGAGCCGAGGACTATCTCGAGGACGACCCCGGCTACTTTTCGCGCTACTACTCGCCGGTGGAGGGCGGCCCGTTCCAGTTCGGCGGCGTGTCAACGGCTGCGAGCATTCCGGAGGCGCTGGAACTGCTGTCCACCAGGGCCCTGGCGGACTTCGCGATGGACCAACGTGCGCGAACGCGCTATGTCGAGCGGTTTCTGAGCCACACCTCCGGCGATGCCGGTGCCCGGACGATGGACGCCGTCGAGCAGACGCTCAATCGGCCCGGCGGGGCCAGTCGCGGGACCGTGTGATGGGGAACAGGCTGGCGATCGTCCTGTGTGTCCACCACAAGCCGTGGCTGGTCATGGGGACGTGGTTGACCCTGATCAGCCAGGAGTGGCGCGACGCCGACGTGTTCGTGGCCTACAACGTCGGCGACGGGACGTCCACGCGCGAGTCTTACCGGGCGTACCGCGAACTGGCCGCGCGCGAAGCCATCAATCGCCAGTTGAGCCCGTTCGATGAACGCGTCAGGCAGGCATGCCGGGTGCAGGGCGTCCACCTGACGGAACTGGAGTACGAGAACGACCACGCGCTCGACTCGGGTACCTGGTACAAGTTCATCCGCGACGGCCTGTGGCGCAACTACGACTACGTGCTCTTCCTGGGTGAGGGCATGCTGCTGGCGCATCCCAGCCTGGTTCGCGGGTTGCTGGCCTTTGCCGATCGCCGAGGCGTTCACTTCGTCGCATCCGGACACGAGAAGCGGCGTCTGCCGCGGCAGCTGTTCCTCCGTGAAACCGCCGCCGGCGCCACCGCCCCGCCGATGGACCGGTTCCACGCGCAGATGATCGCCGAGACGTTCGCGGTCTTCTGCCGGGACCCGGAGTTTAGGGCGGTCTACGGCCGATGGGACTCGGATTTCCCGGCGGAGACGGAACACCATGTGCCCGGTGTGACGGCGAGCGGGGAGCTGTGGCGACGGTTGCGCAGCCGCGTGCAGGGCCGGTGGGGTTCGACCGGCCTGCCGGGTGGCCATTGGGCCCCAGGGGGACTGGCCGGGCAGGTACCCCTCGCGCTCGACTACTGGCGGTCCCGCGCGCGCATCCTGATGGGTGGGCCGACGCCCGTTGCCGCAGCCCCGTTGGCCTACGGCGGAGGCGGCTACGATGCCCGCGCAGTCGCGGGCGCCAGCGCGATCGACCAGGAGTGCGGCGTGACGTTCCACCGGGTCGACGGCCCCGAGTGGTTCGGCTGCGCCACGAACCACCTCCTCTCGCGGGTCTTCCTCGAGCAGTTCGCCGCGAGGCTGGATCGCTTCGGCATGTACGACGTGCTCGACCTGCCCTTTGCGGGTTCGGCGCTGGAAGTCGTGTGGGGCATGTTGCCGGCGTGGCTGGGCGTCGAGAAGTGGTTCACAAACGGCTTCCACCGGGTGCGCAAGAATTTTGCCACCTATCAGCGCGAAGACTACCCGCCCGAGATGGCGGCCTACATCAACCGTTACCACCGCGGCGGCCTGGCGGTGGGTTGGCACGGAGACCTCCTGACCCTGCGGGCCTGGAGGTCGGATCTCGGCAACCTGCGGGAGGTCTTGCCGTCGGTCTACTTCTCCGGCGGTCGCAATAAGGAGCAGACATGATCATCATTGCGGAGATCGGCATCAACCATAACGGCAGCATTCATCTTGCGCACGAGTTGATCCGGCAGGCGAGAATCGCGGGCGCCGACATCGCGAAGTTCCAGTTCTACGATCCATACAAGATTTTCGGGCCTGAAGGGTCCTACCCCAACGCCGAAGCGCTCGCGCAGGCCCTGACGGTGCAGTTCGGCCACGACCAGGCCAGGCAGCTGAAAGCGTGGTGCGACGAAGAAGGCATCGAGTTCATGGCGTCGGCCTTCGACCTCGAGCGCTTCGAGTGGATGCAGTCCCTGGGCGTTGGCCGGCACAAGATCGCGAGCCGCACGGTGCAGGAGACGGACCTCTGCGAACGCATCCTGGCCACCGGACAGGAGGCGTTCATCTCGCTCGGCTTCTGGAAGGGGGAGGCGGTGCCCTACCCCCACGCCAATGCCCGCTATCTGTATTGCGTGCCGAAGTACCCGTGCCCGATCGAGGACATTCACCTGCCGCGCGTCTTCGCCGAGTCCGTCTACCAGGGCTTCAGCGACCACGCCATCGGCGTCGAGGCGTCGCTGGTGGCGATCGGGAGAGGCGCGCGGATCATCGAGAAGCACTTCACCCTGAGCAAGGGCCTGGTCGGCCCCGATCACATCTGCAGCGCCACGCCGGAGGAACTGGCCGAACTGGTCCGGTTTGCGCGGCTGATGGAGAGACTACGCTGATGAAGTCACCAGACATCTCGGTCGTCATCACGAACTACAACTACGGCACGTACATCCGGCGGTGCCTGCGGTCCCTGCTCAACCAGGATCTCGACCGGGCGCGGTACGAGCTGATCGTGGTCGACGACCACAGCACCGACGATTCGCTGGAGGCGGTCGAGACGTTCGCCGGCGCGGGGGACATCAAGATCGTCGTGAACAAGCGCAACCTCGGCATCGGCGGGAGTTCGCGGGTGGGCGTGGATCACTCCCGCGGCAAGTACTTCGTCCGCGTGGACGCGGACGACTACGTCCAGCCGGCGTTCCTGTCCATGCTCTACAACTTCCTGCGGTTCTGCCCGCAGTACGTGGGCGTGTCGTGTGACTACTTCCTGACGGACAACGACGAGCGCGTGCTGTCGGTCCAGTCGTTCGAGGAGAAGGGTCTCGCGTGCGGCCTGATGCTCCGGACGTCGTACCTCGAGCGCATCGGGTCGTACAACAAGAAGAAGAGGGTGTTCGAGGACAAGGACCTGTTCGAGCGCATCGACACGACCAAGATCTTCCACCTTCCGGTCCCGTTGTACAACTATGTCAGACACGGCAAGTCCGCGACCGATCGTGCACAGCGGCCCGCCCGATAAGCCGCGGCAGGAGCCCGGGGCATTCTGGTGGCTGGTGCGCCGCTACGCGCGTCGCCACGCCGGCGTGGTTGCGCTGGTGGCTGGCCTGACACTGGCCGGGAATCTCCTTGCCGTCCTGCAGCCCGCGATTCTGGCGGCGCTGCTGGCGAGCCTCGGGACCCCGTCGCCGGAGGCGCCGGTTGGGGGATCCTGGCTTGACTTGAATCATCTGGGCGAACGCGTAACGCGCCTGATGCTCGGGCCCAACGCGAGCGGCGTCTCGGTCGTCGTGCTGTTCGGCGTCATCTTCCTCGTCCAGTCGGCGCTGGTCGCCGTCGCCACCTACTTGGCGGATTACGGCGCGGCCTGGCTCCGTACGCGGTACGCGAAGCTCATCCAGCAGGATCTCCTGAGCCACCTGTTGCACCAGGACATGGCCTTCTTCACCCGGGAGCGGACCGGCGAGCTCATGTCGCGGATCTCCGTCGACGCCGTCAACACGGCGGCGGCGCTCGGACCGCTGATCCGAAGCCTAATCCAGCACAACGTCCAGATCGTGATCTACGCCGCGTACCTGCTCAGCACGAGCGCCTGGCTCACGCTCGGATCGATCGGGCTGCTGGCGCTGCAGTTCGGCCTGACCCAGGTGCTCAGGTCCCCGATCCGACGACTGGCGCGCATAGAAACCGACAGCTCCGCCGAACTCTCGGGTGCGGTGCAGGAGGCGCTGACGAGCGTGAGGGTGACGAAATCGTTCGGCGCCGAACCGTTCGAGCTGTCCAAGCTGAGTGCGACGATCGACCGCGTGGTCGTCAGCGTCCTGCGCAAGAGCCGAGTCGACAAGATCGAAGCGCCGGCGCGGTCTGTACTGGACGCTGTGGCGGTGCTCGGCATCTTCCTGATTGCCGTGCTGGAGGTGCGTCAAGGCAGGTTGACCTTCCAGGGGATGCTCCTGTTCACCTACGTCGGGAGGCTGCTGATCACGCCGATCAACAACTCAGCCACGACCGCGCTGTGGATCGAGTCGACCAAGGCCGCGTACGGCAGGATCAGCGAATTGCTCGCTGAGCAGCCGACGATCGTGGACGGGCACGCCCCCAAAGCCACCTTCGAGACCGAACTCAGGCTCCACGATCTGTGCTTCTCGTACGGGCCGTTGCGGGCCATCGACGGCGTCTCATTGAACATCCGCAGGGGCGAGTTCGTGGCCCTGGTTGGACCGAGCGGGGCCGGCAAGTCGACGCTGGCCGACCTCCTGCTCCGGTTGTACGACCCGGAGTCCGGCTCGATTGCGATGGATGGCGCCGACATCCGGACGTATCGCCAACGGGACTACCGGCAGTTGTTCGGCGTCGTCTCGCAGGAGAACCTGCTCTTCCACGACACCGTGCGAAACAACATCAGGTTCGGACGGGAGTCGCTGACCGACACCGACATCGAGCGGGCCGCGCGGATCGCGAACGCGCACGACTTCATCATGCGGCTACCGGAGCGGTACGACACGCTGGTTGGCGATCGCGGCGTTCGCCTGTCGGGCGGCGAGCGCCAGCGGGTGGCCATCGCCCGGGCCGTCGTGCACCGCCCCCAGATCCTGATCCTGGACGAAGCGACCAGCGCGCTGGACAGCGAGTCCGAGCGACTCGTCCAGGACGCCATCAACCGCGTCGTCTCGGAGACCACGGCCATCGTCATCGCACACCGGTTGTCCACGGTCATGCACGCGGATCGCATCGTCGTGCTCAATCAGGGACGGATCGAGGCGATCGGAACCCACGATGACCTGCTCGCGACGAGCCCGACCTACGGGCTGTTCTGCCGCCTCCAGTTGGAAGGCGGGGGACAGCCGCGTCAGGCAGGCGAGCAGCCATGACCGCGTCCCGGCAGCCCGTGCACGGCGAACCTCGAGGGCTCAAGACCGTCCTCCGCCGGGTCCGCGACCGTCTCCGGCCCGTCACCATCACCGCAGGGGACGAACCCGGCGTCCGGATTCTTCAGGGTATCAAACTGTTCAGGGACGTGCGGGTCGGAGGCACGACGTACCGGGGCAGCAGTGACTCGGAGAGCCGACCCGTGGACTACCTCTTCGACGGCCTGCCTGATGGCGCGCTGCGCGGGAAGACCGTGCTCGACCTCGGATCGGCGGGGGGCGCGGTCTGCTTCGCGGCGGTCGAACGCGGGTGCGAACTGGCGGTCGGGCTGGAAACCGCCGAGTCCAGGATTCGTGGTGCGGAGGCCATCAGGCGCATCACGGGCCTCGCCAACGTGCGGTTCATCCCCGCGGACTTCTACACCTATCTCGGCGCCGCTGGTCCCCGCTTCGACGCCGTGTTCGCGCTCAACGTGCTGCACCACCTGGGCAACCCTTTTCCCCTCCTTAGGCGCATGTGTCGAGCCGCGAAGCACTACGTCATCCTCGAGACGCCCGAGGACGTGGGCCCGTCGCGCTATGGGGAGTACAGCCCCGACGCGCTGCAAGTGGAGGGTGCGCGGCCGGCGCGATCGCCGGAGGATTACGCCAGGTTCCTCAAGCTCAACAACTTTGTCATCGAGCGTGCGCAGCAGTCGGAACCAGGGGTGCGGTTCCACCGCAGTGACGAGGCCCAGCGATCCGTGTTCGTGTTCAGGCGGGACACACGCCTGAAGAGCCGCGCCGAGCGGCTCGCGGAACTCGAGGTCTACCGCCAGTCCAGATCCGAGTCCTACAACCGGGCCAGGCTGGATCCGTTCAACGTCGACGTCCGGCCCGGCGAGCGTTTTGCCGACGTCCTGACGACCGCGCTTGGTGACGAGTGGACGGCGGGCGACACGAACTACCTGTTCGCTGGGCCGCGAGCGTCGGGGAAGACCTACTGCTACGAACAGATGCCGGTGACGTGCCGTCCGTCGTACGACCCGAAGGTCTTCAAGTTCCCCGACGCGGGCGGCAAACGCGGCCTCCGAAGGCACCTGAATCCCCGCCCCGGACATGGCCGCCAGTTCGCGCAGGTGCTGCTCGGCACTCGCGACGATGACGAAGCCCATTGCACAGGCGACGAATTGGTGTCGGCGATCGCGACACGGCGAGTCGCGTGCGTGCTGCTGAATGTGGGCTTCGACGAGCACGTCGACCGGCTGTACCGGCGCGAGGCGGATCGGGTCGGGGTCAGCAGCATCGACTACGACGTGTCGCTTCGATTCGATTGCAGCCGCTATGCCGAAGCCTGCCGGGCGGCGGGCGTGCGCTACCGGGTCCTGACGATGGTTGGCGGTCCGGAGCCTGCGCCAGGATTCGGCAGCAATCCGGGCTCCACGCCATGATGCGGCTCAAGAACGCGTTCGTCGGCGAGCGTGCCGCCGTGATCTTCGGCGGGCCGTCGCTCGTCGAGCAGCACTTCGATCTTCAGGCGCTGACCCGCAAAGGCTACATCATTTTCGTCGAGGCCAAGGCCCTCACGCCGTGGCTGATCGAGAGCGGCGTCGAGCCGCACTTCTACCTGTTGCCCTTCGCGGGCAAGGCGAAGGACAACGCGCTCCAGAGCTTCGTGTTCCGAGCGTTTCTCGCAGGCACCAGCATCAACCTCCTGCTGAAACCCCGGTGGCGCGGCGTCGCGGAGGAACTCAAGGCGAACTTCGACCGCTACTACGAACCGTGGCAGGCCCATCGGGGCATCCACAAACGCTTCCACCTGCGCCCGGACGTCTATCTGCCGGACTCGCCATGGGACCTGCTCGGGCGCCTGCCCAACCTCAAGATTCTCGCGCAGGGGCGTTACCTCCGGCGGGATTTCCCCGGCTTCCGGGCCGGCGAGCGGGTCCATCTGTTCGAGACACTCCCGCCCGAGGGGGAGTTCTCGCATCAGCGCTACTACGACGTGACCGAAGTGGATGGCGTCCCGCGGATCCGCCAGTTCACCGGTCAGCTCAACTCGGCCGCCATTGCCGTCTACCCCCTGCTCCACTACATGGGCTTCCGCGAGATCTTCTGCCTCGGCATGGACATGTCGATGCTCGGGTCTATGGAGTTCGCGGCGCCGTCCACCTTCCGGTCGATGCTCGCGTTCCGCTGGTTCTTCTACCGGACCCGGCGTGCCTTCAACGACAACTACAAGCCGAACCGGCCGTACTACTACCGGCCCGCGAGCGAGTTCCACGACCTCAGACGTCTTGTGAGCAGCCCGGAGCCGCGCATCGTCCGGGTCCATAGTCCAACGCGGTTCGCTGCCGACGTACCTGACATCCCAACGATGTCGGTCGAAGAGTTCCTGTCGCGCTGAGAACCGGACCATGCGGACCAGCGAAGGGTAGACCTCCACGTGGAGATCGTGTTTCGTGCGGACGCGTCGCTGACGATTGGATCAGGCCACGTCATGCGTTGCCTGACGCTGGCAGCCGCCTTGCGCGACCGTCACGGTGCCCGTGTGTCGTTTGTCTGCCGCGACCGGCGCGGCCATCTCGGCGACCTGATCGAGACGCGCGGATTCCTCGTCCGGCTATTGCCGGCGGCCATTTCGGACGCCAACGCCGGCGCCGGCCCCGCGGACGCCTCGAATCCTTCCTGGGATCGGGACGCCGAGGAGACTCGCGCCGCCATCGCATCCGTGGGCCGGCGGCCGGACTGGCTCATCGTGGATCACTACGGTCTCGATCGGCGCTGGACTGGCGCCCTCCGCTCCTGGGTGCACCGGCTGATGGTCATCGACGACCTGGCCGACCGGGCGCATGAGTGCGACCTGCTGCTCGATCAGAACGTCATCGGGGGGATGCTCGATCGTTACGTCGGCAAAGTGCCGGACACGTGCACACTCCTGCTGGGACCGACCTTTGCCATCCTGCAGCCCGAGTACGCAGGGCTGCACGATTGCACCCCCGCGCGGACCGGCCCGGTGCGGCGCCTCTTCATCTTCATGAGCGGCGGCGACGCCGGGAATCTCACCGGCCGCGCCCTGGACGTGTTCCTGAGCCTGGGTCGGTCCGACGTCGAGGTCGACGTCGCGATCGTCGCCGGCAGCCCGCACGCGGACGTGCTTCGCCGACACGCCGCCGTTCATGCCCATGTGCACGTGCACTGCGGACTGCCGACGCTTGCGCCTCTGATGGCCAGGGCCGACCTCGCTATAGGCGCCGCCGGTGCGACCAGTTGGGAACGACTCTGTCTCGGCCTCCCGGCTCTCGTCGTGACGATGGCCGAACACCAGCAACCCGTCGCGGCGGAACTGCAGCGCGAGGGACTGATCCAGTGGCTGGGTCATGACGATCAGGTGACGGATGCGACCATCAGGGGCGCGCTGGGAGAATTCCTCGAGCACGGACTCGACGCCGAATGGTCTCGCCGCTGCCGAGCCGTCGTCGACGGTCGAGGGGTGTCCAGGGTGTGTGGGGCCATGATCGCTTCGGTGCGGGACAACTGACGGCCAGGCGGATCTGCAATGGCGCCGACGAGTCACACGGGCGGGTCACCAAATGAGGGCGGGAAGACCGTGCTCTTCACGGGCGGGGGCGGTGCAGGCTCGGAGGCCATGCACCGGTTGCTTCGCGACCGCTACGATGTGCACTTCGGCGATGCGGACCCTGAAGCCAAGCCGTACGGTGTGCCGGCGCGACGCTGGCACATGATTCCGATGGCATCGGCCCCGGAATTCATCGACCGCCTGGGGCGCCTGTGCCGTGGCCTCGGCGTCGACCTGCTCGTACCCGGCGTCGACGAAGAGTTGCTGCCCATCTCTATGGCCCGCGACACGCTTCCCTGTGACGTGCTGCTGCCGCCGGCGGAGTTCGTCGCAACGCACCTCGATAAGCTGGCGTCGCACGCGCTGCTGAAGGCACAGGCCCTCCCCACTCCGGACACGGAGCCGCTGGCCGCGCGCCGAACCGTGCGGCTTCCGTGCGTGGTGAAGCCGCGCAGAGGGCGGGGATCACGCGACGTCGCGATCGTGCACACCGAGCAGGAACTGCAAGCGCACGTCGTCCATTGCCGCCGCCCGCCGGACGACTTCATCGTGCAGGAACTGCTGCAGGGGCAGGAATACACCGTCATGGTGGCCGCCGACCGCGACGGCCGCCTGCGCGCCGTGGTTCCCGTGAGGGTCGACGTCAAACGGGGCATCACGCTGCGCGCGGAGACCGACGCCGATCAGGCCGTGATCGCGGCGTGCGCGGCCATTCATGCCGAGCACCCGGTCGCCGGTTGCTTCAACGTTCAGGCGATCAAGACCGCCGCGGGGAGCGTGAAACCGTTCGAGATCAACCCCAGGATCTCGACGACCGCCTGCCTGGCCCTGGCCGCCGGCGTGGATTTCATCGGCCTCTACCTGGGCGCCGGCTCCGTCCCGGCAGAAAGCCCCGGAGGCCTGGCGCCCTATCGCAACCACTTGCGGCTCCGGCGATCCTGGCACAATGAGTTCAGGACCTGAGTCCGCCAGCCTGCCGGACGCCCCGAGCATGTCACCTTCCGCGGTCGCCACGATGAGGGACGGGCTCATCGAGCTCGTCCGTGACGTCGGACGGCAGCTCTTGTCGTGGCGGACGTCCGGAGGCGTGCAGGGGGAATGGCACGGTACCCAGTTTCACGCGAAGGCCGATCAGTGGGCGCACCGCGGACTCTGTCTCGGCCTAAAGGTGCTCGAGCCCGCGATTCCCGTGGTCAGCGAAGAGGACGCGACCGAGGACCCGCGGCCAGGCGCTGACCGGTACTGGCTGATCGATCCGATTGACGGCACCGCCAGCTACGCCGGCGGCTTCGACGGATTCGTGACCCAGGTGGCCTTGATGGAGCACCAGGTTCCGATCCTGGCCGTCGTGTATGCGCCGGTTTACCAGGACCTGTTTGTCGCGATGAAGGGGAGTGGAGCCACGCTCAATGGTGCTCGGCTGCCCCTCGGCCGGTCGACTGAGCTGACGCTGATCGACAACTATCCAACGCCTCGAGGCATCGCGGCAGACCTCTACCGCGAGATGTCATTCTCGCGGTACCTGGAATGCGGCAGTATCGGGCTCAAGATCTGCCGGGTCGCGGAAGGAGTGGCAGACGTGTTCCTGAAAGACGTCCTGGTGCGGGACTGGGACCTGGCGGCACCGCATCTGATTCTCCACGAAGCTGGCGGCTGTCTGGTTGATGGTGCAGGCGCCGAGATAACGTACGGAGCGTCGCGTCGGCACGTCGGACTGGTTGCGGTCAGAGACGCCGCGCTGGCCGGCAGGCTCGTGCGATGGAGTCAGGCGCGTGGCGCCACGGTCCCGGCGGCCTCCCCGACAGGGAGTGAGTCTCGAGGATGAATCGCCTGATGCGAGTAGTGAACCGGTGGATTGACCGCAGGACCGAAGCGGTGCTGGCCAAGCTCCAGCAGAGGGCCGACCGGCGATGGGCCCAGTCCCCCTTGTGCCAGGCGCCGCTCGCTCCGCCGGCCGAGTACGAACGGCGGTGGATTGAGGCCCGGCAGCGCGCGTACCCGGTTGTCGATCGCTACGAGCTAGAGAGTGGTGCCGCGATAGAACCCGAGTGGCTCCACCGGCTCGCGCGGCTGACGCAGGTGACGATCAAGTCGTCGGATATCTGCTACCAGCACGGGCGGCTCCTGTACGCGACGGTCGTTCAGTACGTACGGGACCACCCCCATGAGAGCCTCACGATCGTCGACACCGGCACCGCACGGGGCTTTTCGGCCCTCTGCATGGCGAAAGCCCTCAGCGATGCAGGCGCCTGCGGCAAGATCGTGAGTTTTGACGTGCTGCCGCACGATGCACGCATCCTCTGGAACTGCGTGCTCGACGCAGACGGACCGCGAACGCGGCAGGAATTGCTCCAGGACTACGCCGACCTGGTCGAGCGCTACCTGATCTTCCAGCGCGGGGACACCAGGCGGGAAATGGCCAGAACCTCCTTCCCGCGGGTTCACGTCGCGTTCCTCGACAGTGTGCATACAGACGAGCACGTGATGGCGGAGTTCTCGTCCTTTCGCGGCCGCCAGAAACCCGGCGACGTGCTCTTCTTCGATGACTACACGCCGGACGCGTACCCGGGCGTCGTGGCAGCGGCCGACCGCATCTGCCGGGAGTTCGGGTACGACGGCGTCATCGTCGAAGCGGGCTCGCAGCGGCGATACCTCATCGCCAGGAAAGCCTGACGGCGCCCCACAGCCATACACAGCTCCAGGGCGCAGCGCCCAACCGACGACAGACTCACTTGCCCGGTATCAGATGCTCAAATGAGAAAAGACTACGTCGCCGTTGACGATGCGGCCCTGGAAACCGACGACACCCGCTTTGTCGAACAGTACTGGTCCGCCGTCTGGAAGGACCACGAGCAACCGCCGGATCTGTCGAACATGGCCCAGCGGGACGAGTTCCGCATCATGCGGCCCTATCTGGCGGAGCTTCCCCGGGGAAGCCGTATCCTCGACGGAGGATGCGGCCTGGGAGAATGGACCGTGTTCCTCTCCCAGCAGGGATTCGAGATGGTGGGGATGGACCTCGACGCAAACGTCGTCCGGAAGCTGCACGACTGGTTTCCGGCCTGCCATTTCGTCCGCGGAGACATCCGGGACACGGGTTTCGACGCAGGGTCGTTCGATGCCTACTTCTCGTGGGGGGTGTTCGAGCACTTCGAGCGAGGGCTTGGTGACTGCCTGAAGGAGGCACATCGAATCCTCCGCCCGGGCGGCTGGCTGTTCATCAGCGTTCCGTTCCACAATTGGCGGCACACCTTGCGCGACTCGCGTCGCCTGGACCGTTGGGACTCTGCATTCGACCCGCGGGACGGGTACCGCCAAGCCCAGCGCTTCTATCAGTGGCGCCTGACCCGACCCGAGCTGCAGCGGGAACTGGAGCTGCATGGCTTCAAGACCGCCGAAGTCACGCCGGTCCATAAACTTACCGGCGTGGGGCGCTGGCTGCAATGGGATCTCCGCCTGTTCCGCAAGAATTCCCAGGCGTACTACGCGGCGCGGCGCGCGGCGGCCGCGCTGATTCCCGCGACCTACATCAGCCACATGATCCTGGCCGTCGGCCATCGCCGATGAGACGCATCGTGCGCATCACCCGCGATCGGTCGCTCGCGCGCTGGAAGCGGGCCGGACGTTGAACGTCGCCATCGGATTCCGCCCTCGAAGCGGCCCCTGGGGCGGAGGCAATCAATTTGCCGCCGCGGTCGCGACGTTCTTGGAGCAACGGGGTCACGCGGTAGGGTTCGCACTCGACCGGCCGGATCTGGATCTGATCCTCCTGACCGAACCGCGGCGTTCCTCGGCCAGTTCCGCGTTCAACGACGCAGACGTCTGGCGCTACATCACTGGCGGGAACCGGCGCACCCTCGTCGTCCACCGTATCAACGAGTGCGACGAACGGAAGAACACCAGGTGGACGAACCGCCGCCTGGCGCTGGCGAACCGCTGCGCCGACCATACGGTGTTCATTTCGTCCTGGCTGCGTGATCTTTTCCAGTCGAGCGGCTACAGGATGGCGGAATCGTCCGTCATTCTGAATGGGGCTGATGAGCAGGTGTTTCACGCCACGGGCGGCGCCACGTGGGACGGGACCGGGAAGGTCAGGCTGGTCACCCACCACTGGAGCGCGAACTGGTCGAAGGGGTTCGACATCTACACGCGGCTCGACGCGCTGCTGGCCCAGCCGCCGTTCGGAGACCTGTTCGAGTTCACCTATATCGGGACCTTCCCGCCAGGCCTCTCGCTGCCCCGCACGCGGGTCGTTGCCCCGTTGGCTGGGCAGGCGCTGGCGGAGGAGCTCCGCCGGCATCACGTGTACGTGACGGCCTCTCTTCACGAGCCGGCTGGCATGCATCACATCGAGGGCGCCATGTGCGGCCTTCCGGTCCTCTATCGGCTCAGCGGGGCGCTCCCTCAGTACGCGGAAGGATTCGGCATTCCGTTCGACAGCGCGACGTTCGAGGATCGCTTGCTCGACATTCGCAACCAGTACGCAGGTCTGCGATCGAAGATGCCGGCCTATCCCCACACCGCCGGCAGGATGTGCCTGGCCTACGCCGCGCTCTTCGAAACACTCCTCAGCCGCAGGAACGAGATTCTGGCTGGCCGGGGCTGGACTCGCGGCAGCGCGGAAAGCACCCGCATGCTGGGCATCCTCTACGACGCGTGGTACCGAGCGGCCCTCCGGCTTGAACGGCGGGCACATCGTCCCGTCGCATGAACGACCGTGCTGCCGGGGGCAGGCACTGATGGCCTCTCCGTCACTTGAAACCAGGCTTTCTCGGTTCCTCTCCTTCGTGGATCCGCCCATCGCGCGGATCGCCGCCGCCCTGGGATCCGAGAAGGGGACGATCCGGGGGATCTGTTTCCACGCGGTTCGCAGGCAGGGCCCTCCGTCGAACCGGCTTCCGGCCGGGATCCAGACGCCACTTGATGATCTGAAGAGATTCGTCGAAGCCTTGCTGGCGGCAGGCTATGTATTCATCACCCCCGGGGACATTCTCAAGGGCCTCAGACCCGACGCGAAGTACATCATGGTGACGTTCGACGACGGCTACTTCAGCACGTCGTACGCGGTCGAGACATTCAAGTCCTACGGCCTGAGACTGACGCTGTACGTCTCTCCCTACTTTCTCTGCCACAACATCGGCTTCCCGAGCGACATCATCTACCGCGAAGTGTCGTCGCGGCACCCAGGATTTGCCGCGGACATCCACCTCGACAGCCGGAAGATCCGCCATACGCCCCAGGGGGAGCGGGAACGATTCATCGTCGCCAACTTCGGCCGCTCGGCCTTGACGCCGGTCGGCGACGAGGACAGACCCATGTCCATCGCCGAACTGAAGGACCTCTACGCCCTGGGAAACGTCGAGGTCGGCAACCACACGATGACGCATGCAGCCCTGACGGCGCTGTCGGAGGCGGAGTCACGGAAGGAGCTGGTTGATGCCCAGGACGTGCTCCACAGCGCACTGGGCGTCCGGCCGATCTCGGTGGCATATCCGTATGGCTACTACAACGAGGCCGTGTCGCGAGTGGCGGCCGGCTGTGGTTTCAGGTTCGGCCTGACGGTCGAGCAGAAGAAGCACGGGATACGGGACCTCGGCGGCGAGGGGTTCCAGCACATCGGCCGATTCGGCGTGTGGAACAAGGTCTCCCTGGAACGGCAGCTCATGAAGGTGCGCACCGGCACGGTGCCATCCGATCGATTGGCCAGACGTCTGGCGGCGTGGGCCAGGACCGTTGCGGACAGGTAACGAGATGACGCCAGCGATCAGCGTGGTGCTCGCCGTCTACAACGGCGAGCGTTACCTCGAGCAGGCGGTCAGGAGTGTGCTCAGCCAGAGCCTACCCGATTTCGAACTGATCGTCGTCGACGACGGATCGACCGACTCGACGCCGGATCTCCTGCAGGCGCTCTCCAGGACCGACGAGAGGATCGTCGTGCTTCGCCAGCGAAACGCCGGGTTGGCGGCATCGCTCAATCGGGGAATCGGGCTGGCGAAAGGCGCATATGTCGCACGGCAGGACGCCGACGACGTCTCGTGTGCCGATCGTTTCGCGCGGCAGTTCGCCCGCCTGAAGGCAGACGGCACTGTCGCGGCGATAGGCACGTGCGCCGACATCATCAATGAATCCGGAGCGGTGATCGGGCGGCTCACAGTCGCTGCTGGCGCTGCGGAAGTCAGGCATGGGCTCTTGACGATCGTACGAACGCCAGTGCACGGTTCCATGATGATCCGCCGCCGCGCTCTCGAGGCCACGGGCGGGTACCGGGAAGCGTTTCGGACGAGTCAGGACTACGACCTCTGGCTGCGCATGGCCAGCAGCTACGACCTCGATAACCTCCCGGACGTTCTGTACCAGTGGCGGCTGGCCCCCGGAAGTGTCCATACGGCACGGCAAGCCACCCAGCTGAAGTACGCAGGCCTGGCGCGAGCCCTCGCTGAAGAGCGGCTGAAATGCGGGGAGGATTCATATGAGCGCGTCGCCGCCTGCCGCGGGAATTTGGATGCGTTTGTCGAAGACTTCCGGCTCGGCGGGTACCTGCTCGGCACCTGGGGCGACCTGTACCTGCGCAGCTTGGGCAACTCGAAACTGGTCCGGCAGTGCTTGAGGCGGGCCCTCTGGCGTGGGGACTTGCGGCTCTGGACCGCGTGCCTGGCCGTCTGGACCCACCTTGGGCTGCCGTGGCCGGGCAGCAAACCGCTGACTCTGCCGGATGGCGGCCAACCTGAGAGCACGCCGCCGGCGGAGACCGACACTTCACAAGGAGACCGTCCCTGATGGACGGGACGCCCGGGGGGGCCGGTCGAGCGACGCAGGTCTTCGTGGCCGATCGGCAATCCATGATCACGAATGGGATCGTCGGTACCATTCCAGCGCGTCCGCCCGTGTCGACGAGCTGGAGAGAGAGCCGACGGGCCGCCAGCTACCGCCGGCTGCTCCTGGACGAGTGTCTCGCGTGGGCGTCGCCCTTCATGCGGGGTGTGGTCATCGATCTCGGCGGGAAGCGCCAGCGGCAGCGCGGTCGATTCAGGCGGCCGTCGGTAGGAGACACGCGGTGGATCTACGTGAACATCGACGCCGAGACGGTGCCTGACATCCTTGGTGACGTGACGGCCGTGCCACTTCCGGATGGGCTGGCTGACTGCGTGGTCTGCACCGAGGTGCTCGAGCACCTCCCGGATCCGGCCGCCTGCGTTCGCGAGGCCCACCGCCTGCTTCGGGCTGGCGGGCATTTCATCGCATCCGTACCGTTCCTGTACCCCGTTCATGCGGATCCGGCCGATTTCCATCGGTTCACATGGGACGGGATTCTGCGCGTCTGCGAACCGTTCGCGTCGGTGGACGTTCGTGCAATGGGCGGTTACCTCGGCACGCTCGGCATGTTCGTGGAGCTCGGGGGCCGGAACATCGACAGCCGCCACTGGGGCGCGGGGATTGCCCGTCGCGCACTGTTCGAGGCAGGACGGTTGCTCGCCTGGCTCGACGTGTCGCGTGTGGGAATCAGCGCGTCGCCGCTGCCTTTCACGACCGGCCACTTTCTGATCGCCCGCAAGGGAGCGCGAGACGTCGAGTCCTGATGCGAGAACACCACGCCGACCTGACCACGGCACGAAAGTACCTGCGGATGCGGGCCTACGCGGGCGTTCTAGGGCAGGGCCTGGAGTTCGCGCTGCTTGGTCCCGAGCACACCGACGCCGTCCTTCGCTGGCGGAACGACGATGCCGTCGTCGGCAGCTTCCGCACGGCGACCGGCTTGGCGCGCGAGGCGCACGAACGGTTTCTGGGTGACTACGAGACGAACGACCGCGTCGACTTCGTTCTCGTGGACACGACGTGCGATGTGCCTGTGGGCGTGTTCTACCTGACAGGCCTCGCGAGCTGCAGGCCCGAAATCGGGAAGTACATCGGCGAGGTGCGGTACCGGGGACGAGGAATCGCCAAGCGGGCGACCCGGGCTTTGACCGCCTTCGCCTTCGAGTGGCTCCGGCTCGACGAACTCTACGCGGTCACCCGCGTGGACAACGAACGGAACATTCTACTTAACGAGGCCCTCGGGTTCCTGCGGTGCTCGACCGAGACCCACGACGGATACGCATTCCTCGTCATGAAGCGGACACGAGCGTAGGACGCATCGACGATGTGTGGCATCTTCGGCATGGCCGGTGAATGGTCGCGCCTGTGCGCCGACTACCGGGGCTGCAGCCACCTGGGCCACCGGGGGCCGGACGCCAGGGGCCTCTGGCGCGACGACGATGTGGTGCTCGAGCACACACGCCTGAGCATTATCGACCTGAGCCCGGACGCGAATCAGCCGTTCAGCCGGAACGATCGGTACGTGATCACGTACAACGGCGAGATCTTCAACTTCGAGGATCTGCGGGCGGAGCTGGATGCCGGCATCCGCTTCACCACGCGGTCCGATACCGAAGTCCTGTTCCGGCTTCTCGAGACGCAGGGCAAGGCAGCCCTCGGACGCCTCAACGGGATGTTCGCGTTTGCCTTCTATGACCGCGATCGGAAGAAGCTGCTGCTTGCCCGCGATCGCTTTGGCGTCAAGCCGCTCTACTACCATCACGACCGGCGCGGCCTCGTGTTTGCATCCGAACAAAAGGCCATCTACCCGCTGATCAGCGGCGGCGTTGATTCGGATGCGCTGGCCGAGTACCTGGCCTTCAAGTGCGTGGCCGGGCGCCGTACGCTCGTGCAGGGCGTCTACGAGCTCGAGCCGGGGCACGTCCTGGATTTCGACGTTGCCGCGAACACGCTGTCGACCGGGCCGTGGTACACGTTGCCTCGAGATCGGGACACGGCGGCTGACGACCTGGACGCGACGATCGAGGCGCTGCTGGAGGACGCCGTCCGCGTGCGGCTGATCGCCGACGTGCCGGTCGGCCTGCAGTTGAGCGGCGGCGTCGACTCGTCGCTCGTCGCGTACATGGTCTCGGCGAGGCTGGGCAGGAAGCTGCATTCGTACTCAATCGGGTTTCCTGGCAGCGAACACGATGAGACGGCGTTCGCGCAGCGGATCGCCGATCGCCTCGGCCTGCATCATTGTCCCATTGAGTTCACGGTGGATGACTTCATGGGGCTGTGGGAGCGCGCCACCTTTCACAACGACGAACCGCTCAACCACCCGCACTCGCTGCCCATCTACAAACTCAACCAGGTGGCCCGCGCCAACGTCACGGTGCTCCTGTCTGGAGAAGGCGCAGACGAGGTCTTCCTCGGATACGAGCAGCACCGGCGCTACCTGAACCTGGCATCGACGGATGACGCCGTCCAGTTCCACCGGTTCCTGCCCCTGGAGACAGTGCAAACAGCCCTGGCCCGGGGGCGTGCTGAGGTCGCAGACGATCTCGGCTGCCGTGGGGACATGGCCCGGGCGGGCGCGGACTCACCGAACGCCCTGACAGTCCTGGAATTCCAGCTTCACCTCAACACGCTGCTCAACCGGATCGACAAGATGTCGATGGCCAGCGCCGTCGAAATTCGAACGCCGTTCCTCGACGTGCGGCTGGTCGAGACCGGCGTCCGCGCACCGACCCCGAGCCTTGTCGGCAGCGACGGCGGACACAGGAAGCTGCCGCTGATGCGGCTGTACGAGAAGCTCTTCGGCGATGGCCTGTCCCGGCGAAAGAAGGTGGGGTTCCGGGTTCCGTTCGACGAATGGCTGCGCGAAGACCGCCGGTTTCGGGACACGGTGCTCGAGCGGGTACTCCAGCTGGACAATGGCGACCTGCTGTCTCCAGCCTACGTGCGTGGTCTCGCCGATCGTCTCCACCGGCAGGAGTTTGCACCGGCGACCTTCCGGGAAGCCTGGGTCGTGGCGAATCTCTCGATTTGGCACCGTCTCTTCACCCAGACCCGCCGGTGGGCGTAGCGGCGGCGTTCAGTCAGACTGAGATGACTCGAGCCGTTGAACTGGCAAGACGGGCCCTCTCCTGGCTTCCCGTGTTTCGGACTCCCGACTACTCCCGGCTCTACGTGGGTGGCGACAAGGCGGGGTGGGTCCTCGACTGGGAGATGCGGGAGCTGGCGGGCGTGTGCGCCCGGCTCGGCGTTGAGGCCCACGTGTTGGCCTCTCTCCCGGGGCCCGATCGCCAGTGTCTGTTCCTGGCCCACAGCGGCTCGCTCGAATGGGCCCTCCGAGCCAAGCGTCGCCGCCGCCTCGGGGCATCGTACTTCCACGGACGTCCGGACCCCCGCGAGCCCTGGGCCGCGGAGCGGCTCGCCATGCTCGCCAGGTTGCACGAGGACGTTGATCGTCTCCAAGTGACGAACACTGCGTTCCGGGATGTCATTCTCGAAACCGGAATCTCGCCCGCGAAGGTGTTCCTCATTCCCATCGGGGTCAATCTGGACTTCTTCCCACCGCAGACGCCGGGGTCGCGGCGGGCCGCGCGGGAGGCCCGAGGCATCCCCGACAGCGCCGTCGTCGTGGGCTCGTTCCAGAAGGATGGCGTCGGCTGGGGGGACGGGCTCGAGCCGAAACTGGTCAAGGGGCCTGATGTGTTGCTGGGGACGCTCGCGATTCTTCGGCAGCGGGTGCCGGAACTGTGGGTGCTGTTGTCGGGCCCGTCACGCGGATACGTCAAGGCAGGCCTGGAGCGTCTGAATATCCCGTACACGCATGTCCGTCTGGACGACTACACGGAGATGGGCCGTCTCTACGACTGCCTCGACACCTACATCGTGAGTTCGCGTGACGAGGGCGGGCCCAAAGCCGTGCTGGAGTCCATGGCGACTGGCGTGCCGCTGGTGACGACGCGTGTCGGCCAGGCGGCCGATCTGGTCGAGCACGGAAAGAACGGCTGGATGGTAGACGTCGATGACGCCGACGGTCTCGCAGACTGGGCGTTCCATGCCCTCGAGCTCCGCAGCTCGCTCGACGCTGTCATGGCCCGCGCGCGACAGACGGCGGAACTGAACAGCTACCGTGCGCTGGATCCTCTGTGGCGCGACCTCCTGTCGGGCTTCGTCGCACCGGCTGGAGACACATAGTCGGACAGGATGCCCAACGCTTCTGGCGCCTCCATGCAATTCGCGGTCGCCGAATGGGAATGAGGCTGGTCGTCTTCTTCAGCCGCGGCATGTCGCTGGACGGCTGGCGCCGGGCCGGCATGCTCGACCGCGAGCTGTTGCTCTACCGTGCGCTCCGGCCGCACCTCGAAGAGCTGGCCTTCGTCACGTACGGAGACTCCGACGAGTTCCGGCTCGCGTCGGCGGTTCCCGGTGTCGAAGTGCTCCCGAACCGCTGGCGTCTGCCCTCGAACCTCTACAGCGTGATGGCCCCGTTCCTCCATCGCCGTGCGCTTGGCCGCGCGACGATCTTCAAGACCAATCAACTCAACGGCGCCTGGTGCGGCGTGATTGCGAAGCGCCTGTTTCACAAGAAGCTGGTGGTCCGGTGCGGCTACCTGTGGGCGGACTTCGTGGCGAGGCTTCACGCAGGAAGCTGGCGCCAGTCGGCGGCCCTGCGCCTCGAACGGCTGGCCTTCCGATCGGCCGATGCGGTGATAGTGGCGACAGAGGCAGACCGCGACACGATCCTCGCGCGCGACCAGATCGATCCGACCCGCGTGCACGTGATCCCCAACTACGTCGACACCGGGATGTTCCGGCCGCTGCCGGACATCAGGCCTGAGCCGGGCCGCGTGACCTTCGTCGGACGTCTCGACGAACAGAAGAACGTCGGGGCGCTGGTCGAAGCCGTCGAGGGCATACGGGACGTGACGTTGGTCATCGTCGGGGATGGTCCGCTTCGGGCTCAACTGCAGGACGCAGCCGCCCGTCGCCAGGTGAACGCGACGTTCCTCGGCACGCGGCCGCACGGTGAGCTTCCGAGGCTGTTGAATCAGTCGGCGGCGTTCGTGCTGCCGTCGCATTACGAAGGCAACCCCAAAGTCCTGGTCGAGGCCATGTCCTGCGGCGTACCGGTCATCGGCACCCGAGTGCCGGGCATTCAGGAAGTTCTCGACCACCGCGAGACGGGCTACCTGTGCGGAACATCGCCCGGCGAGATCAGGTCGGCGATCCAGGAGGTCTGCGGCGACGCCGCACTGCGGGCCAGGATGACTGCCGGCGCAATGGCGTACGTGCGTGCACGTTGTTCGCTGGAGGCGGCCGTCGCCCACGAGTTGGCGGTGCTGCGTTCTGTGTGACGCCCGGAGAAACACGTGACGCTCGTCCGTGCCGTTGTAGCCGCAACACCGCTCCAATGGGAAGACGTCTGGCTAGAATCGTCGTGAGAGAAACCGGGCAGGAAGGCGGAGTGGCTCCCCTCATCAGACGGGAGTCGAGGGTGCTGCTGGCTGGGCAATGACGATGGCGATGCGGATCGCGTGGCGTCGATACTGGAGGCTCCTGTTCGTTCTGGCGTTTGGCGTCCGGCTGACTGCCGCCTTCATGCTGGACGGTTTTCGCTCTCCCGAGACCTTCGAGTACGAGAACCTGGCCCGCTCGATGCTCGCGGGAAAGGGCTTCGTCTACAAGCACCTGGACGTGGTCTACTACTCCTTTGCCGCGCCGCTCTACTCGTGGATGTGCGCGGCCGTCTATGCCGCGGGCGGCACCGTCGGGACCGTCCTGCTCCTGCAGATGATGCTTAGCGCCTCTCAAGCGGTGCTGGTCGCACGGATGGCCGAGGAGCTCTTCCAGACGACCAGGGCGGGTATGGTCGCGGGATTCCTGGTGGCCGTGCATCCAGGCCTGATCGTGTACGCCAGCTCAAAGCTGCATCCGCTGACTGTCGATGCCGTGGTCTTCTCCCTGGCGTTGTGGTTGTTCTGGCGGCTGAACGCGACCCCGTCCTGGACGCGCGCGGTTGTCGCCGGATTGGTCGTCGGGATCGGCGCGCTGACCCGCTCGACCGTCGTCGTCTTCCTACCGATCGGCGCGCTGTGGTCGCTGTGGACCCATGGCCGGGAACGCTGGCTGACTCTCGTCAGCCGCTGGGTGGTGGCCGGCCTGTGCGCCGCGATGGTGATCATGCCGTGGTCCGTGAGGAACACGCTGATCCACGGCAAGTTCGTGTGGATGCTCACCACCGACAGCGAGGTGTTCTGGCGAGGCAACAACCCCGCCGCCACGGGACATTCCTACGTGAACGGCTACTCCATCGAACTCGACACCCTCACGCCGAACAAGCGGCACGACCTGCTGCACCAACGAAACGAGCTGACGCAGGCACACTGGTTCCTGGCGGAAGCGATTGATTTCATCCGATCAAATCCGACCACGTTCGTGCGGCTGACGATCATGAAGTTCTATCGGTTCTGGTGGTTCAGTTCGCAGAGCGGACTTCTGTACCGCCACAACTGGCTGGTGGCGTATCGGGCCTTCTACGTGCTGGTGCTTGTGCTCGGAGCGCTCGGAATCTGGAGCCTCGTGCGGCAGAGAGACGTCCGCGCGCTGGCGCAGGTGGCGCTCCTGGTGTTGTTCCTCCTCGCACTCTCCGCGCTGCAGAGTCTCTACTACGTGGAAGTGCGCCATCGGTGGGCCGTCGAACCACTGCTGCTTGTCCTGGCCGGCGGCAGCGGCGCATGGCTCAGCCACCGGTGGCAGCCGGAGCGCGAGACAGCGCGATGACGACGGCTGCGGAGGCCGGCGGCACGATGCCGGACAGGGGCGGCGTTGACAAGCGCCCCGGGGTCCTCATGCTCACGGGCTCGTACTTCCCGGAGATGAGCGGCGCGAGCCTGCAGTGCGGGGCGCTCGTGAGCCAGGTGCGCCACGCCGTTCGCATCGCGGTCCTGACCACGACGACGGACCGAGCATTGCCGGTGGAGGATACCGTCGATGGCGTGCCGGTATTCCGGGTATTCATCGATCCCACCCGGGTGTGGTCGAAACTGACAGCGGGGCTGCGAATGACACGAATCCTGCTGCGGGAGCGACGGCGGTTCTCGATCCTTCACCTGCACGGCTTCTCCCAGAAGGCGATCCTGTTCATCGTGCTCGGGTTACTGACCGGAGCCCGCATCGCCTTCAAGATGACGTCGGTCGGGTTCGACGATCCCGTGACAGTAAGCGCTCAAGGGCGCGTGGCGTACTGGTGCTACTCGCGGGCGCACGTGTTCTTCGGCGTGAGCCCGAGATTCCAGACACTTTACGCAGAGGCCGGCCTTCCGGAGGGTCGGTTCCGGCTGATTCCCAACGGCGTGAACCTGGAGCGCTTCAGGCCCGCGACCCCGAACGAGCGGCGTGCGCTTCGAAGCGAACTCGATCTTCCTGCGGACGCCGTTGTCGTGCTGTTCGTGGGCTTCTTCTCCCACGAGAAATGCCCGGACCTAGCGTTCGAGGCCTGGGCCCGGATGCCCGCACACGCGATCGCGCGGACCGTCCTCGTCTTCGTTGGCAGGACGCGGTCGACGTACCACGAAATCGATCCGGACCTGGTGGTCGACATCCGCGCGCGAGCGGCGCGTGCGGCGCTGGAGGGTCAGCTCCGCTTCGTCGAGGAGACCTTCGAAATCGAGAAGTACCAGCGGTCGGCCGACGTGTTCGTCATGCCGTCGTTGCGCGAGGGGCTGCCGAACGCCTTGCTCGAAGCGATGGCGTGCGGCACCGCGTGTGTCGTGACACGGCTTGAAGGTGTCACCGACACGCTCATCGAGGACGGCACGAGTGGCATCCTCGTTCCGCCACGAGACCTGCCGGCCCTGGCGGCAGCGCTGACGCTGCTCACCACGCAGACCGATCGGGCTCGGGCCATGGGCGCACACGCTCGGGAGCGCATCACGCGCGATTTCGATCTCAAGACCACCGCGGATGCGTACGTCGCGGCCTACCGCGAACTGGTGGCATCCTGATGCGGAGCATCGCCGGCTTCATGGCGCGCACTATGGGATTGCCACGTCTGAGTTGGATAGCGGCCGGGGCCGCCGGTGTTCTGGTGGGCGTGGCCTTCACGCTGTCTCCCACCAGCGTGTGGTTCGGACTGGTGATGCTGGCGGTCCTCGCCTGGGCCCAGCGGGGTCTCGGGCCCCGCGAACGACGCTGGGTCGTGGGCCTGCTTGGCGCCGCCCTCGTGACCCGGCTGGCCGCGCTCGCAGCCGTCTTCGTGCTGGCCGATCACTCGCGGGATCCGTTTGCCGTGCTGTTTATCGACGAGCGGCTGATGATCTCGCGGTCGATGTGGCTCCTGAACGTCGCCTTGGGGAACGAACTGGCGCCAGATGACCGTATCGGCTGGTACGGCAATTACGGGCGGTCGGGGCTGCAGGACATCCTGGCGTACTGGCAGCTGTGGTTCGGACCGGCGCCGCACGGGGCCCGCCTGATCAGTGTCGCGATGTGGCTCGCCGGGGCCGTCATTCTCCATCGGACGGCGCGCCGGTCATTTGGCCCGCTCCCGGCCCTCGGAGCGTTCGCGGTCGTCCTGTTCATGCCGACGCTCTTCGTCTGGTCGGTGTCCGTGTTGAAGGAAGCGCCCATGTTCTTCCTGACGGCGGTCGCCATCGGGAGTGCCATGGCGCTCGCCCGGGCACCCCGATGGTCCGAGCGTGTCGTCGGAGTGATCCTGCTGATCGTGGCGGTCGCGGTGATCAGCAGCATTCGAAAGACCGCCCTGTTCGTTACGCTCGGGGGCCTGAGTTTCGCGGCCGTCGGCTGTACGGTGACGCGCCGTGCGTGGGTGTGCGCGGTCGCGCTGGTTCTTGCGGTGGGCGTCGGGTCATGGGCGGTCCGCCAGCCGGCCGCTCAGGACCTGATCATGCGGCAGCTCAGGAGTGCGGCCATCTATCACGTCGTCAACGTCTCGGTGGAAGGTTACTCCTACAAGGTGCTCGACGAAGAGTACTACGACCCGAACTACAACCACGGCCGGGACTTCAGCAATCTGACACCGGAACAGGCGGCGCGCTTTGTCGTGCGGGGATTCGTGCACTTCCTGACCGCCCCGTTGCCGTGGACCGCCATTTCCCGGTCGGCGCTTGCGTTTCTACCCCAGCAGATGGCCTGGTACATCCTCGTGATGCTCGCTGCCGTGGGCGCGGCCGCCGGGTTCCGCCGGGACCGCGCCTTCACGTGGCTGCTCCTGGGGAATGCGCTGGTTGGCAGCGTCACGATTGCCCTCTTCGGCGGCAACGAAGGGACATTCGTGCGCATACGCGACTCGGTCGTGGTCGTCATCGTGTGGCTGAGCGCGCTCGGCGGGTCGGTTATGCTCGAGTGGTACGTGCGCCGTTTCTCCCGGGGGGCTCAGCATGCGCATTCTCGATGACAATGGCCGTGTGTTCGGCCGAGTGAACCTCGTGGATGCGGGCGTGGCACTGTTCATTGTCGTGCTCGTCCCGCTCGCATATCTGTCGTGGGAGCTGTTCCGCCTGCCACCGCCCGTCATCGATCAAGTCATTCCGGCGGTCGTCTCCCCCGGCAGAGACGCCACAACCGTGCAGCTCATCGGCAGGCACTTCCGCCCGGCGCTCCGTGCGTACGTGGGTAGTGTCGGGACGGAGTACTTGTACGAGTCGCCGGAACGGGCCGAGCTACGGGTGCCTCAAGTCGGGCCGGGCACCTACGACCTGGCCCTATTCGACGTCTTCGCGGAGATCAGCCGGCGCCCGAACGCCCTGCGCGTCGAGTGGCCGCTCGAGGACGTCGTGACCGCTCTTCCCAGAGGCAGACGCCGGGAAGCCCAACGCGTCGAGCTTCGTGGATGGCACCTGGAGAAGCTCATGCAGGCCTACGTCGGAGGGAAGGCAGCCCGGTATGAGTTCATGGAGCCGGATAGAGCCGAAGTGGAGTTGCCCCCGCTGGAGCCCGGGACATACGACGTCGTGCTCCTCAAGAAGGACGACGCCACCAGGAAGCAGCTCGGCCGGTACGAAAAGGCCGTAGCCATCGTCGAGCAGCGAGTCGTCGTGCGCGCGGTCGCCAGACCGGACGTGATCGAGATGATCAAACAGGACCTGGCAGCGCAGGCGCGTGCGACGGTGACCTCGCAGAGGCCGATCCTGGAGTCGTACGTCGTGACGGAGGAGCTTGCGGGACCGACGAAGAACGACGCCAGCAGAGGCCGGCTCTGTGCCGTGCGCGCGGTCGTTCGAGTCGGGGCCATCAGGACGCCAGACGGGTGGCAGTACGAGGGGCTCGCGCTCAAGGTCGGGGAGGCGTTCCACCTAGAGTCCGCTTCGTACGTGCTTGACGGAGAGATCCAGAGCTTTGAGCCCAGCCAGGCCCGATCGAAGTAAGCGTATGCCGCCAGGCCACGTGATGGGGATCGCGGAACGCAGCATGGCCGTTCGACTGGCGAGAACACTCTGGGGGCGGAGTGGCCTCGCGACGCCCCTGACGCGCCTGGCGCGATCGCTGTCCGTGCCGTCGTCGTGGGTCGGTGCACGGCTGGCACGCCATCCAGCCTCGCGCGAGTTCGCCGGGGCGATTCGTATCGCGCAGGACAGCGCGCTCTTTTCGGCGGTCGACAGGCTGTGGGTGGGTCTGGCACGGGCTCGACGCCACAGTGCCACGACGCGGGTTGTTGACAGGCTGCTGACGCCGCTCGAGCGATGGCAGCGCGTCCGTGTCGTCGGGTGGATCGTCGTCGTGGCCATGTTGGTGCACGCGATATTGAGCGTCGACACGCTGCTGCGAAACTGGCGCAGCGCCACCGTGTGGCTGGTGCTCTCGGTGAGTGGTGTCGCGCTGGTCGCCGCGTGTCGTCCTATGGCCGCTGCGTGGGCACATTGGCGCTGGAGACCGCGTTCCCGGTCCGTCGGGGCATTGATTACAGCCGCCGGAATGACCCGCCCCAACACGCCTGAAGGCCCGGAGGGTTTCCGCGGCTCCGTGGCGCCCGCCGCCAAGACCGGCGATCCGCCGCCGGTGTCGCCGCGGCCTGCGCGCCGCGTGGTGCGGGTCATCACGCGGCTGAATATCGGAGGACCAGCGATCCAGGCCGCGAGTCTGGTGCAGCGGCTGAAGCCCTTTGGCTACCAGACGCTGCTCATGTACGGCCGTCTTGCTCCCGGGGAGGGCGACATGCGCTACCTCCTCCCGTCAGACGACACCCGCGAGGTCGTCCCGACGATGAGCCGCTCGCTGGCGCCGTTGCAGGACGCACGGGCGTTCTGGCAGATCTATCGTACGATCTGCCGCGTGCGTCCGGATGTGGTACATACCCACACGGCCAAGGCGGGTGCCGTCGGACGCCTGGCCGCCATCGCGTACAACCATACCGTCGGGCGGCGCCGGCCGGCACGCCTGGTTCATACGTACCACGGTCATGTCTTCGACGGGTACTTCGGCAGTGTGTCCACACGCATCTTCTTGGCGATCGAGCGATGGCTTGCGCGGCGCACGGAGGTGCTGGTCGCCATTTCCGAGCGTGTGCGGGATGACCTGATCGAGACGTACCGCATCGCGCATGCCGGGCAAATCCGGGTCATTCGTCTGGGTTTCGATCTCTCGCCGTTTGTCGCGATCGACGGATCCGCACGGGAACGAGCCCGATCTGCTCTGGGCATTCCCGGCGATCGGACCATCGTCACGACGGTCGGACGACTCACCGAGATCAAGCGGCACAGTCTCTTTCTGGAGATGGCCGCGCTGGTTGCGAATCGGCGACCGGACGTGGCGTTCCAGATTGTCGGCGATGGCGAGTTGCGCGGGCATCTCGAGGCGCTCGCCGGCAAGCTTGGTATCGGAGAGCGGGTGACGTTCCTTGGCTGGCGCACGGACCTGGCGACCATCTACGGCGCCACCGATGTGTTCGTCCTGACGTCACGCAACGAAGGTACACCGGTCGCCCTCATCGAGGCGATGGCGTCCGGTGTCGTCGGGGTGAGCACCAACGTGGGCGGCGTGAGTGACGTGGTGCTTGGCCCGGACATCGGCACCCTGGTGCCGTTCGGCTCGCCCGAAGCTCTTGCGAACGCGGTTCTGGAGCTCCTGACGTCGCCCAGTCGCCACCGCGCCATGGGAGAGAAGGCCAGAGAAGCCGTGCGATCCCGGTTCCACGTTGACCGACTCGTCCGCGACATCGTGGGACTCTACGACGAGCTGGCGGATGCCCCGCATCGGCGCCGGAGGAGTAAGATCCCTTCCACCAATTCACCCAATGATGTCTAGGCTGATTCGGCGGCTTCCGTGGTCGAAGACCGTCGCCTCGGCATGGGGCTCGACCCTGTTCCGGGTCGCGGGATTCGCGTTCGTCGCGCTGCTCGCGCAGGGGTTCCTGTGGTCGGCGGAAGCTCCGGCCGTGATCAAGGCCGGCGTGGTCGGGCTCGGGCTCCTCGCCGCGGTACGGCCGACGGTCTCACTGCTCGTGCTCGCCGCAGTCGTGCCTTTCGGCCGCGTCATCTCCAGAGAGATCTTCCAGATCCCGTCGGCTCGCTTCACCGAAGCGCTCGCACTGGCCTTTGTGGCCGGCTGGCTGTGGACGCGGCTTCGACGCCCGTCACGTGACGAGCGACTCTCGCCTGGCACGGTGTTCGCCTTTCTGTTTGCCCGGGTCGTGGTGGCCTCCGTGGTGGTCGAACTCGTGGTCCTCCGGTACTGGAAGGACTACTGGTGGCCGTATCTCCAGATGCTTGCGGTCTATTTCGGACGCGACTATCTCCTGATCTCGGTCGGCGAGCGGCCGTGGTTGGAGAACGTCAGCGGCCTGCTTGGACCCAGAGTGGCGTCCCTGTTTCTCGTCGGGCTGGCGCTAATGCGGGCGGTGCAGCTGTTCTGTCGGCGGGACGCGCCCTTCGGTCGGCGCCTGGCGCTGGTGTCCGTCACCGCCGCTGTCGGCGCAGCCGCGCTGAGCGTATGGATGGCGATGGTGCAGGCGACGTCTGCCGGTCTGAATCCCCTGGCCTTCGGGGCGCTTGATCGCCTTGCCGTCATCACGCAGAAGGTTGGCACCGCTGCGTCGTTCTTCGTGCTGTTCACTCCGATCGCGGCATCGCTGTGGTGGTTAACCGACGTCCGCGTCCGTCCGCGCCCTGCATGGGTCCCGGGCGTCAGGAGAGCCGCGATCGCCGCTGGCCTGATGTTGCTCTCGACGGCGCTGTGGCTGACGGGAAGCCGCACGCCGCTTGTCGCGGGGGCCGCAGTGGCGGGAGCGGCGTTCCTGATGGCGCGAATCAAGACCCCGCGGATCGGCACTCTCCGCTGGCCGCGCGTTGCCATCGTCGCGCTCTGCGGCGCCCTGCTCGCGCTGTTGTCCGTCACGTTCTATCAGTACGTCCGGCACGTCACGAATGAAGAGTCGAATGCGCTCTACTCCCTCCGGGTGCGGCTGGCGATGTGGGAGGCAAGTGTCCGCATGCTGGCCGAGCATCCGCTCGCCGGAATCGGCCTCGGGCGGTTTGCCTCCGAGGTCGGTGCGTTCCAGGCGGATGAAGCCGTGCGTGGGGAGTACCCGACCAATCGTTTCGACGCACACAACCAGTTCCTGCAGATGGCGGTCGAGGTGGGTGCGCCCGGCGGAGCGCTGTTCCTGGCGATGTTCCTGACCATTCTGGGGCCGGCCTGGGCGGCGTTCAGGAAGAGCCGCGATGCGCTGCTGGCGGGCGTCTTCGTAGGACTGGCGGCGTTCCTGATGACGTGCCTGTCGGGCCAGCCTCTCTTCGTCGAAGTGGTGGCCTACCCGTTCTGGATGGTCCTCGGCATCGCGCTGGCGGCCGGGGACGATGTCGCCGCCGCCACCTCACCGGCACCAGACAGGGGCCGCCTCTGGCAAACGCGCCTGACAGCCTCGTTCCTCGTAGCCCTGGCCGTCTCCGTCCCCGTGCGCGTCTGGATGGGGCAGCAGTGGGTGAACTACGCGTTGGTGCGCTACGGTTTCTCGAAGGTGTACGACACGGCGGATCAGCAGTCGTACAGGGTCGTGAAGAACGACGCGACGTTCTTCACCTACTTCCACGCGCGCTTTCTTCAGTTGCCGATCCGTCGCGACGTTCAGGCGGGCCGGAACGCGCTGGAGGTCGACGTCTCGCTCGATGGCCGCCTCGCACGTCGACTGACGCTCAAAGACGACGAGTGGCAGACGGTGGCATTCCTGATTCCTGCCGAAGCGAGCCGCCGAGCCCGGCGAATCGACCTGAAGGTCCGCGCCCCGCGAGGCGTGCCCGCCGTCGTCCGTGTCGGTCAGGCGGACGTGAAGAAGGATGAACGGCTGGAGCATCCGGGCTCGCACTGACGAGCCGTCCGGCGCCTCCCGGGAGTCCTGCCCGCGATCCGTTGCCCGGGCGTCGGTCCACGACACGCTCGACGTGGACGGCCAGTTTCCGGCTTTCACTGCGTCGGGAAGTTGAATACGATAGCAAGACGTAGGCTGCCACGACGGGCGCCTGCCGTGCCGGCCGGGCCGTGAAGCAACGGTGCGCCCGGCGACCGGAGCGCCGTTCAGGACACACACGACGCATGATGCGCGACCGGAATCCCATGACCGCCGACCAGGTCAAAGACGCCGGCATGGCGTTGAGCCTCCTGTGCTTCCTTCTGGGCGCCCGCCTGCGGATCCGCTGGATCGAGTGGGCGGCCATGGCCGTGCTGATTGTTGACATGCTCTGGCCGCCGGTGTTCCGTCCGTTCGCGGTGCTCTGGTTCGGGCTGGCCGAGGCGATCGGCGCCGTGATGTCCAGGATCCTGCTCTCGGCGCTGTTCTTCCTCATCGTCACGCCCGTTGGTCTCCTGCGGCGCGCCGCGGGGGCGGATCGGATGCTGGCGAAGCAATGGAAGCGCGGGCGCGCTTCAACGTTCGTCGTGCGCGATCGTCGCTACACACCCGATGATGTCGATCACCCCTACTGACTGGAGTCGCGCATGGAGTTCCTGAAGGATTTCTGGGGCTTCTTGAGTACACGCAAGAAGTTCTGGCTGGCGCCAATCTTCGTCGTACTCCTGCTGCTCGGCGCAGTCCTGCTGCTCTCCGGCGGGTCGGCGGCGGCGCCGTTCATCTACACCCTGTTCTAGCGCCATCAGGACGCGTCCTCCATGCGCAGGGGCATTCTCGGGATCTCGGCCTACTACCACGACAGCGCGGCGGCCATCCTCGTCAACGGCGAACTGGTGGCGGCTGCGCATGAGGAGCGCTTCTCCCGAAGGAAGCACGACGCGCGCTTCCCGGCGAATGCCGTCCGGTACGTCCTCGAAGAATCCGGTGTGGCGCCGTCCGAGGTCGAGTGCGTCGCCTTCTACGACAAGCCCTGGCTGAAGTTCGAGCGGCTCCTCGAGACCTATCACGCCTTCGCGCCAGCGGGGCTGCCCAGCTTCTGTCAGGCCATCCCGGTCTGGATCAAAGAAAAGCTGTTCATGCGGGACATGCTGGCGAAGGGACTCGACGCGGTCGGGCTGGCGAAGACCCGCGTGGCGTTTCCCGAGCACCACCTGTCGCACGCGGCCAGCGCCTTCTTCCCGTCTCCGTTCGACGAGGCCGCCATCCTGACCGTCGACGGCGTCGGCGAGTGGGCGACCACCACGATCTGCCGCGGCCGGGGCAACGAGATCTCGATCCTGCGCCAGCTCGACTTCCCGCACTCGGTGGGGATGCTGTACTCGGCCTTCACCTACTACCTGGGCTTCCGGGTGAACTCGGGCGAGTACAAGCTCATGGGCCTCGCGCCGTACGGCGATCCGGCCTCCGATCAGGTGGGGCGGTGGGTCGACGCGATACGCTCCGAGTTGGTCGACCTGCGCGACGACGGGTCGTTCGTCCTGAACCTGGACTACTTCAACTACTGCACAGGCCTCACGATGTGCCGGGACAAGAAGTGGGAAGCGTTGTTCGGGTTCGGGCCCCGCGGCGCAGACGACGAGATCCTGCCCCATCACATGAACCTGGCCCTCGCCATCCAGCAGGTGACCGAGCAGATCATCTTCCAGCTCGCCGACACGGCGAAGGTGCTGACCGGCTCGGAGTACCTGACGCTGGCCGGCGGCGTCGCCCTGAACTGCGTGGCCAACGGCCACCTGCTGCGCCGCGGCCCGTTCAGAGACATCTGGATCCAGCCGGCCGCCGGCGACGCGGGCGGTGCCGTGGGGGCGGCATTGGCCGCGTGGCACATCGGGGCGGCCGAGCCGAGGCGCGTGTCTCCGGGCGACGACGCCATGAAGGGCGCCTACCTGGGCCCGGCGTTCCACCGTGACGAAGTCGCGCGCATGGCGCGCCGGTTCGACGCCGTATCGACGACCTTTGCCGACTTCGACGCATGCTGCGATCGCGTTGCGGCGCTTCTGGACGAGGGCAAGGTCGTGGGATGGTTTCAGGGCCGCATGGAGTACGGGCCCCGCGCGCTGGGCAACCGCAGCATCATCGGCGACGCGCGCAATCCCGACATGCAGCGGCGGATGAACCTCAAGATCAAGTACCGGGAGGGTTTCCGTCCGTTCGCGCCGTCAGTGCTCGAGGAGTGCATCTCGGAGTACTTCGAGCTGGACCGGCCCACGCCCTACATGCTGCTGGTGGCGCCGGTGAAGAAGAACCGCTGCCAGCCGCTGCCGACCGACGATGCGGGCAAGTCGCTCTATGACCGGCTGTACTTCCTCAGGTCCGACCTGCCGGCGATCACGCATATCGATTACTCGGCCCGCATCCAGAGCGTGAGCCGGAAGACCAACGAGCGCTACTGGACGCTGATCGACGCCTTCCGCCGCCGTACCGGCTACGGCGTGATCGTCAATACCAGCTTCAACGTGCGTGGCGAACCCATTGTGTGCACGCCGGCCGACGCGTACCGGTGCTTCATGACCACCGAGATGGACTTCCTGGTCATCGAGAACGTGCTGTTCGAGAAGGCGCTGCAGCGGCCGTGGTCCGACCAGGATCGGAAACGGCACCTCGGCGACTACGGCCTCGACTGACCCCCCCCTATCCCTGCCGTTGCGGATCATGTCGTTCGATGGGGTTGGGCCCCTGCGTCATCTGACCAGTGGGGTGCCCGCCGCTACCGCGCCGCGACCGGCAGAGGACTGAGCGGGGGAACCCGGCGCGCCCGGCAGGAGGCCGCGTACGGCGCACTCGCGCACCGCCTCACCGATCAGCGCGTGCCCGGCGGGCGAGTAGTGCACGCCGTCATTGGCGAGGAACAGCGCCGGCAGGTCCGCCTGTCCGGCAAAGCGCGCGTAGGGGTCACAGTAAGCGACGCGCAGCCGCTCGAACAGCGCTCGCGCAGCCTGGCGCGGATAGCCGAACTCCTGGGGACCGCGCAGCGCATTGAGCTCGGGGAACAGGACGATCCCGAAGGGCACGCTGCGGGCTGCCAGCAGGGCCTGCCACCGCTTCACCTCCTCCTCCAGACGGGCGCGCTCGACATCCCGCTTCCAGAAGTCCACCACCGAGTGCATCCACCTGGTGTGGTACTCAGCACTCGCCTGCGCACTCATCATTCCCAGGCGCACGCGCAGCCATACCTCTTGCACGAAGCGCCACGCATAGGACGTGCGCGCCGCTCGCTCCATCGTGATGTACCAGTCCGGCCTGGCGCCGACACCGTACTGCTCCAGCCGGCCACGACCCATGTCGTCGCCGGGGGCTTTGATGTCGTTGAGCGTGAACCCGAGCAGCACATAATCAGGCTGAAGACCCAGAAAATCCAGCTCGGCGAGCGTGACGTAGTGGCCGAACGTATAGGCATTGACACCCAGGTTCAGCATCTCCGCCCCCGGCTGCCATGCCGCGTCGAGCAAGGCCGTAAAGCGAGCCTGCGCGGCGACGCCGGCGCCGAACACGACCGAATCACCAACCATGAGCACCCGCGCCGTCGGAGGCCGCTTGCTCTGGAAGGGCTTATCCCGGAAGCCATGAGCGTTGATCTCGATAGGAATATGCTGGTAAGCGGCGCCATAGAAATGCCCCGAGAACCCTGGCGCATAGATGAAGCCGAGGCGGGGGTGCGACACGTAGATGCCGGTCGGGTACCCGTATTCGGCAAACGCGCGAAAGCCCGTATGATTGAAGAGCACATAGCCAGCGCCCTGCAACAACAGCGTCACGAACGCCAGCCACAGCAGCAGCATGCCCAGGCCGCGCCACACACGGTGCATCGTTTCTTGCCCTTCTAGAGGATCCTTCATCTGGGATGGCCGGCTCGGAACGCCTCGGCGTAGGACGTCAGCGTGGCGCCTGTGACGCCGTCTCCGGCCAGGCGCTGAAACACCGCGCCGAGCTTGGCCAG